>Ga0136655_1000721_pt1 | contig 15114 bp, 8 predicted proteins | sample CPBDNA_2_FD_94863 | JGI IMG/M metagenome (GOLD analysis project Ga0136655, IMG submission 94863) | Freshwater to marine salinity gradient microbial communities from Chesapeake Bay, USA - CPBay_Spr_15_0.8_DNA (version 2) | ecosystem: Environmental > Aquatic > Marine > Coastal | place: USA... | reverse complement strand
TGAAACCCAGGATGTTCCGAAGCCCATTTGGCAAATGCTATGCCAAAAGAAAAGAAAGTAATCCTTGAAAAAAGCAAGTAAAAAAATCAGATGAAGCCTGATTAGCTGCTAAATCAAATTAATCTTCAGTTGGAATCTCAAAAGGAGCAAAACTATTCTGGAAGAAAATATTTCCCGAAAGTCTCCGCAACTCGATTTCCTGCTCTTTGATATTGAAGATCGAAGTGATCAAACGATTCTGAGCAGTAAGTAAATTAACCTGCGCATCTCGGAATTCGAGATAGGAAGAAATACCTAATCGAAATCGCTCCAAGGCAATTTCAGTACTCTCTTTAGCTGTTTGATAATTTTTCTTTTCCACCTCTAAGAGGTTCCTATTCGTTTGATAAGTATTGTAAGATCGGTGGATGTCAGATTTCAGCTGAATCTCAAATTGGTCGGTGGCAAAGGACTGGATATTTTGCTGAACCTTGGCATTTTGGATTCTCCTATTCAAGGTTAATCCACTGAACAAGTTGATGGTAATATTTCCCCCACCATTAAATCCTTGTCGCTGATTTTGAATCAGAAATCCTGCATCCGAATTGGAAGTATTATTCACGTAATTCCCATTCAAGTTCAAAATTGGAAGCCGGGAAGCCCGGAGCTCTTTCATTTGAAGAAACGCAACATTTTCTGCGCGCTGCGCGATTAGCAGATCCTTATTTTCCGTAAAAGCATTTTCCTGAAGATCAAGAAGCAACAAAGGATCCCCAATCAAAATGGTGTCTTTTACAGTAAACTTGGTGTCTGGATCTAATGCCATCAGTTCATTAAGGTTCACTCTGGAATTTTGTATGATTTGCTCTTGAGTCAAAAGCAAGGTTAAATCTGAATTGTAATCTACCTGAGCAGTCAGAAAATCTCGTTTTCCTGCTCCTCCTAACTCATATTGTGCTCTAGCGATATCTAGTCGAGACTGGCTGAGCTCTAAAGTATTTTTCAATACTTCGTAGCGCTGTAATTCCAGCACTAGTCTATAATAAGCAGAAGAGATTCCAGCGACCGTGTTTTCCACCACCACTTTAGCTTCCAGTTCAGAAATTTCAGTCAATTGTCCCAAACGCTTCATGACTATAAAAGTCTCCGGTCTGAAACCGTAAATTGCCGCAATGTTAAAATTTTCATTTCTGGATTTCGCATTGTCAATCTGTCGAGGTTCAGGATCATTGACGAATTTCTGAGTCACATCTTCTTTGCTGAAAGACCTTAGGTAGGTAGTATTCAATTGAGGAAGCAATAGATCTCCAACACCTATTTTCTCATCTCCCTGACGAAGGGTCACCGTTTCGACTGCAATTTTCACTTGTAAATTATTTTCCAGTCCCAATTGAATGGCTTTTTCCAAATCAAGGGATTCTTCACTTTGGGCAAATAAACAGGTAGAAATGCTACTCAATAAGAGTAATAGGGTAATTCTCTTCATTAAATTCGTGCTAGTCTAGCTTCTTTTGAAGTCAAGTATGTATAAATAGCTGGGATAATAAATAAAGTTAAGACTGTCGCTAAAGCCAATCCACCAATCACGGTCGCTCCCATCGGAACCCGACTCTCTGCTCCTGCTCCAAGTGCTAAAGCAATTGGGAGAATACCCAGAATAGTTGATAAACTAGTCATTAGAATAGGTCGGAATCTGGCTACTGCTGCTCCAAAAATTGCTTCATCTACTCCCATCCCCTGAGCTTTACGCTGATTTGCAAACTCTACAATTAGAATTCCGTTTTTGGTCACCAAACCAATCAGCATGATAATTCCAATCTGGCTGAAAATATTCAGTGTATAGTCAAAGATCCACAGTGTAAATAAGGCCCCAAAGAGTGCCAATGGTACGGTAAACATAATCGTCAATGGATCTCTGAAGCTTTCAAACTGAGCAGAAAGCACCAAGTAAATCAAGATCAAAGCAAATAAGAATGCAAAAAGCAAACTATTTGAACTCTCTCGAAATTCCTTAGATGGTCCGGCTACGTCTGTGGAAAACGAATCATCTAGAACGTTTGCAGCAATCCGATCCATTTCGTCCAGGCCATTTCCAATGGTATATCCTTCAGCAAGATTAGCGGAAACAGTTGCGCTCACGAATCTATTATATCTGTACAATTGCGGAGGAGTACTTTTTTCTACCACACGCACTAGATTATCCAATTGAATTAGTTCTCCATTATCTGCTCGAACGTAGAGCATCCGAAGATTTACCGGCTCATTTCGGTCTTGAATCTGCATTTCTCCGACGACCTGGTATTGCTTTCCTTCCCGAATGAAATACGCAAATCGCTGTCCAGAGTAAGAGAGCTGAAGCGTACGAGCAATCTCCTGAACAGAAACACCCACATTTCTAGCTTTCTCACGATCGATTTCAATTTCTAATTCAGGTTTAGTGAATTTCAAATTAATATCTGAGAAAATAAAGGCTGGACTTTTATTAGTCTCTTCCAAAAAGGTAGGAATGATTGCTTTCAATTTATCCAAGGTTGGTGCCTGTATTACATACTGCACAGGAAGGCCTCCTCGTCGATCTCCTATGGACTGTGCTTGAGAGGCAAAAGCCCTAACTGAGGTAATCGTCCTTAGCTTCTGATTAATTTGATCATAGATCTGTTGTTGGGATCGTTCTCGCTTATCTGCATCCGTCAGAATCATACGAATAAATCCAGAATTGGTACTGGCTGTACCGAAACCTGGTGATGTCACACTTATCATTCTGATTCGTTCCTCTTTTGGTATTTCCTCCATGAAGTCACGGGTCAATTGATCGATTACCGGATCCATATAACCGAAAGTTGCTCCTTCCGGGCCAGCCATATTGATTCGTATTTCTCCGCGATCTTCGGTTGGAGCAAGTTCGGTCTGAATGTTATTAAACAACCAATAAATCCCAGCTCCCATCACTCCGATCATCACAAATGCAACCCATCGGATTTTCATAAATCCACTCAGAGCCTTATCATATTGACTATTGATCCATACAAAAGCTGGCTCGGTAAAATTGTAAAACGCATTGTGCTTTTCTCGTCTCTTAAGCAATTTCGAACTTAGCATAGGTGCCATGGTCAATGCCACAAAGGAGGAAATAATCACTGCGCCGGCGACTACGATTCCAAATTCCTTAAAAAGTCTACCCGTGGTTCCCGTTAGGAAAATTACTGGTAGAAATACCGCTGCCAAAGCCACAGTAGTAGCGATAACTGCGAAGAAAATCTCCTCTGATCCCTTTTCAGCTGCTTCCTGAGGATTTTCTCCTTTCTCTATTCGAGTATAAATATTCTCCAAGACCACGATGGCATCATCAACCACTAAGCCTATCGAGAGAACGATTCCCAAAAGTGTCAGTACGTTGATAGAAAAATCCATCAAATACATGATAAAGAATACACCTATGAGGGAAATAGGAATGGTAAGAACTGGAATGAAGGTGGTTCTCCAATCTCGAAGAAATAGGAAAATGATTGCAACGACTAGGAAGAATGCAATGACGATCGTCTCTTGTACTTCAGCTATTGAGTTTCGAATGTATTTAGTCGCATCATAAGTAACCTCGATCGTAATATCTGAAGGAAGTTCTTTTTTAATGCTTTCAACTCTCTTGTAGAATTCATCCGCGATCTCGATACTGTTTGAGCCCGGTAAAGGCACCAGAACTACCACAACCATTGGAGTATTGTCACTTTTCAAAACTGTTCGCTCATTTAGAGCGGTAAGCTCTGCTTTACCAATATCCTGGAAGCGGACAATGTTGTTTTGATCTTCCTTGATAATCAAGTCATTGAATTCCATCGGTGAACTCAGACGGCTTTTGGTTCTGACAGACAATTCGATGGTTTCACCCTCGATTCTTCCAGAGGGTAATTCAACATTTTCACTCTGTACTCTTTGAAGTACATCCAAAGGAGTCACACCGTAAGAAGCCATTTTGAGCGGATCCATACGAAGTCGAATTGCATATTCCTTATCCCCCCAAATCTGGACTCTACTGACGCCTGGAATCGTCTGAAGTCGCTCTTTGAAAATATTATCTGCCAAATACGAGACATCAAGCAGGTTTCTAACTTCGCTTTGGACACTCAGATAAATGATCGGGCTAGAATCTGCATCAGATTTGGAGACCACGGGAGGCTCAGCATCTGGTGGTAGATTTCGCTGAGCACCTGCGACTTTGTCTCTAACATCATTTGCGGCAGCCTCTAGATCAGCTCCCACGTCGAATTCGACAGTAATATTACTCGTTCCATCATTACTGGTCGAGCTCATGGATTTGATTCCCTGAATTCCGTTAATCGCTTCTTCAAGAGGCTCAGTAATCTGCGCTTCGATGACGTCAGCATTGGCTCCTGTATAAGATGTCCTCACGGAAATGACAGGAGGGTCCACACTTGGATATTCTCTAATGCCAAGTAAGCTGATCCCGATCACACCGAAAAGCACGATAACAATCGACATCACGATGGCCAAGACTGGCCTATTAATACTCAAACTAGAAAGACTTGCCATATTAGTTTGTTTTGGTAATTTTCAGAAGAGAACCAGGTCTTGCTTGCAACACCCCAGAGGTAAGTACCATTTCACCTTCTTCCAATCCTTTGGTGATTTGAACATGGCTTTCAGTTCTGGTTCCTATTTCTACGCTTCGTTCCTCAGCCTTTTGGTCCTTTCCTACCACAAAAACCTTATAGCCTTGAAGTTCCGGAATTACCGATTCTGCAGGCACCATTAATGCACTATCTATTTCTCCTAATACAAATCGTATCTTCACAAACATTCCAGGCAGGAATTTGCCCCCTTTATTTGAGCTTTGAGCTCTAAGTTTAAGGGTTCGAGTGGCGGCATCAATTCGTGGCTCAAAGGCATATACCCTACCCTCTGCTTCATCCAAGGTAGCCTCACTTGAGAAAAAAACCGGGGCACCCACTTCTACCATATTAGCATATCGCTCTGGAATTGAAAATTCAATTTTTATAGGATCCATGTTCACCACTGTCGCGATAATATCTCCAGTGCCAATAACACTTCCCTCACTTACTTGACGAAGGCCTAGTGTACCATTGAAAGGTGCCCTAACAATTGTTTTTTGGATTTGGGCTTCTACCAATTTCAAGTCTGAAAGCGTGGTGTTATATTGATTCAACACGATGTCATACTCTTCCTGACTGATTGCTTCACGAGCTAAAAGTTGCTTTTGACGATTTTCTTGGCTTTCAAAAAGCTTCTGGGTGTATTCTAATTTCTGATACTGTGCCTGAAGATCATTGTCATTCAAGTAAAGTAAAGGAGTGCCTTTAGAGACATATTGCCCCTCTTTGAATGAGATTTTAGTTACCAAGCCAGACACCTCAGGTCTCAAGGAGACCAATTCATTTGGAAGAATTGTTCCGGTCACGTTGAGTTGATTCTTCAAAGTCTCCTTCTTTAATGTGATCACGGTGACTGGTAATTCTACACCACCTGTCGTTGGACCAGCTGTAGGAGTAGGACCAGAGTTGGTGTCACTATTCCACCTTGGATAGAAGTAAATGATCGCAATAATTGCAACAACTGCTACGATTAATAGGGTTTTGGTTTGCTTATTCATTTAAAATAGTTCGAGCTTATTTACTATGATTTTGGATAAATGCCAACGAAAGTTGATTGAATTCATTTGGTCGCTCCACATTGACCACATGGCCGCATTTATCAAGGATTTTTAAAATTGAACTTTTATGTGTCTTGATAATATTTCGTACTGGTTCCAAAAACATCACATCTTGATCACCCATCACATATAATGTAGGAATCCCTAAATCTGACTCTTTGAAATACCGAAGGAGCGGATTAATGTCTTTGGTGAGTTTGAACCAGCGGATAAATTCCTTTTGACAGAGCTTCTGCGCTTCTTGGATAAAAAGGTTTCGTGACTCTGCACTTCGCTTTAGGGGCATGACCACGAATGCGAAAATCTTGTATAACCAAATAAATGGGATGAAGCGCTTAAATACGTTTGCAAAAAATACTAGAAATTGGGATGGTATAGTCAGTCTGGTGACAGCTCCGGCCAATACTAGCGATTTTACCCTCCATTTTTCCATTTCGGCTAGTTGACGGACAATCACTGTACCCAGAGAAACACCCATGAAATGTGCAGGTGGAATCTTGAGCTCATCCAATACTTGGATAATATCTTTAGTCACTGCTGTAAACGTATATTCTTGTTTGTATATAGCCTCTGGCAGATCAATGGATTTGCCATGTCCTCTCAAATCAATCAATAAAAGATTGAATTTCTTTTTGAAATCCTTTAGCTGCTTATACCAAACTGCAGACGAACCTCCAGCACCATGGATAAAAACTACCCATTCATTACTTGTCGGATGATCAAATTTCTTATAGTACAACATGGAAGTTAAACTCAAGGCGCTTGGGAATGGTTCTGAAAAGTAAAATTACGCGGATTTACCGCATCTTTTTAATTAAAAAGTACTGGAGGCAAATCTCAAATATCAAAGGAGAAATAATGGGATATCTAATTCAAAAATAAAATTTGACCCTATTGGGTGAATTTAAAAATGATGAATTGCTCTTAAAAAATCTATAAACTCCAACCTACAGTAGTTTGGAAGATATAATCAAGCGTGCTAGCCCCTTCAATAGGCTGATTGTCATAGTTTAGGGTGGTTCCGAGTTTGATGTAAATGTCCTTTGGGAAATCATATTTCAAATCAACTTTAAAATCTGTTCTGAATCGTCCCTTTTCAGATATACTTGGATAAGCAACAACTTGAGTAAGCAAATTTAAATCTCCGATATCATACAAATTCAATTCTGAACCGATGAACGCTTCCCCAGATCTCCGATTCGGAGTACCATCAAAATAAGTTTCATTGTTAAAGTTAAAACCTGTCTGAAATCCAAAATAAGTCTTATTAGTATGAATTACGTATTTACCAACACCAACTTTATTACCTGTTCGCAATCGAATCAGCTGCTCGGTATTTGATAAAAAAGTAATGTTATAGAGGATAAACCAATCTTTTGGCAAGAAAAAATTAAAGGTAATATCTGCATCAGTCCGTTTTACTGGTTCGACTCCATCTTGATTTGATCTCAGCGAATTAAAAGATGACCCTAACTTCCAGCGATCTGCAAGATACCCTATCCCACTTCTCACACTGAATTGCTTTAAGTTATTCGCCTTGGTAACACTCCAGCCCAAATCAATATTGGCAGACAATCTACTCCAAAAACCATCATCGAGTGCGTTCAAATAAACTACTTCCTGAAGGTCAACTTGCACCTTACCACCCATGGGTTTTTCTAGATTTTGATCCTCCTTTTTCTTTTTAAGTGAAATAGTTAACAACTCTTGTGGATCATAAGTATCTATTATCGCCTGATTTGAATCAACACTATTTAAGCTTCCATTATAACGTTTTCCAGAGGAAAGAGTAATCAGGAATTTTGTTTTTGAGGCAATTCGCTTCACCCCAGACCATGAAACTTTAAAATCGGAATCTGAATAATCTGTCTCAATTATTAAGACGCCCTTATCCATACTCTTAATCTCCCCTACAATCAAGTCATTGTTACTTAGGATCAGAGAATCAGTCTGTGCATGTGATACTAATGAAAAGGAGAAAAATATTAAAATCAAAAATTTTTTCATATCCCAGAATTTGATCATTCAATAAATTGAATTAGAACGAACAAAACAAAAAAAAACACCCCGAAATTGGGGTGTTTTTAATTGAAAACTTGTAAGTATTAGTTAAATATATACCTAACTCCAAGTTGCATTCTCCAAGTATCACCCAAAGAAGTTGAGGTTCTAAAGGTTTCAGTTGGGAATTCGCTTGTTCCCGGAATGGTGTTCAGTCTGTATTGAGGCTGACCAGCACCATTTACACCTCTGTAGTTCAAGAGATTTTGTTGGAAAGCAAATTTCTGAATACCCCAAGAGGAGTTGAATAAGTTACCGATGTTAAGGATATCAATAGAGAACTGAAGTTTATTTTTCTTGTCTTTAGAAAGCACAAGATCCTCGGTAATTCTAAGGTCAAAACGATTTACGAAAGGTCTCAAAGCACCATTTCTTTCAGCAATCGAACCTCTGTTTTGGCTCAAATACTCATCTTGATCGATGTAAGCATTAAGTAACTGTGCTTGCTCAGCAGATGTAATAGTTCTTCCTCCAACAGAAAACTCTTGGAATACCAACTCATTTGCGTTAGTTGGGATATACATCAATCTATTAGATGCATCTCCAAAATTTCCAGAATACGTATAAGAGAATCTACCCGCATCAGATCCTTCGTAGAACATGGTAATCGTAGTATTATCTGTCTGATAAGACAATGAACCAATAACTCTATTTGGGATGTCAAACCCTGCAAATCCTAGTTCAGGATTGTTTCTGTCTACCTGAACTGTTGCTGGCCAAAGTGAAATAGCTTGTGATCCTCCGGCTGCATCTAGATCTCTTGATCTAGATCTAGTGTAGGCAATCATTGTGCTAAATCCATTGTCAAATTGCTTTTGTAGCTGAGCAGTGATTGAATAATAATCCGCCTTCTCACGAGCGTTTGTCAGATAAAATACGTTTCTGAAGTCAGAATCATTGGAATAGTTAGTTCCGTTCCAATAAGGTCTTTGATCTGGACCTGAGAAAGTTCCATCAGGAGTTCTTACTATTGGATTGTATGCAATCGGAGTAGAGATGTCCTGAGAATAGATGAATTCTAAAGTACCGATAATTCCAAAAGGAAGTACTTGATCCACTGCAAAGTTTGTTCTCCAAACTTGAGGAAGCTTGAAATTCCTATCAGTTAGGTTTAGCTCATTTGAAAGAGACTGATCTGGATTCTCTGGATTCCCGTAAGTTACATCTGGGTTAAAAACGTAATTTGGTCCCAAAGCAGCTTCTACACCAGATCCTTCATAACCCAGTCCACCTCTCACTACGCCAGAACCATTTACTTGGTTAGACAACCACACGAAAGGAATACGTCCTGAGAAAACACCTGTACCACCTCTTACTTGTGTAGATCTATCACCATTTACATCCCAGTTAAATCCAACTCTTGGAGACCAAAGTGGGTTCACTTTAGGGAACTGACTAACATCGGGGGTAATTCTTCCGTCAGGAGTCTCAAAGGTTTTATTCAAGTCATCCAACAAAGTGTTGGTTGGAATATCTATTGGATAGAATGGGAAATCAACTCTAAGTCCACCTGTTACTTTTAAGTTTTGAGTGATTTGATATTCGTCTTGAACATAGATACCAAACTGACCAAAATTAGTGTTGTCTACCGGAGGAGTAGTTGATCCATCCAATGCAAAACCTTTAGCAAAAGCTTCTGGGTAAGCACCTGGAGTACGATCAATTACAGTACTTACGAAATCAGCGTAAGAATTAAATCTGTAGAAGCCATTGAATACAGGGTTGAATGCATTCTTGAATGTCATGTATTCAAAGTTTACACCAAAAGTATAGGTATGCTTTCCTTTGTAAATGGAGAAGTTGTCTGTAAAGTTGAAAATATTGTTTTCAAGTAAGTTACCTACTGTAAACAATTCGTTACCCATAGACATGTAATACAATAAATTACCAGAAGCATCTGGCTCCAATACTTCAATAAATGGGAAATCCTGTCCACCAGGAACACCTCTTTTTGGGTCAGTGATGGAAGTATATCCAATGTTAATTTGGTTGGACATATTAGTTCCGATTCTTGAGTTTACTTCAGCTACCCAAGATTGTACTTTTCTGTCATTGGTGTAGTTTGCGTTTCTGAAGTTCATAGCTTCGATACCAGTTCTTGTGGTATTTCTGTATCTAGTAGAAATATATCTGATGGAGTTACCATTGGTTGGCACATCAGTGAACGCAGTGTAATTATTGTATCTCAAAGATACCTTATGGTTATCATTTACGTTCCAATCCAATCTAGCATTAAAACGCTCCTGCTCTGATGCAAATGAATAGTTTTCATAAGGACCAGTCTCATAATCATAAAGTTCTGAAAGTCTTTGGGAAACAAATTCCAATTCTGAGGCTGGGACTCTAGAGATCGTCAAACCGTCAGGAGTAAGTCCAGGACGAGAAGCCACTTTATTAAAGCTAGGTACAGCTTCAGTTTCCTTCTCATAAGAAGCAAAGAAAAATAATTTGTTTTTGATGATTGGACCACCAACTCTAAAACCAGCAATTTCATTTTTTGAATCGCCTACTGATAATCGGGTATCACCTACTTTATCACCTATCATTTGATCATTTCTTAAGAAATAATAAGCTGAACCTGTAAATTCATTGGTACCTGATTTGGTGATTGCGTTAACCGACGCACCGGTGAAACCTCCCTGACGAACATCAAATGGAGCAAGGTTAACTTGAACTTCCTCGATTGCATCAAGTGATATCGGATTTGCACCAGCAAATTGTCCCGATCCAAGACCGAAGTTGTTATTGTAGATGTTACCATCTATCGTGTAATTATTGAATCTACTAGAAGTTCCTGCAAATGAAGTCCCATTAGACTGAGGAGTCAATCTGGTGAAATCATTGATGCTTCTGTTGACTGTAGGAAGTGAGTTGATCTTGTCGTTATTCAAGTTCAAAGCAGCTCCAGTTCTATCTGAATTCATCAATGCATCTTTACTTGCAATTACCTCAATGGTCTCAAGCTCCATTCCATCAGACAATTGCGCATTGATCGTATAAGTAGATCCTAGGCCCAATACAATTCCTTCGAATAAACGCTCTTCGTATCCCACAAAAGAAATAACTACTGTGTAAGGACCGCCAACTCGCATGTTTGGAAGCACAAAGCGGCCTTCTAAGTTACTTACTGCCCCATATCGGGTACCTGATGGCTGATGGGTAGCCACGATATTCGCTCCCGGAAGGGATTCACCTGTCGCATCAGTTACTGACCCTTGTATGTTCGCTGTAGTCACACCTTGAGAGAAGGCGATTCCTGTACTGAACACCAGTAGTAACAAGGACAATAAATTTTTAAGTAAATTTTGCCTCATAATTTGTTGATTTATTTAAGTTGGTTAGAATGTAAATCGATGCAAAGGTAAAACCACCATCATTATTGGCTGGGTAGTTTAGGTTAAGTTTTCGATTACAAAATTAACTTTTCTTAACATTAACTTAACATTGGTGTCGATAAATATTCAATAAAAATGTAATTTGAGTGGTTTAAAATTTCGATAAACGGACTTATTTTTACTTTTAACCCAATAAAATTCTGTGAATTTTATTAAATATTATCAAATTGTTAATCTATAAATTACCAAAATAGTATTTGGTTTTTTATTATTTTAAGTATTAAAAATCTTGATTTAAATTCAAATTCAAAATAATCATCCATTGACTAGAAGAGGAATCATATGGCTTTATCTGTTTTTAATAGCCATTTTAACGGACATCGCATTTATTTTAGAGCATAACAATGAGTTGAGATTTTTTTCTAAACCATTGGTTATTTTGTCTTTAGGGATTTATTTTTATCAGATTAGTAAGTCGGTCTTTTCCACACTTCTCGCAAAGACAATTCTCTCTGCATTAATTTTTTCATGGATAGGAGATATACTTCTGCTTTGGGAAGAGTATTTTTTATTTGGTTTAGGAGCTTTTTTGATTGCACAGGTTTGCTACATCATCGGATTTAAAGTGGCCCAAAAAGCACCAGAGTCCCTCTTCAATTATAATTTTGTAAAAGCTTTTTTTATAAACCTGCCAATCTATATCATCGCTGCGTACTTGTACTATCTGATCAATCCTAATCTTGGTGGATATAAAATACCTGTAATAGTGTACACGATCGCAATAGTAAGTATGGTCACCACGGCAAGAGAGCGATTTGGCAAAAGTAACTCCGCTTCTTTTTGGCAGGTATTTATCGGGGCCTCTCTGTTTTTAATTTCAGATGGACTTATTGCAATTAATAGGTTTTATGTCTCCTTTCCAGAAGCTGATGTACTCGTAATGGGAACCTATACCATTGCGCAACTACTTATAGTTATGGGAATTCGGGCACATTTAATTCAACCACAATAAAAAAGAGGCCGAAGCCTCTTCTATTACTTTTTAAGATTTACTCTTATCGAAAGTTCCTCTAGCTGGTCATCTGCAATCGTACTTGGCGAGTCGATCATCACATCCCGCCCCGAATTATTTTTTGGGAAAGCAATGTAGTCTCGAATTGAATCTGAACCTCCAAAAATCGCACAAAGACGATCAAAACCAAAAGCGATCCCTCCGTGTGGTGGAGCTCCATACTCGAAAGCTTCCATCAGGAATCCAAATTGCTTTTGTGCCTCTTCCGGGGTAAATCCCAAATGAGAAAACATCAATTGCTGCGTTCCTCGATCATGAATACGAATAGAACCGCCGCCGATCTCAACTCCATTAATTACCAAATCATACGCATTAGCTCGAACAGCTCCTGGGTCTGTCTCTAGCAAGGGGATATCTTCCTGTTTTGGTGAGGTAAACGGATGGTGCATGGCATGGAATCGCTTAGTCTCTTCGTCCCACTCCAACAATGGAAAGTCAACTACCCAAAGTGGTTTAAATATAGTTCGGTCTCGCAATCCAAGCTCCTCACCCATTTTCAGACGAAGTTCAGAAAGTTGCTTTCGTACCGTATTGGCATCACCGCTCAATAGAAGCATTAAATCTCCGGCTTCTGCCCCAAATGCACCAGTCCAAGCTTTCAGATCTTCTGGAGAATAGAATTTATCTACCGTTGATTTGATTGTACCATCCTGATTAAACTTCGCATAAACCAATCCTTTTGCGCCGATCTGAGGTCTTTTGACCCAATCTGTTAAAGCATCAAGCTGCTTTCGAGTATATTCCCATGCTCCTTTGGCACAGATTCCAACTACTAATTCTGCATCGTCAAAAATTGAAAAACCTCTTCCTTTTGCAAGCTCATTCAGTTCGACAAATTTCATGTCAAATCGAAGATCTGGCTTGTCATTACCATAAAATTTCATGGCATCTGCATAAGTCATTCGCTTCACCTCTTCGAGCTCTACCTTCTTCACCTCGCGGAAAAGATGTTTTGTCAAACCTTCGAACGTCGAAAGAATATCCTCTTGATTTACAAAAGCCATTTCACAGTCAATCTGAGTAAACTCAGGCTGACGGTCAGCTCTCAAATCTTCATCCCGAAAGCACTTTACAATCTGAAAATATCGGTCGAAACCAGAAACCATCAACAATTGCTTGAAAGTCTGGGGAGACTGTGGTAATGCATAGAATTCCCCTGGATTCACACGGGATGGTACGACAAAATCACGAGCCCCTTCAGGAGTGGACTTGATCAATACCGGTGTTTCCACTTCAATAAAGTCCTGCCCATCCATAAACTTTCGGGTCTCCTGCATCATACGATGCCGCAGTTGCAATTTCTCACGAACTACATTTCTTCTGAGATCCAAATAGCGGTATTTCATCCGGAGCTCATCTCCACCATCAGTTTCATCTTCGATGATAAAAGGCGGTACCTTAGAGGCATTAAGTATTTCAAGATTAGAAACCTTTATTTCTATCGATCCAGTAGGAATTTTATCATTTTTAGCAGACCGTTCGATCACTTTGCCACTGGCCTGAACAACAAACTCACGACCCAAAGAAGCTGCCTTTTCGATCACTGACTTCTCTGTAGAATCTTCTTCAAAAATCAATTGAGTCAGACCGTAGCGATCACGAAGATCAACCCAGATCAATCCTCCTTTATTTCTTACCCGCTGTACCCAGCCGGCCAGCGTCACTTCTTGATTTACATGGTCTAAGCGTAATTCGCCACAGGTATGCGTTCTCAGCATTTTTTTGTTGTTTTTTGGGAGGTCAAAGATATAAAATTGACCTTGAGAACACAGCTTTGATTGTAAGTTTCGTAATGATTCAAGCCATTTATTTTTAATACTTCATTTTTTATGGCTCTTCAATGAAAAAAAATAGTCTGAGAATCATACTCTTAGTTTTTATATAAAAAAATGATCGGGAAATAAACCATCAGTTTTTTTCGTTGGCATTATAGTTGCAAATTGTGAACACTTAAGAATTAAATTACAAAATTTGGATTAAAGCATCTTTTTTCCTTTTTTGAACCTGAATTACAATCACTCCTAATATTCAATGCTTTATGAAAAATAAATGGATCGGAATAGCTGCCGTAGTAATGTTAATGGGCGCGGCTTCCTCTCTGCCATTTTTTAACTTTCAGATCCAAGATGAAACCGATGCGAAGGCATTGAAATTACCCATCGCCGATTTAGAAAATGAAAAGGTTTTCCTATATGGAATCGACGTCACAGGTCTTAATATTATTGAAGGAACAGTAGCCAAAAACCAAACTCTTGGCTCAATCTTGGCTCCTTTCAACGTTCCTTATCAAATCATCGACGAGCTCGCTAAAAAATCAAAATCTATTTTTGACGTACGGGGAATCGCTTTCAACAAGAAGTTTACCATCATATCTCCTTCAGATTCTACCCAAGCTCAATTTTTCATCTACGAGCCAAACCCAGCAGAATATGTGGTCTTCAATCTGGATTCAATAGATATCTATAAAGCCGAAAAGCCAGCAGAATATCGTACCAAAGAAGTTGGGGGAATTATTGAAAGCAACCTGTCTTCTGACATGTCCAAACAAAACATCACGTACGATATCGTCGATCAATTTGCTGATTTGTATGGTTGGTCTGTGGACTTTGGCGCACTTCAGAAGGGTGACAAATTCAAAGTAGTTTACGAAGAGAAATTAATTGATGGGGTGGTGGTTAGCGTTTCGGATATTAAACTTGCCTATTTCGAACACAGGGGAGAGCAATTTCATGCGATTCCTTTCGAGCAAAATGGTGAAACGAATTTCTTCGATCAGAAGGGGAACTCACTTAAGAAGGCATTTCTGAGAGATCCTCTTAAATACACCAGAATCAGTTCTCGATACAATTTGAAAAGATTTCACCCTGTTCAAAAGCGATACAAAGCTCATCTTGGAACTGACTACGCAGCAGCTACTGGAACTGAAATCCGATCTGTGGGTGATGGGGTAGTAACCGATGCAAAATATACCTCTGCAAATG
>Ga0136655_1000717_pt1 | contig 15153 bp, 16 predicted proteins | sample CPBDNA_2_FD_94863 | JGI IMG/M metagenome (GOLD analysis project Ga0136655, IMG submission 94863) | Freshwater to marine salinity gradient microbial communities from Chesapeake Bay, USA - CPBay_Spr_15_0.8_DNA (version 2) | ecosystem: Environmental > Aquatic > Marine > Coastal | place: USA... | reverse complement strand
TATTACTTCATGTTCAGCAAATCTTGTAAGCGCCGCAGGATCGGCCAGTAGAACGCTGGTATCTAGAACATAAGTCATTCTCTTGGCCAATTGGCGCTCGCATTCTTTTTTAGTTTTATCCTGGCGGTTAACTTCTAATGATTAACCTGGTGGCTAAAAGGTAAAACCAGAGTGCGGGCTAGGCCCTGCGACACGCTTATTTCAAATGTAAATTTCTAACTAATTTTTAAAGTAATTCTTACCTTGTTTTACTTCCCGAAGCGACGGTTGCGTTGTGAATATGCTCTAAGCGCACGAAGGAAATCGACTCGTCTAAAATCCGGCCAATAGGCTTCACAGAAATAGAACTCGGAATGTGCGCTCTGCCAGAGTAAGAATCCACCAAGGCGTTGCTCCCCCGATGTTCGGATTACTAGGTCCGGATCAGGCAGACCTGCGGTATATAAGTGGCGGCCAATTTCTTCGACACTTATTGCACGTGCAATTTCAGCCGGACTTTTCCCCACATTTTCCGGAGATTTAATTATTGATTTAACTGCATCTGCAATCTCGCTACGGCCGCCATAGCCAATTGCGACATTGATTAATACGCCCTTTATCCCCTTGGTTTTGCTCGCTACATCATTTAACTGCTCAACTAAGTTTGCTGGAAGCAACTCCATAGATCCAACAGGTCGAATTTCCCAACGTCTGCGGCTTGCTAAATCATTTACAGTCTCGGCAATAATTTCAAGAAGTGGCTCGAGTTCGGCAGGTGGCCTAGCTAAATTCTGATTTGAAAGCAGCCAGATTGTTAAGACTTCGACCTTAGATTCTTCGCACCAATCCAGTAATTCAATTATCTTCTCGGCGCCAGCTTTATGGCCGCGAGATGTTGAGGTGTCGCCATCAGCGGCTGGATTTGCCTTTGACCATCTGCGATTTCCATCAAGGATTACTCCGACATGGTGTGGGGTCTGCGTGAAATCTAGATTTGCAAATAACCGACGCTCGTAGAGCGGATAGAGAATCGATTTAATTGCGGGCTTTAAGTAGGCCTTCATTACCTTAGCGATTTAAATTCTTGAAGGGCTCGACGTTCGGCTACAAATGATGCGACTGGCAGTGTCCCGGCAAGGATAAGCAGGATTGTACTCTTAAATGATTTGCCAGCTTTCAAGCAGTAATGGAATGCCGCAAAGACGTATATCGGATAGGTGAAGCCATGAAGGAGAGAGATCCAAGTTAAGTATTCATATAGATCTTTAAAGATAAAATAATGGGTTGGGATACTTACGAACCAGAGCAATAACGACATAACGCCCGCATAAATAGCCATAATTCGAAAGCGGATCATCGCCCCGTTAAGAGCGGCTTGGCGTGGATTGAGTTCGGTCATGCTACAACTTTACCTCCGTTTCACGGAGAACTTGGCGCTCTTTCATCGAATTATAGAAAGGCGCAAATAGCACAAGCAGGGCCATAAGCCACCATACAAATACATATGAGATATGTTGCCAAAAACTGCCAGGAACTTTTGATTTAAGTTGTGGTGCCGGAATTCTGGTTGTCTCTATCTCTTCTCCAAGCGATGTCATCTCGGCTGTTGCTACTACATAGCCATCAAAAAGCGAGAGGTCGGTCTGCCCAACAATAAGCGCTGGGTCGATTCGTGAAATCTCATTTTCCAAAGCTTTAGCCGAATCTGATGTCTGTCTTGGGTATAGCCGACCCGAAATTTTTACCTCTCCAGTTAGCTCTTGATTTTCTTGGCTTTGAACTCCACGGACAACTAAAATCCCGCGCTGGTCAGAGAGTTCGAGCAATCTAACTTCTAAATTTGCAAATGACTTTTCGCCATCTGTTAACAGTTCCTGATTTGGCGCAACAAATATCTGGCGATAACTTCCACTTAATTTAACGAGGCGATTTACTGCACTTGGTTCTAAATTTGAAGTCACCGAAGCGATACTCTCTAAATCAACGCGTGGGCTATCCGGCACAAATTGCCTAGCAGCTTTTACATCTTCCGAGCGATCCAATTGCCAATTGCCCAGACCGATAAAGATAATTGAGAGTGCAATTGCCGCAATCAGTTGGGCGATAAATCCCTTACTTCTCATCATTACGGTCTGATAATTTTTTATATCGGCGATAAAAACTCCACATAAGAAGCGAAATCGAAGTAACCAAAAAAATCATTGTTAATGAGCCTGCGATACCGACATCAATCGTGGTTCTACCGTTCATGTGCAGATTGTAATGAGATTACGTAGACTTAGCCCTATGACCGAGCCGATTAAAAGCGACCCTTATCTCAGCGAACGCTATGGGATTTCAAATTCTCGTTTTCCTAAGTGGCTGATAACCGCAATCCTAGTTTCAGTAATTGGTGGCGGCTGGCTGCTCTGGACGGCAAACCATTACACATATCCAGATATCAAATCAACGCTGATTTCATTTAGAGAGATTGATGCCAAGAGTATTGAAATTCGTTATACGGTAGAAATCAAAGACCCAGGATCACAAGTAATCTGCCGACTAGCCGCCCGCGATTATGACTTAAACATTGTTGGCCAGATAGATGACAAAATCCCACTGGGGACTTCAAGTGAAACCAGAATTATCCGAATTCCTACCCGATTAGCAGCGGTCAACGCTCAGATCGAATCTTGCTCGACTCTCTAGGCAAACTCCTTGAATCAAAACTGCCTGTAAACTCCTCTTCTTATGGCTATCGAACCTACTCAAACTTGGCTGACCCAAGAAGCTGCTGACCGTCTTGCTGCCGAATTGGCAGAACTTGAAGGTCCACGTCGCGCGGACATTATTAAGAAGATTGAAGCTGCGCGCGCCGAAGGTGATTTAAAAGAGAACGGTGGTTATCACGCAGCAAAGGATGAGCAGGGCAAAACTGAAGCACGAATTCGCCAACTAAAGCACATGCTCGAAAATGCACACATCGGAAATCCACCTGCTGGTGAATCTGGATTTGTTGGACTTGGAATGCTGGTCACTGTTGATATTGCTGGTGATGAAATGAAATTTCTTCTGGGATCGCGCGAAATCGCAAGTGGCGATGTCGATGTCTACAGCGAAAAATCTCCACTAGGTGCAGCAGTTCTCGGTGCAAAAATTGGTGACACAGTTACATACACTGCGCCAAATGGTCGTGAAATAAGCGTGGCAGTTTTAGAAGCTCAGAACTTCTTCTAAGCCTTTTTCGCTATTTAGATTACTTACTTACCCTTACATACTTGCGCACACTTATTGGCGCAAAGATTGCAACTAGTAAGACCATATAAATAAGCGACATCAGAATTGGATTCTGACTTGGCCAAGAATTAGCAGTAGCGCCAAATATATTCTCGGTTCCAAAGAGCTCGCGACAGGCAGCAACCATCGTCGAGACCGGATTCCATTCCGCAAAATACTGCAACGCCTTAGGCATTCCGGTTGTTGGTGCAAAAGCATTTGATAAGAAGGTCAGCGGAAATACCGTCATGAAAACTAAGTTCTGGGCTACTCGCTCTTCTCGAACTGATAATCCAATTAGGACACCAATCCATGACATTGAATAACCGAAAGCTAATAAGAATAGGAAGCCGAGAAAAATCTTTACCGGTCCACTGCTTGGTCGCCAACCAACAAGAAATCCAACTAGTCCCATAACAATGAGAGTCACAACGTTCTGCAAAGTGTCACCAACAGTGCGGCCAATTACTACTGCAGATCTTGAAATCGGTAGCGATCTAAAGCGATCGATCAAGCCCTTCTGCATATCAGCAGCTAAACCAACGGCGGTCGCGGCAAGGGTAAATGCAACGGTTTGCACGAAGATTCCCGGCATCAATAATTGAACATATCCACCATCGACACCTGAATCAATTGCGCCACCAAAAACGTAGCGGAAGAGTAGGACGAACATTGCTGGCTGAATCGTTGCGAAAATTAGAACCTCAGGGATTCGAATCAGCTGAAGTAGCTGACGTTTAGTTATGACCAGGAAATCACTTACGCTTTGCAGCATGTTTTCCACCCACTTCCTCTTCTAAAACTACTTCTGCAACATGGCCGGTCAAAGATATAAACACATCATCTAGAGACGGCCGCTTCAAACCAATATCAAGTGGATGAATTTTGGCATCATCCAACAAGCGAAGCACCTGGATCAGCGAGGCACTTCCATTGCTGACGGGCGCAGATATTTTGCGGATTCCAGAATCTACAGTTGGTGTTGCTCCAGAAACTTGTTCAACCAATTTACTTGCAGTTGCAATCTGATCAACTTCAACAGTTATCTCTAACCGCTCACCACCGACTTGATTCTTTAATTCATCTGCTGTGCCACGGGCAATAACTTTTCCGGTATCAATCACCGCGATGGAATCTGCAAGGTGATCTGCTTCCTCCAAATACTGTGTAGTCAAAAGCAGCGTTACGCCACCCTTCACAAGTTCATCGATGACTTCCCACATCTCCATGCGACCTCGTGGATCTAGCCCAGTCGTTGGTTCGTCTAGGAATAAAACTTTTGGCTTAACAATCAAAGATGCTGCTAAATCCAGACGCCTGCGCATGCCGCCAGAGTAAGTTCTAATTGGACGCTTTGCGGCATCGATTAATGAAAACTTCTCAAGCAACTCTTCTGCCCGTTTCTTTGATGCTGCCGAATTTAAATGATACAAACGACCGAACATGGTCAAGTTATCCCAGCCAGTCAGAGTTTCATCAAGTGCTGCATATTGCCCAGATAGCCCAATTACTTTACGAACTTCATCTGGATGCTTTAAAACATCGATTCCTGCGACCGTTGCACTTCCGCTATCTGGTGTCAATAACGTTGCAAGAACTCGAACTGTTGTTGTTTTTCCGGCGCCATTTGGGCCAAGCAAGCCAAGAACCGTTCCCTCTTCGACTTCAAGACTCAACCCATCTAGGGCTCTAACAGCACCCTTATCATAGGTTTTTACTAATTCTTTCGCGATGATGGACTTCATAACCTCACCCTATTACTCGATTGCTATTGCTGCATAGTAAACTCACAAAAAAGAAGTTATCTCCGTTCTAACCAGAATCGTTAAGGGCAGTGTAATTGGCTAAAAAAAATAAAGAGAATCTCCTACCAAGAGAGGTTTATGTCCTCTCTTCCGTAGCTTTCTTCGTCGCTCTTGGTTATGGAATGGTAATTCCTGCAATTCCGCTTTTCGCAAAATCATTTCAGGTAAACAATGCGCAAATCGGTGCAATTATTTCAGCTTTTGCTCTCGCCAGATTTGCTATGGGACTTCCAGCCGGAAAGTTAATTGATATTTTCGGGGAACGTCGAATTCAAACAACTGGCCTGATGCTAGTTGCGGTTTCATCTTTTGCATCTGGTCTAGCAACAACTTATTGGCAGTTACTTATTTTCCGCGCCCTTGGTGGCATCGGTTCAGTAATGTTCTCGGTTTCAGCAAGCTCACTTTTAATGAGATCCGTTGATGACAGCATCAGAGGGCGCGCGCAATCAACCTATAACGGGGGCTTCCTAATCGGCGCAGTTGCTGGCCCAGCATTTGGTGGAATTCTCTCAGTTATCTCGCTTCGAGTTCCATTCTTTGTTTATGCATTTACCCTGGTCGCCGGAGCTTTTATTACCTCATTCTTCTTATCTGAAAAACGTCTAGGTAGGTCAATAAAAAATATTCAAGATCCAGAAGATCGAATTTTGCTTAGGGAAGCGCTAAAAAGTTATCCATTTTTAGCAGCAATGGCTATTTCATTTTTAGCAAACTGGGTTCTCTTTGGAATGCGAAATACTATTTTGCCACTTTTCGCTGAAGAGAAACTTGGTGCTTCAAATACAGTAATCGGCCTTGGCTTTACAGTTGCCGCAATGGTTCAAGGCATCGCACTGGTATATGTTGGAAAAATTTCAGACTTTCGTGGGCGCAAATTCGCCCTAATGCTTGGTTCATTTGTGATGCTGACCGGTATTGCAACAATAATTATTTCTCAACACTGGTGGTATTACATCTTGGCTATGGCTTTATTTGGAATCGGCGGTGCCTTTGAAGGAGTCGGAGCATCTGCACTTATTGGCGATCTCTTTGGTGGAAAAGGTGGCCGAGTTATCGCGCTATTCCAGATGGCCGGAGACTTAGGAAATATCATCAGCCCGGTTTTGCTTGGCTGGTTAGTGGATGCATACTCTTATCGCCCCGCATTTATAGTAACAGCAGCAGTGTTTTCATTAACACTGCTGCTGGTAGCAAAAATGCCCGAGACCAGAAAGTTAAATCAAGAGGTGACTAGGAAGCTAAATGAAGAAATCTAGTCTTTACTAATCACGACGAAGTATTGAGATTAAACGCAATACTTCAAGATAAAGCCAGACGATTGTGACCATAAGCCCAAAACCGGCACGCCATGATTGTTCTTGTGGGGCGCCACTAGCAATCATCTTTTCAATTTGATCAAAATCGAGAACTAAGAAGAATGTTGCAAGTGCTACACCAGCAACTGCAAGTAGGGGTCCAAGACCTGAAAGTCCATATAGACCCATTCCATTTCCAAGTCCAAAGAATGAACCGATCAAAGATCCGACTGCAAGGATTAAGTATCCGAATAGTGCACCAATCAAAACACGAGTGAACTTTGGAGTTACGCGAATTCGCTTGCTCTTGTATGCCCAGAGAACACCGGCAATCGCAGCGATTGTTGCAACAAGTGCTTGTCCAACAATTCCGTCATATGCAGTTTCATACATCTGGCTGAGTGTTCCGAGTGCCAAACCTTGAAGTGCTGCATAAGTAATTGTTAGGCCAGGCTTAATTTTCTGTGAAAATGAAAGATATAAACCAAGTCCCATTGCGCCAAGGAAACCAATTAGAAGTGCGCCACCACCAAGTTGGAGTGTCCATGCAAGTGCACCAACACCAACTAATATTGCAAATAGAAGTGCAGTGCGAGCAACAACATCGTCAATTGTCATACGTCCTGTACGCATTGAAGATGCAGCAGGTGCGTTATAAAGATCGTTTAATTCTTCTGTTGATGGTGCAACAGCTGTTCCGCCACGATTTTCGAGAGCGGCATATCCGCGTTTGAAAACTGGGTTCGAACTTTGCATTATTTCTCCTGTTTGCTAGTGGGGTAATTTGGTATAAGGATAAACATAATTTGGGCCTTTAGTATTCCGCCAAGCCTAATCGTTGCGAAAATCCGCGCTCAGAACCTTAAAATGCGCTTAGAAACCCGGACTGGCGAGAGCTTCAAGTTGAGATCAACCCCATTAATTCCGAGTTAAGTAGCCCCAAGCCAAGGTGGCTGCGATAGCGACCCAAATTTGATAGGGGACAAGTAGAAGTCCCATTATCAGCGAAGCCCTGAATGTTAGATAAAGAACTGGAATAGTAAGAAGAGTTGCTAATACCAATGCAATTGTGGCCAGTGTGAAGTTGTGTGGGACATAGAACTGATAAGCCCACGTAAGTGCAGCGGCAATACTTAGCCCGAAGAAAACCAGCCAGGAGATATTCTGTAATCGAGTTAAAGACTTTGATACTTGATATGAAGCAACACCTAAAACTATAAAGTTGTAAGGCCAGATAATTCCAATAAAAGCGCTGGGTGGCTGCCACGGTGGTCTATTTAGTGATGAATACCAACCGGGTGAAGAAGAAACCCAAATTCCTGAACCAAAGGCATAGATAAAAACAAAGAGAATTCCTATTGCCGCCATAACCATTCTGAAGCCCACAACTGGACTTTAGCGAAGTTTGTGAACAAGTATTTAACCTTGGTGCCCCCGGTCGGACTCGAACCGACACTGGAAGGATTTTAAGTCCTCTGTCTCTGCCATTGGACTACGGGGGCCAATTACGAAAGCGTCAGTCTAGTGCCCAAGCCATTCCATCCAAAATATCGGATTCTGATGCAACAAATTCAGTGGCGCCGGTGGCCAGCATTACTCGAGACAAAACTAGTGATCCTGCTGCAATTACATCGACTCGTCCTGGATGCATATATCCAAGTGCAGCAATTTCTTCGCGTGACATAAGTGAAAACATTTGAGCAACTTCGAAAACTTTTGCAGCTGGGATTCGTGATAAATGAATTAAGTGGCGGTCATATTCGCTGAGGCTAAGTGCTGCTGCGGCAACTGTTGTTGCGGTGCCTGCTACGGCAATTAAAGTTTTAGCTTCTTTGATTGGCACTATGTAAGCAGCTTCGGCAATTGCATCATCAATATCTTGGATTGCTTTCTGCACTGCTAATGGATCTTGTGGTGCTTTGTTCAAGTGGCGCTCGGACATACGAACACAGCCAATATTTACTGACTTTGCATATTTAACTTCGGAATCACCAAGAACGAATTCTGTAGATCCGCCACCAATATCTACGACCAGATATGGGGATTCGGTGTGGGTTAGACCTTTTGTAGCGCCGATAAACGAAAGTTCGGCTTCTTCAGTGCCAGGAATAACTTCGGGTTCGATCCCAAGAATCTCGCGAACGCCATCGATGAATAATTCACGATTGCTTGCATCTCTTGTTGCGGATGTGGCACAGAAGCGAATCTTTTCGACGCCTTTACTTGCAATGATTTCAGCATATTTTTTTGTCGCAGCAAGTGTGCGTTCGATAGCTTCTGGATCGAATTTACCGGTGGCGTCGACGCCTTGACCAAGACGGACAATTTCCATTTCACGAGTAATTTCTTGAAAGTTATCACCAGTGATATCCGCAATTAAAAGTCGGATGGAATTTGTTCCACAATCTATTGCTGCTACACGGGTCATTTACTTTCCTCTGTTATTGCTTCGCATGAGTCATTGAGCCACCATTTTGGTAGCGCTGCAAGTGCTTCATCACCAAGGGGATTTACTCCGGGTCCGGCACTTAGGGAATGAGCAACAAGTGAGTGTAAACATTTAACTCGATCTGGCATACCACCGGCCGTGATTCCCTTTACTTCTGGGACATCCATTCCTAATTCGTTTCGTGCAGCTTGATATTGCTCGTGCGCTTTGGAATATGCAGCAGCTAAATCTTTATCTGTGCCCAGGCGTTCCTGCATCTCGGCCATCATGCCGGTTGTTTCGAGAGTTGAAATCGCGCCAGTCAACTTGGGACAAGTTGCGTAGTAAAAAGTTGGAAATGGTGTGCCATCAGAAAGTCTTGGTGGTGTCGCAACAACTGCAGGTTTTCCGCAAGGACAACGATAAGAAATTGCGTGGACATCTCTTGGTGTGCGACCGAGTTGATTTTGAATTGCCGCTAAATCTTCTTGAGTGGGTCTTTCGCTCATTTGTTGATATTCGTTGTTGTTATTGATGCAATTAGGCGGCCATACCAAGGAAGACCATTTGGAATTAACGTTGATATTGGCGCTACTGGACCGTTGGCTTCTTCTTCAGATTTAGGTGCATCTAAAACTATATATTGGCGTTCGCCCGGGAATACAAAGTGCAATCTTTGGCGGGCTTGGGTTGCAACATATTCTGGATCGTTCCACTTTGCCAATTCTTCGCGTGCTTTTTCTAAAGCGTTGTTGCTGTCATTAACCTGCGCGCGCAATGAATTGATTTGTGCGCGTTGGACAAAGTAATCCTGAAGTGGCGGAGCCAGCGTGATGGCTAAAATGAAAGCAACAGTTACGACCACTAACCAGCGGGCAGATGTGCTACTTTTTTTAACCATTGCAATTAAAGATTAGCCCTTGAAGCGAGGAAATGCTTCGCGGCCGGCATAAAGTGCAGAATCGCTTAGCTCTTCTTCGATGCGTAGAAGTTGATTGTATTTTGCAACTCGCTCGCTACGTGCAGGTGCACCAGTTTTAATCTGGCCACATTCAAGTGCGACAGCTAAATCTGCAATCGTTGTGTCTTCGGTTTCGCCTGAACGGTGGCTCATCATTGAACGATATCCACTGCGATGTGCAAGTGAAACCGCATCGATGGTCTCAGTGAGTGTTCCGATTTGATTTACCTTAACAAGAAGTGCGTTTGCTGTGCCAAGTCCAATTCCCTTTGCTAGGCGCTCTGGATTTGTCACAAATAGATCGTCTCCGACAATCTGAATTTTAGAACCGAGTTGTGCTGTCATCTTTGCCCAGCCATCCCAGTCATCTTCATCAAGTGGATCTTCAATTGAAACGATTGGATAAGAAGCTACTAAATCAGCGTAATAAGCAATCATTTCATCGGCCGAACGCTTGTTTGCTTCGAAGGAATACTTGCCATCTTTATGAAATTCAGTTGCAGCAACATCCATCGCAAGTGCAATGTCTTTGCCAGGTTTGAAACCAGCAGCTGTAACCGCTTCAAGAATTAGATCAAGTGCTGCACGGTTTGAATCTAGGTTTGGCGCAAAGCCACCTTCGTCACCAATACTTGTTGCAAGGCCACGTTGTTTTAATACTGACTTAAGGCTGTGATAAATCTCGGCGCCCCAGCGAAGTGATTCGCTAAATGATTCGGCACCAATTGGGGCAACCATGAATTCTTGGATATCAACATTGGTATCTGCATGTGCACCACCGTTAAGAATGTTCATCATAGGAACTGGAAGTGTGTGTGCTGTTGGTCCGCCGATGTAACGGAAGAAAGATAGATCTGCAGATTCTGCTGCAGCACGCGCTACTGAAAGTGAGACACCAAGGATTGCATTTGCACCAAGGCGGCTCTTATTTTTTGTGCCATCAAGTGCAATCATCTCTTCATCAATTAGACGTTGATCTTGGGCATCGAATCCAGAAACTGCTGGCGCAATTTCATCATTAACAAATTCAACGGCCTTTAAAACACCCTTGCCGAGATAGCGCTTGCCACCATCGCGAAGTTCGGCTGCTTCAAATGCACCAGTAGATGCACCGCTTGGAACTGCAGCGCGAGCACTTGAACCATCTTCGAGAACAACTTCGACCTCAACTGTTGGGTTTCCGCGAGAATCTAAAATTTCGCGTGCGTGAACTGCCTCGATAAGTGCCATGATGCTCCTCTATTTTTCTGCTAATTCTAACTTGTTATGAGTTGCTATCTTGCTTCATATTTCTTTATTTGCTCGATGTAGCCCTTGATTGCCGAGCGCAGGGCTGCTTCGGGATCGATATCTAGTGCAAGTGCCTGGTCGAGAATCCCGAGTAGCACCTGACCTAATTCTTTCTCGTTAGTCCCGGGCGATAATTTTAGTGGATGCTCGATTGCAATTTGATGGCCATATTTCTGAGCCCGATAAATCAATTTGGTTGCAAGTGCCAAAGCTGGTTGGCCAAGTGGAACACCTTCAGTTGCTGAAGTGCGCCCCTTTTCTGCTGCTTTCTGCGCTTCCCAATTCTCTAGAACTTCTGCGCTACCTGAAACTTTTGTATCCAAAAAAACATGTGGATGTCTGCGAACTAGTTTTTCGGCGACCGTTTTTGCTACATCTTCAACGCTAAAGGGGTCTGTTGGATGTTCTTCGGCCATTCGAGCATGAAAGAAAACTTGAAGTAATACATCGCCAAGTTCTTCGCGCATTGCGGCACGATCATTCTCTTCTACCGCTTCAATAAATTCGTAGGACTCTTCTAATAAATATTTCAGAAGTGATTCGTGGCTCTGCTCAGCATCCCAAGGGCAACCCCCCGGAGATCTGAGTTGATTCATTACTTCACGTAACGCTTCAAGTTGTGAAGTTGAATCTGGCATTGCGTTTACTTCTTTACAGTTGCGTTATCTGCAATCGGAGCAATGTTGCCGCTCGCATAATCCCAAACACCGTAACGTGGATTAATCTCGACTTTCAACTCCTTGGCCATGCCGATAATTAAATTCTGGATACCGCTGCCATCGGTGCTTGTGTCACCATTTGCTATTAGAGCTTCTCCTAATTTTTCAGCAAGCAGAACCGTGCGGATGTAACGTTCAAAATCGCTAGGTGCAATCTGGGCTCCGACAAGTGAGAAAGCCAGGCGATCTTCGCCACCAATTTGCGTAATGATATCTGCGCGACGTGCTCCGATTTCAGCACCAGTTATTTTGATGTTTATTCTCGCTGCAAGTTCATCAAATAGGACTGAAATAATATGGAACCGAACTGCATTTACATTTAGCTCTTCACCGATTGCCAAAGAAAGTCCTTCGGTTTCAACTTTATTACGCTCTTCAACTATTTCATTCACGGTGCCCTGCAGGGTTGAAATTGGAACCACGGTATCGCCAATGGTCGCGGCTGAATTTGTGCTTGAGCATCCAGTTACTAAAAGAAGTGAGGCAGCACCAAGCACTGCAACTAATTTCTTAACATTATTCACAAAATCCCCGTTCACTTATCTTCAGTTAATTTTTAATTTAACTTCTTCACTGGCGCAACGATTGAGGTTAGAACTTCGATCGTCCAAGGCAGAACTGAAGTATCCCCTATCTCCCCGCCTGCAATCCAATTGGGGGCGCTGGTTCGCGCAACTAATACGCTTGAAGTGGCCACTTTCACGATTGAGCCAGGATAAATTCGGTTCAATTTCATAATTGCAGAATCTGGGAGAGTCAGTGGGGCTAATCGCAAGAATTTACCTTGAAGAACAACTTCGGTTAATCCAAAACTCTTTGCCAAGGTTCGAAGGTGCGCAACAGACATTAAGTTCAGCGCATCTTCTGGCAACTCTCCAAAGCGATCAATAAGTTCAGCTTGAATCGCATCTAACTCTTCCGAATTCTGGGCATCAGCCATTCTGCGATAAATATCTAGACGCAATCTTTCTGAGGCTAAGTATTCAACTGGAATATGCGCAGTGATCGGAAGTTCTACCTTGCACTCTTTAAATTTACCTTCATCTTCATTCTGTGGAACAAAGCCAGTCTTAAATTCTTCAACTGCTTCCCCAACCATTCGCATATATAAGTCGAAGCCAACTTCTGCAATGTGGCCAGATTGTTCACCACCAAGCAAATTACCGGCACCGCGGATTTCTAAATCCTTAAGAGCAACCTGCATTCCAGAACCCAGATCGGTATTTGTGGCAATCGTTGTAAGTCGATCGTGTGCAACTTCAGTAAGTGGCTTATCTGCGTTGTACAGAAAGTAGGCATATGCCCGTTCTCTAGAACGCCCAACACGTCCTCGAAGTTGGTGCAATTGTGAAAGTCCGAAGGTGTCGGCGCGATCAACGATTAAAGTATTTGCATTTGGAATATCAATTCCGCTTTCAATTATTGTTGTGCAGACTAAAATATCGAAATCTCGCTCCCAGAATCCGAGGATCGCATCTTCAAGTTCGCGCTCACCCATCTGACCATGTGCAACTCTGATCCGAGCTTCTGGAACTAATTTTCTAAGTCGTTCAACAACGCCATCAATGCTCTCTACTCGATTGTGGATATAAAAGATCTGGCCATCTCGCAATAGTTCGCGGTGAATTGCGGCGGTTACTTGTTTGTCATCATATGGTCCAACATAAGTTAGAACTGGATGTCGCTCTTCTGGGGGTGTAGTTATGTTCGACATTTCGCGGATGCCAGTAATTGCCATCTCTAAAGTCCTTGGAATCGGGGTCGCTGACATCGAGAGCACATCTACATTGGTTCGGGTCTTCTTAAGTTCTTCCTTATGTTCAACGCCAAAACGTTGCTCTTCATCAACAATTACTAGTCCTAAATCTCGAAACTCCACATCTTTCGAGAGCAGTCGATGAGTTCCGATTACAACATCAACTGAACCGGTCTTAATCCCCTCAAGAATTTCGCGACCTTCTTTTGGAGTGTTAAATCTCGATAGGCCAGCAACCTTTACCGGAAACCCGGTGTAGCGATTGTTAAAAGTTGTTAAGTGCTGCTGCACCAAAAGCGTTGTCGGAACCAACACCGCAACTTGTTTTCCATCTTGGACTGCTTTGAATGCGGCACGAATTGCAATTTCAGTTTTGCCATATCCGACATCGCCACAAACAATGCGATCCATTGGATGCGATTTCTCCATATCGGCTTTAACTTCTTCAATTGTTGCAAGTTGATCAGTTGTTTCAACATACGAGAACGCAGATTCGAGTTCGCCTTGCCAAGCAGTGTCTGGTGAGAATGCATATCCGGGTGCGCTCATTCGCGCGGCATAAAGTTGAATCAATTCTGCAGCGATTTGTTTAACGGCCTTGCGGGCGCGGCGCTTTGTGTTCTGCCAATCCGATCCACCAATACGATTTACTGAAGGGGCTTCGCCACCAACATATCTGGTGATTTGCTCCAAGGTATCGGTTGGAACAAATAATCTATCTGCAGGTTGGCCGCGCTTTGATGCCGCGTATTCGATTACTAAATATTCACGCGAGATGCCAGAAACTGTGCGGTTTACTAACTCTAAATACTTTCCGACCCCGTGCTGTTCATGAACTACATAATCTCCTGGTCGCAATTCAATTGGATCAATTGCCTTCTTTCTTCGCGAAGGCATTCGAGCTTGGTCTTTGCTAGATGTCCGTTGCCCAGAAATATCTTTCTCGGTAATCAGAGCGAACTTAATACTGTGATTGATGAAACCATGTTCGATGGAACTGGTGACTGTTTTGACGCCATCTAATTCAGATTCACGGAAGAGCGCTTGATAACGCTCGAGAATGCCGGCACCGCTTGCACTAAAGAGAATTTGATAGCCATTTGCTAGCCAATTTTCGATATCTGCAATTGCGGCCTCTAACTTGCCACCATAAATAGGAATTTCTAGAAAATCATCTAAAGCCCCAGCGCTAGCTAAATCATCAGGGTTCTGGGTATATGGATTTAGCGACCACAACTTCGACTTTGCTTCTGTGATTTTCGATTGCACTTCATCGAATGTTGAATACCCGCCACTCGCAATTACTCCGGTGAGATCAATAGGGGCACTTGTTCCGAAAGCTGCGCTCGACCACGATGCTTCTAGAAATTCTTGATTGGTTGCTACTAGATCTGCCGCTCGGGATTTAATACGTGGTTGATCTATGACTACTACCTGAAAATTTGTCGGCAAGAATTCAATCAGATTTTTGAACTCTGGTTTGAGTAAAGCAGCAATAGATTCCATTCCTTCGACACAAATACCCTCACTTATCTTGCTTGCCATCTCATTGAGTTGCGGGAATTCTGCGGCTAGGTATCTTGCTTTTTCTTTTACATCCTCAGATATCAAAAGTTCTCGGCCAGGATAAATAATTACTTCACTTTTAATTGCCTCATATGT
>Ga0136655_1000715_pt1 | contig 15175 bp, 25 predicted proteins | sample CPBDNA_2_FD_94863 | JGI IMG/M metagenome (GOLD analysis project Ga0136655, IMG submission 94863) | Freshwater to marine salinity gradient microbial communities from Chesapeake Bay, USA - CPBay_Spr_15_0.8_DNA (version 2) | ecosystem: Environmental > Aquatic > Marine > Coastal | place: USA... | reverse complement strand
GGTGTTTGACAGTTCGGCATCTTACCAGGAAGCGGCTAACCTAAGTAGGGGGTCTGAATTTACCCCTAGAATAATGTATTTACCGACTAAGAGGAAGGGCGGCAGTAAGAGAGCCTCGTCCACCCCGCCAATTGCAGGGTATGGTAATCTAAATACACTTGCTAGTGCAGGTAAGGAGAAGTTAACAGAGTCATTACTGCCTATTGTAGGGGTATTCTCTTTTGACTTAAATAGTATTGTAGTAGACCATATATCGGACGTAGCATTAGACTACAGCTTCAGCATTAATCAACCTGCTATTAACGCCCTGCTAACATCTGCTGTAAACCAGACAGAGAATAGTCCTGTAGCCATAGCTATTAAGAACGATTTTAACGATTCATTAAATTATCAAGCAGAGGTAGCGGGTGATACTGCAGTTAAGAAATTGGCTAATGCATTATTCGGTGCTAGATATGCCAAGACGCTGTTTGACCCAATAAGGAGTGTAGTAGAATTTACATCCGCAGTTTTAACATCGGTAATAAAGACAGGTTCAATTAATGGTATAACAGATGTATTTGATAAAAAGGCTTGGATAACACTCGATAAAATCAAAGAGGATTTTGATATAACTGTAGCAGAGAAATTAGATTCTGAGAAAACAAGACAGAATATTAGAGAGGGATTAGATAAAGAGATATTCTATGTTAAGTTAGGAAGGCAAGTTATGTCTGCTCCAGAATACTACAGTGCTGTAGGGCTTTTCTTGCCTACTATGAGGGCGGAATTTAAAAAGTTGACAGGTTCAGATTTAAATTTGGATTTATACTTGAATGATAAGACTTATATGGAGGAAAATAAAGACGCATTACTAAAGTCTGCAAAAGTAGGACAGGAAATGGTGGAGCGTATTCAGGACTCTAAAGTTAAAGCTGGGACAAGGAGGTATTTGGAAGTACCGTTCAGTAAAGCTACAATAAAGGCAGACTCTGTTTTTGGGAAGGTGGTATCATTCTTTGGGAACTACGTATATAGAGAGCAAGGGGAATTGTTTACATCTCTGAAGTTCATTGCAAAGGATTTTGTTACAGAAGGTAAGAGTATGGATTCCGCAGAATTAAGGAATGCATCGGGAGTATTATTTAACGCTATGGCTTATTCTTATGGAATGTCCCTATACTACATTGCTCAACAATTAACTTTTGGGGACGATGACGACAAGGAAAAAGCAATACAGGAGTACGAAGAATTATTTGATATAAAAGCTATGGCTACTAATTTAGTAGGTCAAGTATCCTTTTTAGGTTTATCTAAGTACGGTAAAATAGGAAGACTATCTGCAATAACTAGCCTATCCTTAGCGTATCGCTATACTGATGACAAAGAGGCTAAAGAATTAATAGCTGAAATATTAAAAGATCAGTTTTATATCTACAAGCCATTAGACTTTTCAAATTCTTACTCAACTAGTCAACTTGCTCTTAAAGAGTCCTTACCTCAATTAGAATTCTTACTAGAAAACATAAAGTTACTAGAAAAAACAGAAAACATAACAGAAGATCCAGAACTTGCTACGATGGTAGAGCTTGCTATAAATGCAACTAATCTAGGATTAACGTCTATAGGTACTCAATTACCTATGACTAGGCAGATTAAGGGACTGATTAAAAAATATCTAAAGGAGTCTAGCAAAGTTAAACCCACAAAGTCTACAGAAGACAGCACGACTCCTGAACGAAAGAAATATAAATTTACAAATATCTAGAACTAACTAAATATAGTTTTGCAAAAACATTAAAGCAATATGCCACAGATTACACTTACATCTACAGATACACTTCCATTATCTAGAACAGTTACTGGAACTGTTACCGCAAACACGACAAATAAAATTGTTACCGGAACAGGGACTGCTTTCTTAGCAGATATAAAGGGAGGAGATTATTTATATGATGCAGCTAACGATCAGTTACGTAAAGTAAACTACGTGAACTCTGACACTGAATTAATTCTTTATGCTCCATTTACTGTTGCGCTTACAGGTGCTACTGTAAAAACTACAAAGGGAAATGCAAGACAGATTTCTGTTGCGGCTAGTGGGGGAGATATTGTTATTGTAGATAGCTACGGTAATACGTCAGCCATCAAGGACGGAAGCAGCCTAACTCCTGAGCCTCTTGGGCTTAGAGGAGTAGAGCCTTTTATTGTAAAGGCTACTTCAGCAGCTACTGCTTACACTACTATCACTAATTAATAAAAAGCCCCCAAGGAATTTAACTTGGGGGCATTCACTAAGAACCTTTTAGATTTTGAACTGATCATAGAAGCCTAGCTTCTTAATCAACTTTTCGGTTCTGTTGTATTTCTTTTTGTATTCGTCCATACGCCCAAGGTACTTAGGCTTGTTCGCTACCAGTGCTGTCTGTATCTGACACACTAGCTGTAGTCTCTTGCTCATCTCCATCTTTTTCTAACATTATATTTAGTAAACCTTTTAGCATATCCGATGATACATTCATGTACCCATCAACAAGATTGTCGTACAGTTTATCATCCGATAGCTTCTTTCCGTCAAACTGTTTAAACATTCTGTTCAAGGCTGCTTTACCGTCTCTAAGGATCTCTTTGTCCTTCTGTATTGAAGTATCCATCCAAGATGGGATAAGCTCTCTAATAGCCCCCAAAAGAGCTGAGAACACTATTCGTTGTGCGGCTGACCTGTAGATGAACTCATCAATCTGTTTAAGCTCTTCTGGTGTGTATTCTTTTTTCATTCTTAATCTAATTGTAATGGGTAGTATTGGTTAAATTCTTCAAGGCTTACCTCTTTTATTCTGTGTAGATTATCAAGAAGTATCTCGCATTTAGTGTCTGCGTCCTTTATGTTTTTAAATCTTTCTTCGTACTTATGGGAGAAGCAACAAAAAAGCAAATTTCTGACTGCTCTTTCATAAGACTCTGCCTCAAACTCGCAGTAAAGCTCCCTCCCAATGTCCGAGTCTATTTTAAAATAGTAACTATTCATGCTCTTTAATAAGTTTGTTGACAGCAAATATAAACATCTCATTTAAATTGACAATACCTAATTCAGAACAGATTGGGCTATTTAAAAAATCCTTCATAGACTCGTGAAGCTCTACCGGATACTTAAGTAATTTTCTGTGTAGCTCTTTGTCTTTATCTGCCATAAGTCTTTCTTTGTAATTTCGGTTATACGGTATATCTCCCTGGCTTGTATAAGGCTTATTATGATAGTCCGGATTATATGGAGCGTATACGTACTTAGGCTTCTTCTTTTCCTTCTTCTTTTTTAAAGGAATATCCTCTATCTGTATTTCTCTGAATCCCTTGAAGTAATCAATTTCCTGACTCATCTTTTTCTTTATAGTATTCGGGGAACATGGCTCTATCGAACTCTTCTCCCCAAGTGTTTAGTACTGCCATTACTGTCCGTGCTGGCACATTTTACAGAGGTTTTGGCAGAAGAACTTGTCCTTTGGGTTCTTTGGGAAGCACTCCGTCTCAAGGGCTTTCTTAATGTCGTCAATGGCATCCTTTGCCTTGGAGGTTACAAACTTAATAGTGGTCTTGTCGTACTTCATAGCAACAGGTTTAAAATTATTCTTGTACTCTATTACCTCAAACCCAACAGGCCTTTTACCGTCAACCAATTCCTTTCCGTACATATACAGGTACTGCTGGAACTCATACTTCTTAGGATCCCAAGACGACTTGTAGTCACCATGCCACGTAATAGGCTCCTTTAAGCCAGTGGGCTCAAGCCTGTCGTACCCCCGCTCAAAGTCTAGAAACGCCCTAAAGTTATACCCGTGTACAGGAAACTTAATCTCCCTCTCCACATACTGAACGTTAGACATAGGAGTCCAACTCGCTAAACTATCTGAAAGGTTCTTGTGGTTCATAGCCCTCTTACCGACCTTCCCGTTCTTGTCTGTGTAGTACGACACCGCTTCGTGGGGGCACTTATCCATCAGATACTCAAACTTTCGGGTAAGCAGCTCCCTCATTGTTTCTAAGGGAATGTCTAGCCCTTGCATATACTTGTAGTACTCTTCCATGATATCGTGCATCATAGAGCCTCTGTACGCAAAGTAGTTGTCGGAACTTAGTTTTAGTATGTACGTCCCATAGAAGTTATATGGGCAGGAGATGAACGAAGATACCCTAGAGGCACTCCATTCAATATCATCCCACTTGTCAAGGTACTCTCTTACTCTTTCGTCCATCACTCTAACATTTTATCTATGTCTATAGACCTATTAGCAAGACATTCGTGAAACTTATTCGCTAGGACACTTAATGTCTCATACTGTTCATCTGTTAAATCCCCTTTGGCGTGTTTGTACAGGAATTCATTGTAGTCGTGTATTGCAAAGAGTGCATTGTCTGCCATAACAGCGCGTACATGGGAGGCTCTGTCATCAGGATCATTTAAATCAAATTCTAGTATTGCTTTCATGGTTAAATTATAATAGGTATCATCTTAATGTTTCTGTCCATCGGGTCTATCTGTTGGATTGTGAACCCTCTGTCGCCCTTCTTAAAGTTAGCTTGCACCCACTCTGATGATGGAGATAAGGCTATGTGGTTCATGTAGTTAAAGTCCTGAGCGGTGGAGTAGTCAAACAGAAGTTGGTGACTGTCTCCCTTATCAAACCAAATGAAGTCCGCCTCTTTGTAGATACTGCCTCTCTCGTTGTGCTTAAGGTAGTGGTCAATCTTCTCAATCTGTACAGAGTCTAGCTTCGGCTTGAATCCAAACTTCAAACTCTTAGAATCCTTTCCGTGTGTCAGTACAAATGCGTGTCTGCCGAACATGTAGTGGTCTATAAACCTCTCGTAGTTAACCACAAATACGTTGTTATACCTTTCGTGGGCAACTCGCATGAACGCATGGTTAAGTATCATAGAGAAGGCTCCGCTGTGGTTATCGTTGCATACGTTGTGGCATAGGATGTTGTCAAAGTAGGGGTGTAGGATATCTAACATAGAGAGCTTGAACTGCAACGCTACCTTAAATGCCTTCTGGCTAGACATATTCTGAGGTAGCTTATGGCCCCCGCGAGTAGTGTAACCGTCCCACCCGTCAAGGACATCCCCAAGGTCGTCAATGATAAGTGTGTTTCCTGCCCTGTTACTGATAACGTACTTACACATCAACTCCATGGTATCCATAAGGGTGTCCTCGTTCCAGGGGGTTGCGTACATGGCCGTCTCCTCAGAGTCTGTACACATTGCGATGTGGGTGTCTGTGTATACAAGCCTTGTGATTGCTGCCTTTGGTGAAGGCTTAAGGTCTCTGTCAGGTGTGAACTTGTAGTTCATAGCCTCGTCAATGATCGTCTTGTAGTCGATAGTATTCGACTCATCCTCCTTGTAGTCAAGGACAATATTAAACTTCTGCTGACCTGCGTGGTTCACGTACTTGGCACTTGTTACACGGGAGATGTCTATACCCTCCTTCTCGCAGTAGTGCTTGAACGCGTCAGTACTTAGTACACCCTCACTGTAAGTGGAGTCATCTTGCTTTGTTACACTTTCACCGTCAGTCCACTCCTTCAGGTGGTAGTTGATTGTACTCTTACTGAAGTGTACTCCGTACTCATCCTCCAATACGTTAACTATCTTCCTAGAGCTGTAGCCCTTAGAGTTTAGTTCAATAATTTTGTTTTTGTATTCCAATACCTTACTCATTTCTGTATTCTTTTTTTAACTCTTCTGCAAGATTAAACAATTTCCCCCAATTACCTGATAACTTATTTCTACTTGTTGCCGTACCGAAATCAAATTCGTAGTGTTCTTCGGGTGTCAAGAATACTATGTTTTTGTCGTACAGCCTGAACTTAGGGTAAAGCCCTTTAGGGATTACGTGGGCAAACGTGTGTGCTATAGGATTAACTGGAAGCCCGCTTACAAAGCTTACGTGTTCTCTCGTGGCCCACAGTGCTTCGAACAGAGCCTTCTCCCCTGTAGGCTTCTTTACGTGATTTTTTATAACTTTAGATGCTGTCTTAGGTTTATCGGAGAGTCCGTGCTTGTGGGGGTTCTCCCTTCTGTCACAGTCAAGGAGCATTCCCCTTGCGTAGATGTAGCCCTCTTCGCCACATCCACACTTACAGACTTTCTTTTTGCGTTCAATCATTGTAAATATTCTTTATTAGCCCTAAGCCAAGCCACTGCAATTATGTACGCGTCTGCCATGAGGTAATAGTCCATCATTGAGCTTACTCTTGGCACTACCTTGTGACCCTTTCTAACTCTAATGTACTCTCCTATAACAAGAAGTGCCTCCTCGGTAGTGGACACAATACTGTCCGATCGCTCCACTATTTCTTTTACTTTAGTCATACTCCTTCAATAAGCTTTGAAGTCCAGAGATTGCACCGTGAAGGGACTTCTCAAGGGACTTGATTTCTTCTAGTTCTGCTTTTTGTGTGGCGGCATATCCCTCAGCTAGTTTAAGCTTTACTCTTTCAGCCCCCGTAGAAGCCCCCACACCCTCCGAACAAGCAACAGCGTACTCGTACTCCACTCTTCTTTTTAAATCAGGCAAGTAGCCTAAAAGGGGTATAAGCATCTCAAGGGCCTCTGTGACCTTTTCTTTGTTTGTTCTTTGCTCGTACCCTTGGGTAAGGCAGTCAACTATTGTTTGTGATATTTGGTCTGCTGTCATAACTTAAATAATTCGTAAGTACTATTCTCTGTTTTAAACTTTATGTACCCTTCTTTCTGTTTGACAATCTTCGTAATAGGAGTAGTCTGCCAAGTGAAGAACTCATTAAAGGGCGACATAATTAAACTCCTACCTATTGCAGGCTCTTCGTGTATACTTTCAAATTTCCCATCTAGTCCCCACTCAAACCACTTAACTTCTTCCGATATTTTAGTGAGTCCATCTTTTTTTCTTATTAATTTATAGTTAGGGATTTGTTCTGCTGGAAGCATTAATTCAAGTACTGACAGAGGTATTGCTTTAGATTTCATACTATTTCTAATTGTATTGTATATCCTTTACTCTTCCATTCTTTTAGTAATGAGTTTGGTATTTGGTCTGCTAGATAGTGGGGGACGTATACTACATCTCCCTCATATCTTATTTCTGGGTAATTTTTGATTGTGTCCATAATTAATGTATATCGCTAAATTTATCTCCAAAGTTAACAGAAATATCCATAGGTACATTTAACCTTAGTCTTGTGTTCACCATTTCGATAGAGTCTCGTAAGAGTTTCTCTATGCCTTTTCTGTAACCCTTCTTCACTATCAAGTCTAATTGATCGTGGTAAATCATTGACAGTCTGCCGCTTACGTCTGTAACATTCTTGGCCCATAGGTGGGTTATAAAGTCTCCCGTGGACTGTATAACAGCGGACAGCCTGTCCTTATCGCTCCGTAACTCGTACCAAAACTTATTGTAGGGATTCTTAACCCAAGTTCTATCTAGGCACTGCTTAGTTTCGAACCTGCTTGCTATAGTCTTAGCTTCTTTGTTAGCCTCCCAGTAAGCATCAAGTAATTTCTTAGCTTCACTTTGCTTAATCTCCAAGTTCTCTGCTAACTTAGCCTTACCAACACCGTACTGTGCTGAGTAGTTGACCGTCTTTCCACTGTGTCGCTTCTTGTCTAGGTCGTGGTATCTGTCTGACTTCGTGTCCTTGTTCTTCTTACATTCCTTGTAGAAGTCTACATCTTCCTGACTCATCATGCCCGCAAGCATACATATTTCGAGGTGGGAGTCGTAGTCCTCCGTTAACTGGGCCATTACCTTTTCAGGATTCATTGGGTAGATTAGGTCTAGCTTAATCATATTCTCAAGGGATGCAAGGTCGGAGTCTACTAACTCGTAGCCCTCTTCACAGGTAAGCACTCCACGAATTAATTCCCCGTATGGTACTGATGGCTTCGGCATATTGACTAGGCGAGCGTGACGGGTTCTTAGTGTTGAAGCTAGTCCGTGTATGCCGCAAGATATGTAGCCGTCCTCTTGGTCACGAAGGAATCCCTTCAGTAGTCCAATTCTGTGCTTAAGTACGCCCAAGTCGTCAAGGCTTTTAACGTCATCTCCAAGCTGTAGTACAGACGGGCACAGTGACTTATCGGACAGGTAGTAGGTGGGTATCTTACCATTAGTTCCGTCATTGAAGTTCTGAGGCTTCCAACCTAGACTGAACAGCCAATCTTTTATCTGTGCTGGGGAGTTAGGGTTAGGCTCATCGTAGTCATTGATCACCTCAATAGGTTCGCTATGCTCGAAGGGCAGTCCTCTCTCCTCTGTTAATTTCTTCCACTTCTCTCCTTGAGATGACAGCGTACCGTCTTTCTTAAACGGAATCTTTGGTGGAACTCTCATTGACTTAACACCAATGGTAGGCATGACCTTCTTCAGGGCATCTGTCTTCTCTTCCTTTAAGTCCTCAAGAAGTTTTAGGTTAGCTTCTGCGGCATCTATATCTAGCTTAAACGGGTTAGCCTCTTGCAACCTTACTGTGTACATCTTAAAGGAAAGATATCGCACCAGTGAGTCTATAATCGTCTCGTTGCTGTCGTATAACTCGTCAAGGTCTTTCTTAATCTTAAACCATAACTGCGTTTGAATCTTAACGTCCTCCTCACACCTATGGTAGTACTGTTCTTTTGGAAGGTTTTCCCAATTTTGTATAGCTACCTTGGGTATCCCAAACTCTACTCCCCAGTCTGCTAGTCCATGGGAAGATCTGTGCGGGTATAGATACCAACTGAGTGCCAGTGTATCTACAACCCCACAAACTACTTTACAGTCTAATATTTTTTCTATTACCGGTACGTCATACGTTTGAAAGTTATGGCCTACTAGTGTTATGTCCTTACGAGATACAAGCTTACGTATGTCATCGTAGGAGGACGTAGTCTTAATGTCACCGCCCCAGTTCATAGATAGGCAGTGTACCTTATTTACTTTACTGAGGAATCCGTTCGCCTCTATGTCGCAAGGGATGTATATCATAGCTTTAATACTGTAAATCGGATATTTCTTGAATAGCTTTTAAAATACCAACAGTACCTCTTGGGTCGTATCCATTTTTGTAATAAGACTTAATCTCGTGCTTAATTGAATCTCTCATGTAGATAATTGTTGCGTGATCTCTACCTACTATCTCTCCTATGTCTTTAAGAGATAGTCCTGTGTTTTTATACATTAAGTAGCAGTAGATTTGTCTAATTTGCACTACTTCTTTGATTCTTGTGGGGCTACAGATATCTTCTACAGATACCATTCCTATACGACTGCAAATGTACAATATGTCTTTGTGATTATTAAAAGCTACCTCTTTTGCTTTCTCTTGCAATCTATCTCTTTCTAGTCTTATGCAGACCAGAATCTTGTCTCTTAGGTCATCTAGTTCTTTGAGTACTTCTTTGTAGTCCATAATATTTTTTGTTTAAATAAAAGGGAGGCTCGTTACACCTCACCCCTTTAATCACCGCTTTTAAAATTTAGTTTAGTTTATTTGTTAAGTTGTTTGCAGTATATGAAATACTTTATGTGCCTGTATTTAGTGTCTAGTAGCTCCCCTGCTACGAAAGTTCCAATAGCCTTAATTGTTCTGTACATGAATCTCTCTTGATCATACTCTACAAACCTGTGGAGAAATCTATGATCTTTTTTTGACAGAATTATTACGTCTTTGTAATGAGGTTCGTTGTAAGACCAGTGGTGACAATCTCTATTTGGTATGGTATACTTACCTAAAGCACTTCTAGCTTTCCTTTTCTCAGGATATTTTTCGTTATACCTCTTCATTATATCCCTCTTAGCTTCTGTTGTAGGTTTGTGCTTTTCTTTATACCCTAGTCTATGATACTTCTCCCTGTGTCGGGCTTGTTCCTTCTCTACCCACTCATGGTCTTGAAGTAATTTACTTTCTCTTTCTCTAACATCTTTCTTGGTACAATCTTTACACTTATTCAAGTACCCATCGCCCATTTGTTTGTGCTTGTAATAGGCGGAGAGGGGCTTATCCTCTCCGCACTTAAAACATATTTTACTACTCATAACTTTGTCTATTTGTTACAAAGGTAGTAAAAATTATAACACTACCATTTTAGAATGGAAGACTATCGTCCTCTGTAATATCATCAAATGATTGACTTACCATAGGATGTTTGGGTTGTGAAATTTGATTACCTCCTACTACTCTTAGTTGACTTCCGTCAATCTGAGCGTAGTACTTTCCTTGCCATTCTCTACCTCCGACAAAGAAGTCAATCTCTACCTCTGTCCCTACATCCGGCAGGTTAAACTCAGGATTAAAAAATCCTACTGGTACTGTGTTGTTACGTTTTGAAGCAGTCTCTACTAAAATTGTAACACGTTTCCACTCTCCCTTTTCTGTTGAGCCTACCTGTGTATCCACATTTAGTACTCTTCCTTTTACTTGATTCATAGTCTTTATGATTTATTTGAATGTTTTGATTTAAGTGCGAACGATTGCTCAATTAACCAGTCTGCTGTTGCTACTATCTTATCCTTATCTATCTTGCCATGGTTGAACATAGATACAGATAGATTGAGACAAGCCCCTACTGTAATCCCCACGGTGTCAGGCTTGTATCCTGCACCTCCGCCACCGCGGGTATTCACTTTACCTACTGAACCTTTATCACCGTATGTGGGATGACTGGACTTAACCTCATACTCTACCTCATCGCCAACAGAGAATTTATTTTGCTCTTTATGGGAGGTCTGAATCTTTTGTCCATCTTCCATAACATAATCGTGAGTATGCATGGTATCTCCATTTGTGCTTTGCCAACTAGAGCCTACTAATACACTTACTACCTTACTTATTTTCTTCATTATTACTTATTTATTGATTTAAAAAGTTTACTATTTTAGTGAATGTTATGAATAGCCATATAGCTATGTAAAGTCCTGCTGGGAGTCTGAACATCCAAAAGATTTTCTTTCTGAAGCTTGGCCCCTCCTCTGACTTTGTGGCTATCAAGAAAATAGACGCTATCCAAAGTCCCGTTAAGTGAAGTATTGTCGTAATCATTTTACAAATGTAGTTTAAAGGTTTTTATTAACAATGAATTATTTTTAAAATGCTGATACAGTATCATCAGGAAGACTCCATCCTTAGGTGTCTATAATAGATTTCTCTCTTTCTTGCGGGAGGTTGTAGTAATCCTTACGGTTCCAATACTCCTTGATTGGGTCTACACCATTACACTTGAACCCACACAAGTCCTTGTTTGCGTACAATAGTACTGGGCTGTCTTTAGGACTTGGGCTTCCCCCCGTCTCAGTCTCCTTGATTTTGTCAACGTGAATCTCCGTGCAGTACTTAACGCTTTCGTCCTTTAAGTTTCTGTGGGCGATCAGGAAGTCATCTGCCTTGTTGGGTTTCATCTGACCGTACTCAACGTCATGCTTACTTGGAACTTCCATACCACCGTCATTATTCTTGCCCCTAGCTGCTGTACTTGTGATGTGGTCAGTGATCCAAACAGCGGAGTAGTTCTCCTTAAACGTTTGCAGTAGGTTCAGTGACCTCAAGTTGACCGTGTACTGATTCTCGCCTAGTGGAAGGTCGAACGCATTGTACGGGTCTCCGATGACAACATCGTACTCAAAGCCTTCATCGTGAACTATCTCGCACTTCATCAACCAGTCTTGTGCGGTGTGCATCCTCTTGGCTGTAAAGAATCGGTAGTGTTCAGACACAAAGTCCTTGGCTAACTTATGCTCATCCGCTGTGAACAGCTTAATGGACTTGCCGATGTAGAACTCTTTAATCTTCTTGCGGACTGAGCCATCTCTGTTTTCCTTGGCGTACATAAGCACCTTCCAGTCGTGCATCGTTGCGGCAAGTACCGAGAAGTACCAGAACACAAACGACTTACCTACGTTGTCCCTTGCAGCAAGCCACACCAGAGTATTCTTCTTGAGCATCCAGTGCGTGTCTAACTTCGGCATCCCCGTAGGCAAGCCCATCTCAAGTGTGCCGTTAATGACTGCACTCTCGTACTCGTCCATCTCCTCGTCACTGGCTAAGAAGTCGTAACTCCCATCGTTACGTTTGGTAAAGTCAAGCGACTTCTCCATCTCTTTAATCTCGTGGAGTGGGGCCTTCTTTCCGTACTCGATGCCGTCCTTGATTGTGGTTACAGCAAGCCTAAAGTCCTTCGGCTTCTTCTTCTTAATCTCCTCCTCTAGGTGTTTAGTGGCCTCATCAAATGTAATTAGCTTAGTTCCTACCGCACCCCCAACAAGCCTTGAAGCCTTGAGCAGTACGTCATGCTTCTCTCCGTCTACCGAACTACGTATCATTGAGGCTGCTATGTCTAGTACCTTCTTCTTACGCTTCTCCTTAGCGTCCGCCTTCTGTGCTTGGTACTGCTCGTCAGTCAAGGTTCTGTCCCAAACCTTACTGTCAGGGTTTACCCAAAGGTCTTGGTCGTAGGACTCGAAGCACAGTCTACCTATATTCTTAGAGGTACTGTCCAACTCAGGGTAACGAGACAGAAATGCGTTGTAGTACATCGGGTGATTGATGATGTTTGGGGGACACTTCACAAGAGCCTTGCAACCCTTCGTAACGCCAGCCCAAACAGCGTAGATGTAGGTGTCCTTCTGCAATCGCTGTCGTATGACCTCTGCATCTCCCTCGTCAAAGTCTAGCACAAAGAATCCTGAATGGCTGGATATGCATTCGTCATTCCTTAGCGTATCGTTTCCGTTCTTATCCTTCCCTACCTTGTCTGCTACACCCGCAAAGATGACAGATGGCAGTGACACTTTAAGACTGGCGTAGTCCTCTCCCGCAATGAACTTCTGTCTAATTAGGTTGACAGCCTCAGCACTTCTACCCGTTCTTATGCGGTTAAGTGCTTGGTCTACTGTTATGTAGTAGGGGTTTATGGTATCCCTTGCACCATTAAAGATAGTTATTTTACTCATAATTTTGCGAAAGTATGATTTTAGTTTGTTTTATTGGTGTTTTAATACGTTTCGTATATACACTCGTTGTGCGTAATACCTAAGCATCCGTTTTCATAAGAAAGTTATGCCATTGGTTCGCCATAGCCTGTGCAATCCCTGGAAAGGTCTTACTTCTTAGTTTCGCTCTTTCTTCTTTAGGTAGTTTCCAAGCATCAGCATACCAGGCAGGCATAGTTTTCCCACTCTTAAATTCTTTTCTTGGCGCAGGTTCTACTTCATTCGTAGGCGTTAATGTCGGAAGTTCTTTAAGCCAAAGGCAGGTTTTCTTTTCAAATGGGTCGCCAAACTGCCAAGGGTTTATAATTTGGTCAGGTTTCCGCCATTCGCTACTCATTACGCCAACAGGGTTTTCAATTACAATATGGTTACAGTTAGCATTTGCAAACATCATAAAGAATTTAATCGCTTCTTTACGGTCTTCGTGTCGCTTCACGGCTTTTTCACCATACCTTTCAATGTTAAACCATCTATTACCTGTTACAGTTAAGTAGGTACACGGTGGGAAGGCTATAATCAAATCCCATTTCTGTTTTAATAGTTCAGTAACATCTTGCTGTAAGTGCCATTCAGGATGCCCACCGCTACAAGGTAATATGTCACAAGAAAAAGCCTCGTGTCCTAACTTTCTGAATGCTTTTGTTACTGCCTGACTTTCCTCACAGGCTATTAAAATTCTTGCCATCGCTTATTTTTTAAATTCTTTTTTGTTTGTTTTATTAGTGTTTTTTAGTATTGCGTATATACCAAGCCTATACCTGCGATACCTATTAATAGTAGCCCAGTGTCAGCATTACGCTTACTAGCCATCAATATCAAAAATCCAAACCTGCAATTGGACGGGCACATTTAAAGAACCACTAGGAACTTATCGCTTATGACTTGGTTGACGCTTGTGGGTCAGAGCCAAGATTTACCGCTTGATATTAATGAACTCTATCGCTACCATCAGTAGCTGGTCGGGTTGAGTTAAGGTCAACCCCGTTAAGTAACACCTATCAAAAGAATCCGAAGGGGACTTTTACATCCCCTTCATTGGATTCGTAGGGTGCAAATCTAAACATTAATATTTAGATATTAAAATTAATTTCAAGAACTTTATTGTTCTCCGCGACTAAGTCTTCCAACATCATCGCTACCTCACCCGTGTGGGCATCTGCTAAGGCCATTAGAGCCTCGTTGTTCTTACGTAACTGCTCCTTGAGTATGATTACCTCATTCACAGATTTAAGGCTGTTAAACAGCATCTCTCCTAGTTTAGCTTCCATGTCTAGTGTAGTTGATATATTAAACTTTCGTAAACAAAGTCAGGATCGTCATTCAACTCATCCAACTCTTCTTCTGTTGCGGCACGCCATGTACCGTCAGGGTCTTGTACGTTAGCGTACGATATGTACGCATCTACAAAGTCAGGCGCATCCCACCCATTTACATTTTCAAACTCTAGGTCTGTTACTTTATTCTTGTTTATCATCTTATGGGTATTTAATGTATTCTACTTTATCTTCAGTGACTGGGTTCTCTAAAAATCTATCAATGACTTCTTTTGCCATTTCTAATTTTCGTACACTATTTGAAAGACTTTTACATGGAGATAAGCTAGTAATTTCATCATTACTATTAGTATAAATATAAAACCCTTTCCATTCAGAGTACCACGCTTTTTTCCATTGCGGGGTGAATTCTACTTGTCCTTCTACTGTTGTTGTTTTTTTAATTCTTGTTTGCATCTTATTACCTTTTTAGTGGATTCTTATTACTCTTTTCTTTTCTCATGTCGTTATAATAAGGGGCTTGATGCCTCCCTATTTTATCGATATCTTTAAACCCTTTGAGTGGGAGTTTTGGGTGTTCACCATGTATCGAATACCCACAACACGGGATACTGTTACACATTACCCTTGAAGATATGTTAGATGTCCATGCGTGGCAATAGATGGGCTTGTCTTCAATTTTCATATCTAAGTTCTTAGTGTTTGATTTTAGCAGTTTGAAAGTGATAGTATGAATGAAACCCCTATCAGGATTAGAAGCAAAGTTATGGAAATCTGCTTCCATCGCTCTATTACTTTTTCCATTTGTATTTTCGTTTTAATTTTCCTATTAAAATTTTTCCATAAATAACTTAGACTGCTGTAAGTTTATACTTCTTACCCTCAATCTCTACAATCTTACCTTCATAATTTGGTC
>Ga0136655_1000714_pt1 | contig 15176 bp, 17 predicted proteins | sample CPBDNA_2_FD_94863 | JGI IMG/M metagenome (GOLD analysis project Ga0136655, IMG submission 94863) | Freshwater to marine salinity gradient microbial communities from Chesapeake Bay, USA - CPBay_Spr_15_0.8_DNA (version 2) | ecosystem: Environmental > Aquatic > Marine > Coastal | place: USA... | reverse complement strand
CACTCCACTCAATTTTGCCGTTGCAAAGCCAAATGCGGTTACTTTCACAGGAACTTGGACCCCTGCAGCTTTAGGAAGTGGAGTCAATCTTATTGGGTATAGAATGTTGTACCGTCAGGTAGGTGTGGGTGCTTCTTGGACTAGCACTGCTTTAACTTCCAATACTACAACTACTGTAAACTTCACCGGCAGTGGATTGCCTTCCGCAAACTATGAGTTCACGGTCTTCGCTCGAGTAAATGACAATGGTTCTATTTACAATACCGAGAATGCTTGTAAAGGAAGAAGGTTCTACAATGGGTCTGGGAATAAGAATGATGGGATTCGCCTTTCGGAGAGCTTGAATTCTTGGAGCGTTTATCCAAATCCTACGAATGAATTTGTATACCTCCAAAACAGCGGTTCAGGCCAATGGGCATTACTCGGAATGGATGGCAAACGAATAATGGAAGGACAAATCGATTCGGCAGGAGAACATAAAATAGATCTCAAAGGATTGAGTAGGGGAGTTTATCTCATTGAATGGAGGTCGACTGATATTCTCGAAAGTCAGCGTTTGATTTTGAATTAATATGCTTTTCCCTTCGTTCGCTTTTAGCGGACGAAGGGATTTTTTTCATTTAATTTCCTCCTCCATCCAACCAAAAGACAAGAGGGCTTTTAAGTAATAAGTCCATGAATTTCTAGTTTGTATGCAGTCCTTTCCTATTAAAACAGGAAGTTTTGTTTCTAGTGTTGGTGCGGTTTTCATACGCATCTCATCCCTTTTTCATTCCTTTTCGTTCTAGTATTTGATCTCAATCCGCTTTAGTTTCGGATCATTAATCTTAAATTATTGCCATGAAAAAGCGATGGAGTGTTTTTGTTCTATTGTGCTTACTCGGATTTGTTAATGCTGCTAAGGCACAGAATAATAGTTTGGAGCTGTCGAAATACATCTCATTAACGGAAAAAATGACGGAACAGGTCTTTACCATTGAGGTAGTGGGAGATGTGGTTCAGTTCAGTTTAAGGGTGAATTGCGATTTACAACTGGGAGAGGTAATTTTAGAAGTTTTCGATCCAGCGGGAAAGCCACAAGGAAAGTTCTCTGTGCAGGCTTCCAATTCTGAAACGTATCAGTCTCGAGGTAAACTAGAGCGAAATATCGACCATCCAAGCACGGGTACTTGGCTAGTGAAAGTTGTAGCCAAGAAGGCTAAAGGGAATGTATACATTCGTTCACAGCAGGAATTTGAAAAGTGATTAAGCCAAAATTCGCTTTCATCCTTATTTTATGGGTATGCTGTGCCGTTCCAAGGCTACTAAAGGCAGACTCAATAACACCTTCTAACAAAGGGGGGCTAAGCGGAAATATTCTACTCGATTCCAATTGGAATCGAGTGGTTTATCTCTCCTTTATACCCACAATGAATGATCGATTTACCATGTCCCATTCATTCATTATCGATGAGGCAGAAATGGATTCACTAGGTAATTTTAGGTTTAATGCTAAGTACTGGCCTATAGAAGATGCCTTATACCGAATCCACATTGTGAAAAGAGAGGATCCTGTAGCTAGTTTAATTATTGGTGGCAGGGAAGAAAATTTCTATTTGTTCGTTGCCAATCGGCAGGACTCCCTTTTTCTGGATGGTTCTGCTGGCTTCGCTAGGGCAGTAATAAAGGGGTCTGAATCAAATGGATTGCTTCTTCAAATGAAAGGCTGGGTAGACTTTGCGGATAGTTCAACTTTTGCTGGAACCCCGATTAAACGAGAGCTTATTGAAAATGCAATAAGTGAAAAACTAAGGCAAGTAGCAGATACTATTGAGTATCCTCTGGTAGCTTTAATGGCTTTGTATTATACCGATTTCAAATCGAATCAGAAACTAAATTCTCAGTATTATCAAGACTTTTGGAAAGGTGGAAGGATGAAGATTCAGCGTATTTCGAGCTTTTTCGAACTGAAACTCAAAGTAAAAACAAAGAGGATTCTTTTGTTTGGCTTTACATCCTTGCCCTTGTTCTTGCTTTATTTATAGGTGTGCAGTTCGGAAGGTATTTGAAAAAAGATAGAACGACCCAAGAGAATCTAAGTCTATTAAGTGTCCAAGAAATAAAAATTTATAGGATGCTTCAAGAGGGAAAGACCAACAAAGAAATTTCAGAAGAGCATAACATTGGTGTGAATACAGTAAAATCACACGTGAGCAGTATTCTCTCTAAACTGAAGTTGAAATCGAGAAGAGAGGTTATGAAGCCAGATACATCCGAGGCTCCTTAGAATCGCATCGAATGGATTTTCCGAAAGGGCTTGAAAGCTGAAGAATAGAATCCGAATCGAAAGCTGCTTTTGATTCTCTGCAGATCTATGACTTTTATAATATGAACGAGCTCATTTCAATGGATCAATCGTATATGCTTAAGTGATCCTAAAGAGCGGCATTTAGATATCCCGGCATTAACAGGAGTGGAGATAGTAACAGTCTATTTTAGACTTCAATGAGTATTTCGAAAAACATTTTGTATCGATTTTAGATAATATTTTTGTGATTCCCTTGTTTTGCGTAAGAATAAAATCATATTTGCACCGTACTTCTCAATAAAATTCAAATGAGGGTGCGAATAGATTATTTTTTATTGTGCTTTAGTATTTATTGTTTAACCGCCTTTTTCTTCAAATTATTCAGAGAATCGTATTGATTTTCCAGCATTCGTTGGGCAAGGCATTAATTCATTTTTTATGAAAAAAATCAATGGTAGAAAAATTAGCCATTACCTAGTTCTAATCTCTCTAGGTATTATCATTCTGCATGCGTGCAGATCCAATCCGGCCTATTATTTTAGGTCTAATTACAAAGAGGCAAATTCTCTTTTGCATCAAACAGACACCATTAGTACTAAACCGTTTCTAAAGGCCCATCTCAAAAATGGTGATGTCTGTATCTTTAGAGACACTTGGAAAGTGGATACTCTTGAGAACTCGGTTTTTGGCAGCGGGAAACGCTATGATTTCAATCGCGTATTAACCTATGAAGGCGATTTACGCTTGCCCATTGATAGCGTACTCATTTTCGAGACCAACGAGAAATTAAAGGGAACAGAGAAAAAGCGAATTGCGGCGCTTACTCTCCTAACAGCGCTAAATTTAATGGGAGGGGCCTACTGCCTAACCAATCCGAAAGCCTGCTTTGGCTCTTGTCCGACTTTCTATGTAAACAAAAACGATAATTTCCATTTCGCAAATGCGGAAGGATTTTCAAATGCCATCTTGCCTTCGATGGAATATTATGATATCGATGCACTGGGCTACACTCCGTTTACGGGCAATCGTTTTTCACTTACCATGAAGAACGAGGCTTTAGAAACCCATTGCCTTCGCGACATAAAACTAATGGCGTACCCAAGAAACGAAGACCAACGCATTTATCAATCGCGCAAAAACCAATTCTATATCTGTGAGAACAATTATTCTTTATCACAGGCTTTGGCCGATGAGGGAAATATTACCGGTCTTCTCTCTTCGGAAGATCGAGTAGAGCGGTTTAGCCTTTCAGATGGGGCCAATTTGAGCAGTAAAGAGGAGGTGTTTCTAGAATTTGAGGAGGTGGATAATACCCAAGACCTTGGCTTCATTATAAACTTCCGACAAACATTAATGACAACTTATTTCATCTATGGTGCCATGGGTTATATGGGCGATGAGGTAAGCGACATTTTTGCCATGATGGAAGAAGACAAGGAGACCGTAGCCAAACTAGACAATGGAATTAAAAAAGAATTAGGGGATATTGATGTTTACGTTTGGAACGATTTGAAGGAGGAATGGGTTTTCCAAGGAGGGTTTTATGAAACAGGTCCTATCGCTTTCAACCACCAAATACTTCCACTCGACCAAAAAGTGAAGGGCAAAAAACTTCGAATCAAATTGTTGATGAACAAAGGGCTTTGGAGGATGGATTATGTGGCCCTTACGAATATAAAAGAGCAAGTAGAACCCTTGGAACTCCGCCCAAACCAAATTCTCAATAAAGGGGTAAAAGACCAGCGAGCGCTAAACGAATTAAAGAACCCAGAGCAATTCTTAATTTCTATGCCTGGAGATGAATTTCAACTCGACTTCGAATTGCCTGAATCAGACCAAGAATACGAGTTGTTTCTCTACTCCAAAGGATATTATCTCGAGTGGATGCGAGAACATTGGATAAAGGATAAGAATCTGCTCAAACTGCGACAGATGTTCAAGAACCCGAAAAAATTCCTGAGCGAAGAAGCAGAGTCGTATAAGCTTTACGAAGCGAATATGGAACAGGAATTTTGGAATTCGAAGATTGATACTGAAACATTCTCGTATTATGAAAACTAAAGTTTCAACCCTATTTCTTCTAATTTCTGTTTTGTTCTCATCGTGCACGCGACAGAAATATCTCCCGAATTCGAAAGAAATAGATGTCAATCAATATGGCTCGTACATCGAAGTATATCCCCTGAATGAGACCAGTGTAAAGGGTGAACTGATTTCCATTGATAAGGTCGAACTAATGGTTCTCACTAAGCAAGATGAAAAAAGCATTTTAAAGACCATACCCATTGGTAGGGGACTCAAATTCAAGCTTCGCTATGCTAGTGGTAAGCGGTATGGATGGACCATTCCTACCTATACTGCTTTGAGTTTTATGCATGGATGGGCTGCTATGTTTTCTCTTCCTGTTAATTTATTGGTTACCGTTGCGATTACAAATAGTGGCGTCCAAGCTTTTACCTACAAAAACCAGGATATAAGCTACGAAGAGCTACAAATGTTTGCCCGCTTTCCTGGAGGTATTCCTGAGTACATCGATAGAGATAAAATTCAATAAAAGCGCTCTTTAATTGTCAACCTGCCCTTTCAGTGGAAGCTGAAAGGGCTTTTTTCTGGATAACCATCTCGTCCAATAAAGGCTTGGAAAATCGCTGCTATTGCACTTCTTATTCTGCCACTTTCAATATGCTTTAACTTCGTTCTCAACTTGAAGGCCATGACAGATATTAATTTTGCTTGAGCAATGAAATCAGAAAAAGCGATTCAAACTATTGAGCTAAGAAAATTAGCAGATCATCATTGGCAAACCTATACGGATATTGTTATCGATGCGCCCATGGGTCTTGTCTGGAAGTGGTTGTGCAATTGGGATGCGCTTTCGCAGTGGAGTTCTACTTTAAAAGGCATTCAAGGAGAAGCAAAGAACGGAGCAAGTATTCGGGTTACCTATTTCGTAGAAGGCACTTTTTATCATACTCCGCATACTCTTATTTATAAAGAGGGACTGGCTTTTGGATGGTCCGATCCAATGGAAGGCGAATTCGAAGGGCTGAGAGATAATCACTTTTTTAGTCTTCAGAGAATAGACGATGACAAAACCCTCTTTATTCAATCCGATGATTTTAAAGGATCAGGAGCGGAGATTATTTCTTCAGAAGACCTTGCACGCTCTACACTTCAATTTTTTCCTTTGTTCAATAGCGATTTAAAAAAGGTGGTGGAAGAGAATAGTTAAGGGGCATTTAGCCTCCAACCGTTTCTGGTTTCAGATTTCTGTTTGGATCAAATCAGAAAGCAATTCTCTTTTTCATTCGTACTTTTCAACTCAAGAAAAAAAGAATGTCTTCCGAATTAAAGTATTGGTATTTACACGATCATAAACTGTTTCAGAACCTAAGTTTTTCTGAAATAGATATGCTGTGCATTCTCAAGCGCTTTAAGAAATCAAAAAAGAACGAAATATTGGATTTGCCTTTTAGCGAAAAAGAAAGGTTCTATTTCTTGAAGCAGGGAACGATTAAACTCATCAAGATCAACGAAGATGGAAAGGAAACCCTTTTGGATGTTATTCAAAAAGGCGATCTATTTGGTGAGTTGAATATGGAAGTCCCTCAGCAAAATGAAGAGTTTTTCAAAATGGTTTCAGAGGAGGCCATTATTTGCACCTTTTACAGAGAGGGCTTGGAGCAGATCATGTATTCTAAACCAGAGTTTGCTCTTAGCTACATCAAATTCATGGGGGTGAATTATAAAAAGATTCAAAATAGCTAAAAGAACATTTTGTTTAAAGATGCCAAAACTCGCTTTTTACTTCTCATCCATATGATTCTCGAAAAGGAAGAGATCCAAGGGCCGCCTTTCTCCTTTCCAAACTACCTCTCGCAAAAAGACATTGCACAGCTTATTTGCACCACTCGGCAAACTGTTATTTCTCTACTTCATGAACTAGAAAGAGATGGACTTTTAACGTACTCCCAAAAAGAAATTCAGATTACCGATATAGATAAATTTAGGAATCTAGTGCAAAATGTAAAGTAGTTTACATTTCGCTCTTTTAGGTCGTCATACTATTGCCTCATCATTAAACAACAAGCAATGAGGCATTTCATCCTAATAGTACTTCTCGGCATCGGCATCAGTGCCTTGGGTCAAACAGCCGCCGAAAGAACCAAACACTTCAACTTAGAAAAAGGCCTAGCCATTCAAGGCTACGATCCTGTGGCTTACTTCGGCAACAAGGCGGTACAGGGCAATAAGAAATTTTCTGCTCAATATAAAGGGGTTACTTATTATTTTTCTTCCGAAGGGAATAAAAGCACATTTATAAAGAATCCCAGTAAGTACGAACCACAATACGGCGGTTGGTGTGCCTTCGCCATGGGAGACACCCGTAAGAAGGTGGAAGTAAACCCGGAGACTTTTAAAATAGTAGACGGAAAGCTATATCTCTTCTACAACGCCTACTTCACCAATACACTAAAGAGCTGGGATAGAGACGAAGACAGGCTCAAAGCCCAAGCGGATAAACACTGGACAATCATCAATAATAAATAAAATCGCAATTAAAATGAAAACTCAAAATGCAATCTCTCTGGTTTTAAGAATCGGTATAGCCGTAATTTTTCTTCAAACCTTGTATTTCAAATTCACCGCTCATCCAGACTCTGTCTATATTTTCACTCAGCTGGGCGTAGAGCCTTTCGGAAGAATAGGTCTGGGTATAGCCGAACTTATTACCCTTGTTCTCATCCTTATACCTAGAACCAAAATAATAGGCATAGGACTTTCTTTCGGAATAATTTTAGGGGCCATTTTTTCACATTTGTTGGTCATAGGCACAGAGATTAAAGGCGACAGTGGAGGACTTTTCACCTTGGCACTCGTTGTATTCAGTGCTTGTCTCGCCCTTTTCTTCCTTCACAGAAAGGAGGTGCAAGAACTCATTGGCAATTTCCTCAAGAAAATGAGTTGAGCCTTTCTTTTCTGCTATGCGTTCTGATGTGAGCCGCTCGAAGCCTTAAATCCAGATTCTAAAGCGGCTCACCTCTATTGATAGGACTTCAACCCAGTTTTGAAAACCCATTTATTTTCTGACTTCAGTTACGATGTGGATTTTGAATTGATTTTTGGGATAATAGAATGAAAATCGGCTAATTTGCAGCATTGGAATGTTTAGAAGACCATTCCTATAAAATTGAAAGGAAAAGGATGAAATTGAATTATTTGACTCTCTCTTTGGCAATCTTAATGGGTTTTAATTCGTGCAGCAAAGACGAGGATCCAATGGATACAAGAACCAATGCGAACATCAACGGCTCTGTCAATTTATACGACGAGGCCACCACTTTAGTGGATAAGTCGGGGATGAATGTGAGGGTAGAGGGACTTACATTCACCATTGAAGCCACTACAGATACAGATGGGAAATTCACTCTTTCAGCAGTGCCTTTTGGAACATATACCCTTGTTTATGAAAAAGCGGGATTTGGTACTTATAAGCTTTTTGAGTTAAACCATAGTAGGAGTGGAGCCTCTACCAATATCACGAACGTTCCTTCTTTGGGTCAAACTTCATCGACTCAGATTACCGATTTAACGGCTAGTGTAAATGGAAGTGATGTGATTTTAACGATTACCAGTAATCCTGGAGGCAGCAACGGGAATAGCAGATATATGCGCTATTTCTTGTCAAATAGTTCAGATGTCAGCGACCAAAACTATACGTATTATTCAGATGTATTTGTCTCGAGCATAAACCCTAAAGAGATTAGCATTTCAGCCTCAGCCTTATCAGCGGCAGGATTTTCATCGGGTGAAACTGTTTTCGTTAAAGCCTATGGAGATTCATATTGGAGTAACTCCTACGATGATTTGGATTTGGAAAGAAGGGTCTTTCCAAATTTGAACCCGAGTTCTGCTGCGGCCGTATCTTTTCAGATGCCTTGATAAATCCGTTTTACTTATTGCTAAGGACTTGAACTATTTGGATTTACACTTTTAACCGAATTCTAAAGTAGAAATTGAGCGATGAGTTGATTGGAAAATGGTTTAATTGGACAGGAGATGATACTTGGCTTGGCTTCCAATTGGGGATGCGGCTTGAAATTTCTAGAAGGAGGAAAAGGAATACGTCACAACTAGGGAAGCAATATTCCAATGGAGGAGAAAATAGAGTCGTTTTCGTAGGAAAGAATCAATGGGCACTCTATAAAAGTTCTGTTTTTGCTCTGGCCCTGCTGAAATAGTAGAGGTACTAAATCCGACGACAGGAAAGACTTGGATGGATAGAAATCTTGGTGCATTGAAGGTAGCTACAGCTATAGCGTTGCCGCAGCCTATGGAGATTTATACCAATGGGGAAGAAGATCTGATGGACACCAACGCAGAACATCTGGCAATACTCCGACTAAAAGTTCAACAGACCAACCCGCTCACGGACTCTTTTTTTGTATTACGGGTATATAGCTCTATGTTTTGTTTGTAGAAACTATGGGCAATTAATTTCAAAGGTTCCCTTTACTATGAACTTGTTGGTTTTAGAATAATGAATTGATACAACCGCTTTAGTACTGCCTCCACAAGGAACATCTGCATTATTAACTACAGTTGTAAAATACTTCCTAGTAGCTCAGCCCTTGGACAATCTTCATTGATTGGAGACAAATCCAAAGTATCATATCGTTTCAAATCAAAGACTTAAACGGTAGAATAGTTCAATCTCAGCATATAGCATAGAGGTTTTAAGGCTATCATTGGAAGAGCCATAAGTTGTTTATCAATTGACGATACAGCCTGATGAAAACAAAGCGGAGGTGATTTGGCAGCTGGAGTATACTTTTTTGTAATACAGTATACCGACTTCTTTGGCGAGGAGTTTAGTCATCAGGGAGAGGTGACGCTGATGCGCTAGACCGGTTTGCGCCTTAGTATGAAGCCTTATTTATTTTATTCTTTCATTGGGTAGTCCGAATAGACTAGAAGGATGGGATTCTCCATTCACTTTTCGAAATGCTGTAGCAAAGACATTTTTCATATTCCGGATAGGCTTTAAGTTTAGGGTGATTGAATTCTCCTTTTTTCATCATCCCTATTTTTTCCATCACTTTCTCTGATTTGAGATTTTTCTGAGTGCAAGTGGAAATAATGCTTTCTAAGCCGAGTTCTTCAAATCCAAACTGGAGGCATCTTTTAGCGCCTTCTGTTGCAAATCCCTTGCCCCAGGCACTCCTTTTTAATCTCCAACCAATGTCTACCGCAGGTGTAAATTCTGATTCGTATTCTTGGTAGGCCAGCCCAATAAATCCAATCAATTCTTCAGTTTCTAGTATTTCCGCAGCGAAATAATTGAAGCCTCGCTTGGCATAATGATGTTGAAGTCGATCGATAAATTCTGCGCTTTCTTCAAGACTTAGGGCTTTTGGAAAATGCTCCATAACTTCTAAGTCGGCATTGATTTTGGCGAATTCCGACAAATCCTCCTTTTCCCAATTGCGAAAACCCAGTCTATCTGAGCTGAAAATGTATTTTTTTTCCAAAGTGAGTGAGTGTTTTATGATTGCAACAAGGAGCTCATCCAGCTCTGCTAAAACTAAGTCTAGTTCAAGAAAGAGACATCCCCCTCCGTTACGCCAAAGGATTAATGCCAAAATCGGGCTTATTTGGAACTCCTCAGCGACTGTATTTCCCTTCCTTTTAAATCGCACAAGACATAGGTTAATAGGCCTTGGAATTCCCGAGAAAAAGCATTCCCAGAATTCCTAGGGCTTGAAATGCCAGAACGGAACTTCCTGAATAGTCAGGATTGAATCCGTATTTCTTGATTTAAACTTTAAAAATTGGATGATGTGCTTTCCTTCTGATATATCTTTTATTCCAGTATAGCTTTCAAAACCAAGTATGCCCTCATTGTTGGCAATGATAAAATGGGTTTCGCATGGGGTTTCATCAATTTTGAAGAAGAATTTCTTTTCGAATGCCCTTAGGTAGATAGTGCTTAAACTGTCGTAATTCGGTTCTTCCTTAGCAATGGTAATTTCCGATTGAAAGTACAAACCGCGCTTGTCTTTTTTTGGTTTTAGGTTTGAGTCGAAATCCATTAACTCATCTTCTATTTTGTAGGTGAGAGGCACAAAGATTTTCAGGTAGGGTTCCGAAACAACTTTGGATTGAATGACAAAATCGCCTGTGATCAGCATCTCGTCTTTCTTTAATTCATCGCTATAGTTTCTTCCATTGGCAATATGGCGGGTCGACAACTTTGTTGAAGCAGGGGTTATAAAATTTGATTTTTGAAACTCCAGATGAAAGGCCACATAGATTAAAATGTAAAAAGGGATTAAAAGTAGACCAATGCGTTTTCCGTATTTATTGTCTAATAGATTATAGACCATTGGTCTGTATAGAAAAGACAGGGTGAGTAGGCTAAAAACCCTGTAAAATGGAAAATAGAACTTTGCGAGCCATTTGTTCTTTTTTAAAAATCCTTGGGTTATAAAATCAATAAAGGTTAAAAAAGATCCGAATCCGATGAAAAAGAAAAGGATACGTACAATGTAGAGCATCCAATCCGGAAAGGGGTTATTTAGTGATAGTATCAAAAAGCTGATGGCGAAAAAGGAGAAAATATAGAAAATGAGTAAAAACGACAGGGCGAAAATAACGCTGCAAACATTCTCTAGTGTATGGATATACTCATCGAAGGAGCCCACTTTCCTTTTGAGGTGTTTCGTAAATAGCTCGCTGTAGTTTAGTTTATCGTAATCAATATCTCCAAAGACATAGCGGAGTCCGAGGCTTCCGATCCACATGGCGCGAAGCAAGACATGCAGCAAGAGGTTAAAAATTAGAATTTGTAGAGCGAAATGAACGATGATAAAGAAATACAGGAAGGTGCTGTTGTTGTCGAACTGGGCAAGCAGGAGGCTGTGTGCAATGGGCTCTAGTGAATAGAATAATCCAAAAATGGCAAAAGCGGAAATCAACAATTCCAATTGCCAAGAATCTTCTTGTAGTCTGTCTAGTAATTTCTTGAATGAATCGGATTTGTATTTTTCTTCCATATGAATTGGCTTGAATTTGAGGCAGGTAAAATGAATGGAGGCCTTAGATTAATTTGAAAAATACAGATCCCAAAGTACATTATTTTTTTTCTGAAGGCAGGAGCTAAAAAATAGATAAGTGATTTGGAAACAAACGGCAATGATTTTACGCCAAGCCGCAAAGTCGCAAAGAAAAATCGCCAGATCTCCTAAGGAACCTACCTCTAGTCTTTGAATCTTAGCTTATTTCCGAGAAAAAGGATTAGATCTAATGAATTGGCTATTAAAAACATGAAAGCCTATAGCCCTTCCACACCCCTCTTTTAATTTATCAGCAAACACTTTCTACAAAAGCTGCTGCCGTGAGCTTTGGTTTTTTAAATGATTTGAAAGGTAGATTGTGAAGTATAGCGTCGCGAAGAAGTTGATATTTTACTTGAAACATTATGGCCTTTTTTTCTTTTTGAATTGATAGGCCACTCCAAGTCTAGTGCGCAACAACCCCCCATCAAACTCAGTATTCACGTAGGGAGATATTTCGAAAATGAGTTGGAGATTATTTATTTTTTTTATGGGCTTTATCCTAGATCCAAAATGAAAGGAGTAAGCATTGACAATAGAAATATCGCTCGCCGCATTAAAAAAATTAAAATTCATTCCTAAACCCCCATAATAATTGACCATTTCATCCCTCCTTATATTCACTAGCAAAATGGGCTCCGTAGTTATATTTCCGAAGAATGTATTAGTGGCTAAGCGCAAATCTCCCCAAAAAAGACGCTCAGAGTTGGTGCTAAATGACAATTCCGATTGGATGGGATAGTATCCAACAGAAATCTGAGCTGCAATGGGGGTTGATAAGAAGAATAGTAGCAGAATAAAAAGTCTATTCATAAGTTCGAAATCAATTTACAATAGGCTGGCTTAGGTAGATAGTTATCGTCGAATAGCAAAGGAAAGTCGTTCCGGTTGTAGGTATACCTTATCCACGAATCATTGTCACTCACTCCCCAAATGGTAATTCCAAACTGGTATCTAGCAGGAATTCGCTCATACGCTTTAAAAATATAAAGGTATTTCTCGGCTTGTCTTCTTAGCTCTTTATCAGGAGCTGAAAGCATTTGTTGAGACTGTGGATTTATGGAAATATCTAATTCTGAAATATGAACTAGGTAATCATTTTTCCATATTTCATCCATTGTGTTTGATATTTCTATGTTTTCCGGGAACCCATTAAAGATATGCATCTGCATACCAATCCCATCAATGGGCGTTCCTTTTGCTCTGAGATGGTTTAAATAATTTAGAACAGCTGATCTTTTTACTGGGTTAATGGCCAAGGAGTAGTCGTTGTAAAATAGCTTGGCATTTGGGTCTGCTTCACGAGCATAGATAAATGCTTTCTCAATATAGGAAGCCCCTAGATTTTCCTTCCATATGGAATTTCGCAAAGTGCCATCTTCATTAAAGGCTTCATTTACAACATCCCAACTAGCCACTTTTCCTTTAAAATGGCTAACAATTTCTAGTATGTGTTCTTTTAAAAGCTTTTCCCAATCTGCAGTAGAACCTTGATAATTTAGAATCCAATCGGGCAATTGTTTGTGCCATATGAGCGTATGGCCGTGCAAGCGTTTGGAATGGGAGGCACAATAATCCGCAAGTTCATCAGCTTCCGTCCAATAGTATGTGTTTTGGTTTGGGTGTAGATAGGCAGATTTCATACTGTTTTCAGCGGTTACACTATTGAATTGACTATTTACAATTTGACCATACGGCTGATTATTTACTATTTGGGAAAGATCTGCCACAGTACCACAATAGAATTCTACTTTATCTGCTAGGCTCTTGTTCAAGTTTCCGCAAGAAGATAGCTCTTCCTTTTGGCAGGAGGAAACCAATAGAAAACCAATAACCCCAATGCTTAACAAGCTTTTCATATTTCGTAAGTACCCAGAACCGTAGTTCGTTTATAAAAACACATTTCAGCCTAAAAGTAGCTCATAGAAAGGCACTTCCAAAGGCGCAAACACATGAAATAGTTGGATTTAACATATCCAAATCTTTTATCCAACATCAGGACGGACTTTCAGACTTTTCAATCCAAGAGTAAATTAAAAAGCCTAAGTGTTTACTCAAATCAAGCACTTTTAGATGAACTTATGAGTGATTCAGAGCATTTCCTTTTCCTATTCAGATTTTCTAAAACCTTCTTTTAGTTAGAAGGATCTTAAAATAATTTTAATTGGATTCAACTATTTGAAGAACAAACTATAGCAAAATATTTTCGAGGAGAGACGCCAAATCGTATACAAGAATCTCTACTTTTTTTACATAGCAAGAAATGAATAAACTCCAATTTAACCTTTACGCCTTTGCTTCTTTCCGAAAAAAAAGAGTCATGACTTTCTCCTACCGATCTTGTCACAGACCAATGGTTTTTTGGTATGATTTAAACATAATTGAGAATTGTTCGGCCTTTTCGTGATTGCTAAACCAGTATCCTTCATTAAGTCCAGTCTCGCTTTTAATATTAATGCTACCATATAGGCAGATCGGAATCTGATAGTTGTGTTTAAACCTTTTATCGGGCTCACCATTTTTATTCGCCCTAGCCCAAGTATATTCCATCACTTTGGAATCAGATGGAACAACTTCTTTCTCTAAGAATTTTTGAGGCGTAAAATTAAATTCAACTTCCCGAATGTCTAGGAGTCCGAATTTCTTTTGGCTATCAACCATTGCAATGAAAGCGGGGTAAACGTATAAATCCCCACCGTTTGCATTTTCAAAATGCAATGCATCAAATTTTGACTTTATAATATCCAAATGGGCAAATCCAAATGTTACTTCTTCCCGAGTGATTGACTCTGAAGCCGCAGAACGACTAGTTTTTTTGTCAACTCTGGAGGTAGATGTGATATCCCATATTTTTTGACAAGAAACTAAGGATTTGTAATTGACCCGTAATTCCAAGAATAACTTTTCAATTCGTTCATCAGCCTGTATGTCAATATTTACATAGCACTCCGTTCGTTTCTTCTCTAGTTGTTCTATATATTCTTTCTTCTCGTCTCTGTTCTTTTTGAACCACTTAATAAAGAAACCAATAATCACTAAATAGGAGAGAAAGAGTAAGTTTTGACTTTTTTGCAAACTTGATTTGGCTTTGGGAATTTGCTCTTCCAACTCGATTTTTTCCTGATAACAGGAAAGTAATGTTTCCCTAAGTTCTTGAAGACCTTCGGTCGTAATTTCCTCAACATTCTCTATTGATTTCACTTCAACGTATCCGTCCGCAATTGTTTCTTCTTCTGGAATTCTAAAGCTTAGGTTGTTTTGATTTGAAGAGCACGGCCGTTTTTTGCTTCCGATTCTGGTGCGATCATATAGACCAGTTCCAGGTATTCCTGTATTTAGAAAAGTTCCCCCCTTAGTAAAGTTCACACTTGCACCGGGTATACCAACTGTAGCACTAATCCCGGTTTTGCTTAAGTTGAGTGTAACTCCAGGGAATAATTTAACGCGCCGTCTAAATCTCATTGTTAAATTCTTTTAGAGTTTGACCACAACTAGAATAACGATTGGTATGATGTTTTGTGCGTAAGTTCTCTTATTCAATCAATTGAATTTTCCCACAAATTGTAAATATAGAGTTTGGTTTTGAGTTTTGCCATATCAAACTAAGACGGATAGAGACTCTCTATGGTTCAGCCTATTTCTGCCGAAAATGCATTGTAGAAGAACTCTCTTCAAGAACATTCATTGGAGATAGAGACTTCCAACCCCGGTTCATGGACCAAAACTCATTCCGTCCACCTCAACCATGCTTGAGAGAAGATATTCGGACGCTT
>Ga0136655_1000712_pt1 | contig 15208 bp, 15 predicted proteins | sample CPBDNA_2_FD_94863 | JGI IMG/M metagenome (GOLD analysis project Ga0136655, IMG submission 94863) | Freshwater to marine salinity gradient microbial communities from Chesapeake Bay, USA - CPBay_Spr_15_0.8_DNA (version 2) | ecosystem: Environmental > Aquatic > Marine > Coastal | place: USA... | reverse complement strand
GGCATGGCAGGAGTAGGTTCGTTTTCAAAAACATCCAAACCAGCACCTGCAATATGACCACTGTTGAGAGCGTCCATAAGTGCTACCTCATCAATTACTCCACCGCGAGCTGCGTTCACAATGAAAGCACCCTTCTTCATACGCTCCAATTCTTTCTTGCCAATAATTGGCTTCTCTGTATTTGGAACGTGTACACTTATAAAATCACTATTTGAAATCACCTCATCAATCGGTTGATTTACAAAATCAAATGACATACTTTGTCCGTTGAAAAAACGCAATTCTACCGTTGTAGACTTGCCTAACTCAAGATCTCCAACTATTACATTCATTCCCAGTCCAATGGCTCTTTTAGCCACTGCTTGTCCTATTCTTCCGAAGCCAATTATCCCGAGCGTTTTGCCACTCAGTTCAATTCCGTTCGCATAGGCCTTTTTGAGTTGATTGAATTGCGTATCGCCACTCAACGGCATCTGTCTATTCGAATCGTGAAGAAAGCGCACCATTCCAAAAAGATGAGCAAATACAATCTCAGCTACCGAATCCGAAGAAGAAGCAGGTGTATTGATAACGCTAATTCCTTTACCACGAGCATAGGCAACATCGATATTATCCATACCTACGCCACCTCTGCCAACCAGTTTCAATCCAGGACATTCATTGATTAGCGCTTCACGAACCTTTGTCGCACTGCGCACCAATAGAATTTCCACTTGGTTTTCATTCATATAGGAAGAAATTTGCTCCTGAGCAACTTTGTCCGTAATGACAGTATATCCTGCCGCTCTTAGCTTTTCAGCCCCAAGATCACTTATTCCATCGTTTGCTAATACTTTCATCTTATCCTTGTTTTCTTTCAAATTCACGCATCACATCTACCAAAGCTTGCACGCTGTCAACAGTTAATGCATTATACATACTTGCTCTATATCCTCCCACTGATCTATGACCGTTGATACCAACAATACCTGCCTCTTTCCACATAGCGTCAAAAACATCCTTGCCGCTTTCGTCATTCAATAAAAAACAGGCATTCATATTCGAACGATCTTCGGTCGCTGCTGTTCCATGGAATAATGGATTGCGATCGATCTCTGAGTAAAGCAATTCCGCCTTTTGATTATTCACTCCTTCCATCCAACTTACCCCTCTATTTTTCTTGAGCCATTCGAGGGTAAGCATACTTGTATAGACTGAAAATACAGGAGGTGTATTGTACATGCTTTCCTTATCGATATGGGTTCGGTAATCTAGCATAGATGGAATAGCTCTTCCACTCTTGCCAAGGAGCTCATCCTTGATAATCACCAATGTTGCACCCGCAGGGCCCATATTCTTTTGTGCCCCCGCATAAATCATATCAAACTGACTTACATCTATTCTCCGCGAAAAAATATCGGAAGACATATCGCAAATCATAGGAACAGATACCTCCGGAAACGCCTTCATCTGCGTTCCAAAAATGGTGTTATTGCTCGTACAGTGAAAATAATTGGAATCTTCTGGAACGGCATATCCTTTTGGGATATAACTAAAGTTCTTGTCTTTAGAAGAGGCCACAATATGCGACTCCCCAAAAAGCGCTGCTTCCTTTTGTGCATTGCTCGCCCAAGTTCCTGTTACCAGGTAAGACGCCTTTCCATCTTTCAATTTCATCATATTGAAAGGAATCATGCAAAACTGCAAGCTCGCACCTCCTTGCAAAAAAAGCACCGAATAACCGGCAGGCACGCCTAAAATATCTTTAACAAGTTGCACGGCATTATCCATAACGGCGACGAAATTCTTGCTGCGATGCGAAATTTCTATGAGCGACAAATCCAAATTGTCGAAATTCAAAAGTGCGTCGCTTGCTTGCTTAAAAACCTCTTGAGGTAAGATGCAAGGACCAGCTGAGTAATTGTGTTTCATCATTTTTCGTTTGGATGACTTAAGTTGGCAAAACTAAGAAAAGGCAAAGGCCTTGTACATTAAACTCTCATTAATATTCACCTTTCTATTTATTAGGTGGAGGTAAACCTCTTTCTTTATCAGGCGGACGTATAGGCGAGTTGATGTCTGATTGAAATTCTGTGCCCAATTCCAAATTCCATTTGCCTTTTTTGAAAACCAAAGCGTCATATGAAAAATCAGGTCCGTAAAACCGGTACATGCTCTTCATCGACGCATCGTCTGGAACAAGGTGATCCATTAATATTTGTTCTTCTTTCTTATCCCACCTCAGCATGGCTGTGCGTTCAGCTCCATATCTCATGAACAAGCGATAGGGAGCTCTTTCCATTTTCATTCCTTGAAATTCGCTCACATCAAAAAATCGTTCTCCAAAGCGAATCATACGATCGTTCTTTCCTGCAAAACTGACTACCTCAATCAGCTTTCTACGCTCTACCAAATCGTTTTGATCAAATCCTAATAAAACATAATATTCTCTTCCTTTCGCTTTTACTGTCTCTATACTATAGTAAATAGCACCGTACCAATTGTCTGGTGATAGCTGTTGATAGTGTGGAAGTTCATAGCTTTTTACGGTATCTACCAATGAAACTAAGCGATTCTCATCCTCATCTGGCATAATTATAAACCCAAAATGATCAAAGCGCCCTCCTTTCCTTGGCAATTGCCATGTCCATATTTGAAAGCGATCATCCTTCGAGCGGAGTCGCGAAATAGATCGAAGAGCTTCAAAATCCAACGAATAGCTCTTTGCAAGACTCAGGGTGTCTTCTAGACGATGAATTAACCATGTATTGGCCATTACCCGCTGAGAATCATAGGGCGCTGCTAAAACAGCATAGGCCAATGAATCAAGAGGCATATTGGGTCGAATAGGCATCGGACCTGCTTGCCCAAAAGAACAAAGAGGAACCAAAGCCAAAAGCCACATTCTGATCATACTTTTCAAAACGCCGGCTTTACTCAAGAAGTATATCTTTTTAAAGATGTAGGAAGTCTTTTTTAGATAGCAATTGCTCAGAAGTTTCAACATTGTCTTCATCTGGAACGCAGCAATCTACCGGACAAACCGCCGCACATTGGGGTTCGTCATGAAAACCTTGACACTCTGTACACTTATCCGTTACTATATAATAAACATCGTAACTCACTGGCTCTTGAGTAGAATCTGCATCATAACTACCTCCACTAGGCGGAACTACATTCCCTTTTAAGGAAGTACCATCCGAAAAACGCCACTCTTGCGCACCTTCGTAAATAGCATTATTTGGACATTCTGGTTCGCAAGCTCCACAATTAATACATTCGTCGGTGATTTTTATTGCCATATCGGTAAGATGAGGTCGTGTAATTTTGCATACAAATATAAAGCATGTCTAAAGGCCCTCTACTTCAAAATCGACTAAAAAGCTTCCTTCTTCTCGGTCAATTTCTTCGAGAATTTATAGATCCGTCTGAGAACAACAAAAGATCTTTCGCCGATGCATGGTATAAAGGTCTAGACGCCATTGTAAAGGGTCAGGTTTCTTTCAATTCTTGGTTTACTGAACCCTCGGTTCTTAGAGCTCTTAAAGAATGGTCTTTAGCTCTAACAGAACCTGCTCTTAGGTCTTGGGTGGATGCTTATCCCGAATTAACCGATAGCAAAACAAAATGGGTTGCTGTTGTAATGGCTGGAAATATTCCAATGGTTGGATTTCATGATGCTCTTTGTGTTTTGATTTCGGGAAACAATCTGGTTATGAAACCCTCTTCAGACGACAAACATCTCATTCCTTACCTCCTGCACTTCTTAGAGGAACACTCTCCTGATCTCAAAGATTGCACTCGAATTGCCGATGGAAAAATGACCGACTTCGACGCGGTTATCGCTACTGGTAGCACCAATAGCACGCGCTATTTCCAATACTATTTTGGCAAATACCCTAGCTTAATTCGAAAAGGTAGAACCTCAGTAGCCCTTTTAGATGGATCGGAAACTGAGGAGGATTGCTCCCGTCTAGCCGATGACATTCTTGCCTTTTATGGCCTTGGCTGTAGGTCTGTTACCAAAGTATTTCTTCCAAGAAATTTTCACCTCGATCGATTGTTTCAAGCCTTTTACCCTTTTCAAGAAATCCTAAACCATAAAGCCTACGCAGACAATTACGACTACCATCGAAGTCTCTACATGCTGAATAAAATTCCCTTTTTGGAAAATGGATTCTTTATTGTGAGGGAGGAAGAAAGCCTGCACTCACCTGTTTCGGTTGTTCATTACTCATATTACGATGATGTTGAATCAGCCAAAGAAGAAATGCTAAAAAATGAAGAATCCATTCAGATTGTCATTGGCAAAGACATAAAATGGTTTCCTAGAACCGATTCATTCGGGAAAGCACAATCTCCTCAGCTATATGACTATGCCGACGGAGTGGATACAATGAAGTTCTTGGCTAAGCTCTCTTAAACTATCCTACTTTGCCTGCTCTTTGAATAAAGCTTCTGAAAAGAGCTACCCCATCTTCATTTTTGAGATTGGCATCGGCTGCTCTCTCAGGATGTGGCATCATTCCAATTACATTGTGCCCTGCATTGCTAACACCTGCGATATTATCTAATGATCCATTGGGATTAGAAGACTCATCCACAACCCCTTCGGCATTGCAATAGCGGAAAAGAATCTGATCATTTGCTTCCATCTGCTCTAGCGTATCGGAATCTACAAAGTATTTTCCTTCACCATGAGCAATGGGAATCGTATAGGTCTGTTCTTGGGTTAGGCCAGCAGAAATGGCGTTCTTCTTGGAAACTGCCTTTAATTCCACATTCTTGCAAATAAACCGGTGGCTGCTGTTGTGCATCAAGGCACCCGGCAAGAGACCTGTTTCACACAAAATCTGGAATCCATTGCAAACACCAATTACCCATCCTCCTTTGTTTGCAAATTCAATAACCGATTGCATTATGGGAGAAAAACGAGCTATGGCCCCACTTCTTAAATAGTCTCCGTAAGAAAAGCCTCCCGGCAGAACTACTACATCAATATCGCCCAATTCTGAGTCTTTATGCCACAAAGTGCTCACCTTTTGACCCAAGGTTGTCTCTAATGTGTAAATCATATCTTGATCGCAGTTCGAACCTGGAAAGGTGATAACTCCAAAGTGCATAATCCTGTTTTTTGGTTCCACAAAAGTAGCCAATCCAGCCTCAGAATGGAAGGGCTTTTAGATCTAGATTTCCACCGCAAAGTATAGAGACTACTTTCTTTCCTCTAAAGACTTCGGCATTCTCTAAAATGGCTGCCAGCGAGACGGCTGCAGAGGGCTCCACTGCCTGCTTTAAATACATATAAATCCACTTTAAGGCCAACTTAATATTATCTTCTGATGCAGGTAAAATACCATCGGCCTTTTTGCTGATTATCTCAAAATTGCGCTCTCCTAAGGCGGTCCGCAATCCATCCGCTATGGTCTCGGCTCCTCCGGTTCTTACTCGAACTCCAGTTTTGAACGATTCCATTGCATCACCTGAGGCACTGGGTTCCGCTCCAAATACGAGCAATTCTTTGCTGCTCCTTTCTGCTGCCAATAGACTTCCCGAAAGAAGGCCTCCACCTCCAACGGGTACTATCGCACAATCTAAATCGTCTATCTGCCCCAGAATTTCTTGCATCATAGTCGATTGACCTGCAATAATCCGGTAGTCATCAAAGGGAGGGATTATTACATAGCCCCTTTCTTTGTGAATGCGAAAACAATGCTCTTCTCTCGATTCTAAATTGGGTTCGCAGAAAAACACTTCGGCACCATAAGCCTGAATGGCCTCCACTTTTACGGTCGGTGCATTTCTTGGGACTACTACTACAGCGGCTATGCCCAGAAGATTGGAAGCCCATGCTAAAGCTTGTCCATGATTGCCTGATGAGTGAGTAACAACTCCCTTGGGCTCTATGTCTGCTTTCAAACTCAGCAAGGCGTTTAACGCTCCTCTGGCCTTAAATGAACCGGTCTTTTGCAAATGCTCTGACTTGAAATAAACAGTACAACCGAGCTTTTCATTGATCATTCCACTGCTCAGTATGGGTGTTCTATGAGCATACTGCTGCACATACTCCATGGCCTCATAAAGATCTCTCTTGCTCGGAAATTCATTCTTCATCGGTTTCTTCTCTGATTTTTCTTGGAGACACAAAATTCAAAGAGGGCGAAAGGATTTCCTCAATCAGCTGCTTTACAATTTCCTTAAAAGCCTCCTTTTCCTCACCGTCCAGCTGATACACATCTTTTGGCCTATTCCTAGGACTCAAAAAAATCAATCCATCCTTCCACTTCTTACTCATTATTAGGCCCGCGCCCACCTTTTCACCACTTAACTCAGATTCTATAAGTGCATAACACAGAAGCTGAAAGACATAACGCTTTTCAAGTATTAAAGGATTTATACTAATGGCTCTTAACTCATATGGGTTTACATAACCTGTTTTATAGTCCACTATTACCCTCAAGCCGTTGATCTTTTCTACTCGATCAATTTTTCCTCTTAATGCTATTCCTTTTCCCAGTTCAAGCCGAACTTCTTTCTCCACGGCTAATAAAAAAACCTCTTCATTTTTTGTTCTTTTCTTTTCAGAGTCTAAGATTAAGTCAATTTGTTTCAAGAGCATATCCCATTCAAGGGCATTTACTCCTGTGAGCTTAGTGGGCTCAATTCCATAGTTCTCCCTCGCAATCTCGGTGGTGATTTTATTCACTTTTTTGCGACATTCATCTATGAGTTGGGGGGAAAGAATCTCATTGATAAAAGGCTGGAACAAAACCTCCAAACTCTCGTGAATAATACTTCCAATGCTGAGAGGATTTAGAAGTATATCATTGGCTCCTCCTGTGAAACCCACTATATATCTTTGATAGAACAATACTTGATCGGTGAGATAAAGGGCCAAGGCTGAAGGGCTGAATCCTTTAGCAGCCATTTGCTCTAGCTTGCTTAGCACCTCCTCTGTCTTTTTAATTTCCTTTTCTTCTTCTATACTTTCCTTGGGCAAGCTCAAGCTAGAAGTCTCTATCCTCAGATCGCCCTTAAATCGCTTGGTCCACTCCCATTGAAGTTGAAGTAAAAAACGACTGGGTTCAGAGGCAGATAAAGCGGTTTCCGAGGAATCGTAAATCAACCATGCTTCTTTGGCTCCGTTCAATAAACGGAAGAAGTGGTAGCCATAGATGCTATCTTTCTCCTGAAAGTCGGGCAACTTAAACGATTTCCGCACCTCGGGAGGAAAGAGCGATTGTATGGCTCTTCCTTTTGGTAATACCCCTTCGTTTACGGAGGTCATAATGATATAGTCGAAGTCGAGGGCTCTAGACTCTAATATGCCCATGAGTTGAAAGCCCTGCAGCGGCTCTCCCTTAAATGCCAGGCTACTTTCTTGAACTAAGCTTCTAAAAAGCCAAGCCAAACTTTCCTTCTGTAAACCAAACCGCATCTCTACCTCCTCCAGAATCGTAAGCTTCTTGAGCAATTCGTTTACCGAATCTAGATCCAACTTTCTTCTCAGCTGCAACTTTAATTCTTCCAATAATCGCTTGCCTCTCAACAAAATGTCTTTGGTGGCATTTGAGCCCGATAGAGAACTTCTCAATATGGACTCTTTTGAATCTACTTCTTTTATTTCCAACCAATCGCTCTGATGACTCAGGCCCATCTCACTCTCTTTTTTAGAACTAAGTGAGGTGTAGGTTTCACTAAACATCTTCCAAGTGCTGGCCTTAAACCGACCTTCTCTTTGAGTCTTCCACAGCTCAAAGAAATAATTCATGAAAAGACTGGTAGGTAAATTAGATAGCGGAAAACCCATGGTTACATTGGCCGACTTAATGCTCTGCGGAAGCGCATTCAAGGCGGGAAGCAATAAACTCTCATCGGCAAGAATAAGGGCTGTGCGATCTAATACTTCATAGCCTTTTTCGTCTATCAACTTTTGCAGTAAGGCGCAGGCGTGGTTCATCTGAACCACCGGTCCTGGCGCGCTTACGATATGCCAAGTCTGTGGTTTGTTTGGAAGGGCAGTATAATCTGGAAGGGCATCTGTACCACTCCATTTTAAATACTCTCTAATATGCCGGCCTGACTCTTGATCTTTCTCTAGCAACATCTCAGGAATATCCCAGAGCACAGTGCAATAGTTCGTTTTTAATAGTTGTTGAAGTATCTCTTCTTCGGCTCTATTCATGGCATTTAAACCAGCAAATAAGACCGAATCAATCAAATTGCGCTCTTTGAACTTCGGCCATAATTCCTTCCAATTTTCTGCGGCTTTGCGATAGACCAATCCTTGGGTTAAACGGCTCGATTCTGTGCAGATTCTGTGAAACACCGACTGTGTATCTACCAGTTTCTCCCAAAAATGAAGATACCGATTGATCGATTCCGTTCTCTCCGCCTCCTTTTCAATCTCCCAATTCTCCAATCGCTTCACATCGGTTAAGAAGCTGAAGAGCGATGCATTGTCTGCAATATTTCGATCGCTCTCATCAAGATCTCTCAACAGAATCGGACCCCATTTCAAGAAAGAGTCAAACGATTCGGGCTGGTTGTGAGTTTCACGGTAGGCTTCATACAGCATAAAGAGCTCCTCCTCCGAACTACTTCTTCTTCCGCCCACTACTTTTAGGAAAAACTCTTCCACCGGCACAATCAGTGGCATTACTACGGGTTTACCAGCTTTGGCGGCCAAGGATTTCTGTAAGAATAGCGCAGAGCGCCTACTGGGCAATACGATTAGTAAATGCTTCCAATCTTGCAGATCTCTTTGCTCAACCCATTCTTGAATACGCGCTAAGAGGGGAAGATGAGACATGGGATAATGGTATTATCGAAAAAAATTATTGTGCTCAATATACTCCCAAGTCTTGGGATGTAGCATGAACCGAACATCCTTTTTATTTTGGATGGCCTTCCGTATAAAGGTGGATGAAAGCTCCATTACTGGCGCATCCACCCAATGCGTTCCTGCGGGAAGCTCGGTTCGCTCTTCTCCTTTACGAGGATATACCCAAATGGGATAGTTCTCTATGATAAATTCTCCATTCCTCCATTTCGAAAGATTGTTTCGGTTGTCTGCACCCATGATCAACTCAAATTGATCATCGGGATACAAGCCTTTGAGATGAGTGAGGGTAAGTACGGTATAACTGGGTTTGGGCAGACCGAATTCAACATCCGAAGCTTTTACACCTTCGATCTCCTCTACCGCTTCTTGCACCATATAGAAACGCTGGCGCTCTGGCAACAACGACTTCGATTGCTTAAAAGGATTCTGAGGCGAAACCACCATCCAAACTTCATCTAAGTCAGAAAACTGTTGGATGTATTGCGCAATAATTAAGTGGCCTATATGCACTGGATTGAAGGAGCCGAAGAAAAGCCCTATCCTCATTTGGAAAGAAATTCATTCACTTTTGAAACCACTTGCTCAATGGCTACTTCAAGCACATCGTTCAGAATAACCACATCAAAATGAACTGCCGATTCTATTTCCTTATTGGCTTTTGCCAAACGCATGGCTATCTTTTCTTCTGTTTCTGTGCCTCGTTTCCGAAGTCGCTCTTCTAAGACTTCTATGGAGGGGGGGTGGATGAAAATAGACAGCGCACGTGCACCAAATATTTCTTTTAAATGCATTCCGCCCATCACATCCATATCAATGGCCACATCCTTTCCTAATTCCCAAATCCGATTTACTTCTGAATGCAGTGTTCCATAAAAGAGTCCAGGATATACGTTCTCATATTCTACAAACTCATTGGCACGAATCTTAGCAGTAAAGGCATCTACGCTTAAGAAATAATAATCTACTCCTTCTTGCTCTCCTTTCCTTGGCTCTCTTGAGGTAGCTGAAACCGAGAATAAGAGCGAAGGCATATTCTTCAGTAGATGTTTTACAATAGTGGTCTTTCCTGCTCCTGAAGGTGCACTCAATATTACCAGTTTCCCTTCTCTCATTCTACAATATATTTCCCAATTGCTCTTTAATCTGTTCTAAATGATCTTTCATTCGCACCACCTGCTTCTGAATCTCCGAGTGGTTGCACTTGGAGCCAATGGTATTAATTTCTCTCCCCATCTCTTGAGAAATAAAATGAAGCTTCCTCCCTTGTTTCTCTCCTTTCTCCATCTCCTCTCTGAAGAAATTCAAATGGCTCTTAAGTCGAACCTTCTCTTCATTGATGTCCCATTTCTCTAGATAGAAAATCATTTCTTGCTGAAATCGGCTCGGATCTAAATCGATAGACAAGGCTTCTGCGGCTTGAACCAATTTACTGCGCATCGCTTCTTTTCTCTCGGCTTCCATGGGCTCTATTAGCGCAATGGCTGAGGCTATGGCCGCACAATTCGACTCCATATCCTCTTCCAAGACGGCGCCCTCCTGCAAACGATGCTGATCTAATTCCAGTAGGCATATCTTCACACAGGCTAAAACTTCAGGAAAAATAGGATCTAATGATATTTCTTCTTCTTGTTTCAATACCTCTGGCATTCTCAAGATTACAGGCAACAAATCTGAACTCAAATTATGCTTGCGACTTAATTCGGTGAGTTGATGCAAATAGGCTTCAAACTTTGCTTGATCAATGACGCTGTTGGAATTAGATGACAAACCCTGTAAGTATATGCTTATATCCAACTTCCCTCTTGAAACTATTTCTTGCGAAAGATTCCGAATTTCCTGCTCCATACTGCGCATCGCAGAGGGCATTCTAACGCTAAGATCCAATTGCTTTGCATTCAGGGATCTTGCCTCTACTGCAATTTTGTAGTCTTGCGTTTCAGATTCACAGCGGCCAAAGCCTGTCATTGATCGAATCATGGTTGGAATTTATACAAAGGTAAGGGCTCTGAATGAAGGACTTTCATAGGTTCTTTTACTAAGATTATTCTGCTGGCTTTTCGCAATCCAAGGCGAAAACCATGGGCAATTTGCTTCCTAGATTCTTATTCCGCCATTTTCCGGGCTCCTCTTCTTTCAAGTCTTCAAAGCAATTGTAGGGCGAATAGTCGTATTCGTTCAGAAGTTGGATGCGAAATCCAACCTTAATTAAGGAATTCAGTATTTCCGACATAGAATGATTCCATGTATAGGTGGTCGATTCTATGGGCGCAGAAGGATCTGCATAGGTTCCTAACTCCTTTTCTATAGCAGGACCTACATTGAAATAGGTGTATTTCCACTCGGCGAAATTGGGACTTAATGCGTAGGTAAGCGGATGGAATTCTGCGAAGACAAACCTTCCTCCTGGCTTGAGATGCTTGTAAATCACTTCCGCCCACTGACTCAAATCAGGCAGCCATACGATGGTTCCATAGCTTGCAAAAACGAGGTCGAACCGCCTGTTTTCTGGATGATTGAATTGTAGAACATTCGCACAGATAAAGGTTGCATCGGCCTTCAACTCGCTTGCAAACTCGGTGGCTTTGGCAACGGCTACGGGTGAAAGGTCTACCCCTACTACCTCAGCACCCATGCGCGCAATAGATATGCTGTCTTGGCCAAAGTGACACTGCAGATGTAAAACAGACTTACCTTTTAAGTCTCCCAACAATTCCAACTCTATCGAATTTAAACTGTTCTTTCCCTTCAACCAGTCTTCTTGACTGTAGAATTGAGACTCTATATGCACGGGGGTACGCTTATTCCATGAATCCCGATTGGACTCTAAAAACTCTTTGTTCTCCATTGATTGCTGTTTCGAGTGTGAAAAGATACGCTTGGCGGCTGAGGAGCTTCAAAATTTAACATCAAGGCTTCTGCAGGCGAAAGGGGTTGCTGCTGGCAGTTGTACTTCCTATGAAGACTCCTAGAATCACTAACCCGCCCATAAACAATTGGAATGCACTAGGGATTTCCATTCCAGACAAAGCGGCAAAGACACTTGCCAAGAAGGGCTGTAGGTAGATATACATTCCTGTTATGGCACTTCCCACCTTAGAGATGGCATAAATATTAAACAGATAGGCAATGAAGGTGGTAAACACTATTACAAACGCCATCCGCAACAGAATGCCACTGGGCAATTGGGTCCATTCTATCTCCATTACTTGATGAAATCCTACGGGTATAACTACACATAGACCTGCCATAAATACCCATTGAATGACCTTTATAGGTGGATACTTTTTCATCAAGGGCTGCACTACTACTAGGTAAGCAGCATAAAAGCTCGCGTTTAGGAGGATGAAAAAGTCGCCTAGTGGATGACTCTGAATGGAAGACAATGTGCTTCCTGCAACAATCAGTAAAAGAGCTGCTGTTCCTGCTATGGCCAAGCCTATCCATCTATTTACACTAATCTTCTCTTTGTGTAGCAGCGCACCTAAGACCACCACCAACAAGGGCGAGATGGTCATTATGATGGAGCTGTTTACGGGGGATGTCATGCTTAATCCTTTGAAAAAAAACAGCTGATTACCGGCTACTCCAAGCATGCCGCAGAGAAATATGCGCCCTATATCCGACCGAGCTGGCCATGAAAATCCTTTGCTCAAATTCAAAATAAAAAAGAGAATAGAGGCGCCTAGTACTCTCAAGAGTATAAAACCAGACGATTGCACATAGGCCGGCATTACGTCTTTGGCCCATATATAATTGATGCTGTAAATGGCTGCCACACACAAAAGCGCTGCATGTGCCATGCGCTTATCCTTCATCTTTTTTTTCTAAGGGCTCAAAGGTAATCGGCTCTTATGGCTTAATTACCTTTGCTTCTCACTAAGTGATAATATGACGAACGATCTCTCTGCGGGATTCGGAACCAAAGCAGTTCATGCGGGCCAATCTCCAGATCCTTCTACGGGTGCTGTAATGACACCTGTCTATTTTACCTCTACTTACGCTCAAGCTGCTCCTGGTGATCATAAGGGTTATGAATATTCAAGAACGCATAATCCTACTCGCACTGCGCTGCAAGACAATATTGCCGCACTCGAAAATGGCAAGCTTGGAATTGCCTTTGCCAGTGGATTGGCCGCGGTAGATGCCATCGTTCGCCTTTTAAAACCCGGCGATGAACTTGTTTCTACCAACGATTTGTACGGTGGAACCTATCGTCTTTTTACCAAACTCTTCGCTCATTACGGCATTGTTTTCAAGTTTGTAGACATGACCGATATAGCCCAGCTGGAAGAAGCTTTGACAGCTAAGACCAAATTGGTTTGGGTTGAAACGCCCTCAAATCCTCTTTTGCACATTATCGATATTAAGGCGGTAGCTGCCCTGAAAAAGAAGTACGATTTTACACTTGTTGTCGACAATACTTTTGCTACGCCTTATTTGCAACAACCTATTCATTTGGGTGCCGATTTGGTTATGCATTCGGCCACTAAGTATTTGGGCGGACATAGCGATGTTGTGCTCGGATTAATTGTAGCCAAAGATGAAAGCCTTGCTAAGCAACTTCTTTTCATTCAAAATTCGGCTGGGGCTATACCCGGTCCTATGGATTGCTTCTTGGTTCTCAGAGGAATCAAGACCCTCCACCTTCGCATGAAACAACATTGCGAAAACACCAAAACAATTGCCCACTTTTTACAAGCTCATCCCAAAGTAGAAAAAGTGCATTGGCCTGGATTCTCATCCCATCGCGGACATGCTATTGCAGTTGAGCAAATGAACGGCTTTGGTGGAATGATCTCCTTTATTATTAAGGGCGATAAAGGAGCCGATGCTCGAAACTTCCTTTCTAATCTCAAGGTCTTTACCTTGGCTGAATCTCTAGGTGGTGTGGAATCTCTTTGTGGTCATCCTGCCAGTATGACCCATGCTTCGATTCCAAAAGAGGAAAGGATAAAAGCGGGATTGTCTGATTCTCTGATTCGTTTGAGTGTAGGGATTGAAGACGCAGCAGATTTACAACAGGATATAGAACAAGCTCTATCAAAAATTTAAAATGAATCAGAAATTCGCAGTTATTGGTCTTGGTCAATTCGGAAGCAGTATTGCTCGCAAACTTTCGCTCAAAGGAAGTGAGGTGATTGCCATTGATTCCGATGAAGAAAAGGTGGAAAGCATTAAGAACGATGTGGCTTACGCCGTCACCATGGACTCTACAGATAAGCGCTCCTTAGAAGCCCAAAACATTCAAGATATGGATGCGGTCATTGTTTCTATTGGAGCCAATTTTCAGGCAATGCTTCTTACCACTTTCCTTCTTCAAGAATTGGGAGTAAATAGGATTATTGCCCGCGCTCAAGGAGTTACTCAAAGACGCATCTTGGAAAAGATGGGAATTACCGAAATTCTTCAGCCTGAGGAAGAGGTTGGGAAAAACGTTGCCGAGCAATTGTTCAATCCCGGCGTGTTGATGTGTATGTCTCTACCCGACGATTATGAAATTATTGAAGTTCAGGCACCAAAGTCTTGTGCCCGACGTTCGTTAGATGCTATTGGACTCAGAGAAAAGTACCAACTAAACCTTGTTACCTTGCTTAGGAAAATCAATGACGAGTACCATATACAAGGTATTCCCGACGCGGGAACCGCCCTGGAGGCAGAAGATCTTTTGGTTCTTTTTGGAAAGAGCAAGCACATAGACCGATTCATTGAAATCAATAGCTAAAAATTTACCTTTGATAAAACATCCAGATGAGAAAACTACTCCTACTTGTCGTATTTGCTTTTAGTCTAGCTTGCTCTAAAGACGACGACAACAATAATGTTCCGAATACGGGCAATGCCGATCTAACGGCAAGACTTGTTGGAAATTGGGAAATGACAGACCTATATTATGATGCTTCTGTACCTAATCCTCTGAATCCTTTCAGTCCTATCAATCTTTCAGGACCTGCTGAGAATGTGTATGGAGATTTTAATATCTCGGCCTCACCCAATAATGTAGATTATAACTATGGCTTCGATATTGAAAGCCCTCTAGATCCTACTCAGTCCTTTCCCATTACACAAGTAGGACAAGGCACTTGGAACGTTACTTCCAATGGAACTAAGGTGGTTGTAGAGCAAAGCAACAACACCACAACAACCTATACGGTGCAGGAGAATGAGATCAATCGTCAGGTTTGGACTGCAAAGGTGCCTACTACTGTTCCCGGTTTCAATATAACGGTGAATGCAGATATACGCATCACTTTGATTCGCAAATAGGCCTTCCCAACAGAGAAGGCAGCATAGAGCTCAATAATGTGCCAAGCCTTTTGGCAAACCCACACGAAATCCGTTTTAAAGGCGTTACATTCTATCGTTTCCTTACTTTTGAAAACCCGC
>Ga0136655_1000711_pt1 | contig 15208 bp, 16 predicted proteins | sample CPBDNA_2_FD_94863 | JGI IMG/M metagenome (GOLD analysis project Ga0136655, IMG submission 94863) | Freshwater to marine salinity gradient microbial communities from Chesapeake Bay, USA - CPBay_Spr_15_0.8_DNA (version 2) | ecosystem: Environmental > Aquatic > Marine > Coastal | place: USA... | reverse complement strand
TTTTTTAACTTTTTTTTACGGAAGAATGGGGTGCGGGGTGTTTTCTTCCAAGAGGGTTTGGGGGTGTGTAAAAAAATTATTGAATTTTTTTGTGGGGTTTTTTTTTTGGGGGGGGGGGGGGCGGTCGACACGTCCTGCAACATCGGATTTGCTGACGATCTACGACAGCACAAGGAACGGAGCTGTGTCGACCTGAGCTTTGCCTTTGTGTAGGCGAATGCGTACGGGCCCTAGAACACGGAAGAGTGCCGTGAAGACCTTCGTCGAATCAGAAGTACGTGGCAGGTTGAAGTCCATGAACAGTTTCGACGTTCCATCATTCGATGCACGGCTGAGCCGCAGCTGACAACGCCCAAACAAACTGGTCATTAGATCTGCCATCGTATTCGAAATCTTGAGAAGTAAACTTGCGTCCACTTTCAGGTCTAGCACGTAAACTTCGAAGTCAGTGAACAGGAGGCCGATTGGACTGAACAGCACCCCCGGCTCGTACGTGTACCTGTTCGCTTCGCTGAGACGAAGCGTGCGTGACAGCGCGGTCGGCGGCGGCATGGGGCGATCGAACCACTCATGGGTCCGTGCTGATGAGGATTGAAGCACGCTCAGTATGTCAGCCTGGAACCACAGGAGCGCCTGCGATCGAGCGGTGTGCCGATCGGTGTACTCGTGCGCATTCATCGCAGGCGTTGGTTCCAGCCACTCCATGCACAGTATGCCTCGCCGTCCTATTTCAATCAAACGCAGGTACGAACGTCTTGATATAAATCGTTCGGCATCCTCCTCGTTCAGCATTTTGTATGCAGTGAGCGTACATAGTTCATCTGACGTTGGAAGCAGCTCCACCTCGAGAATCAGATGATTACGGTCGTCGTCAAGCGATGTGTCGTCATTGAAAATGCTTTTTGCAGGTACGTCAACGATCTCGCCAGTATCGAGCAGTTTCACAGTTACATTGCCGAACGCCGGTGTCCAGAGCGTTCCTCCACTTCCGTGTGATCCAGATGCAATCCAGCCTCCTAGCGTGCCGCTATCGATGGATGGATGCGACGACAGTGTCAGGCTTTTGCGTACGAGATGAGCCTGGACCTCTCGTATGGTCGTGTCGGCACCCCACCTGCCACTCGGTTGCAACCCAACACGTCCGCATCGAATTCCTCGCCCGGGTCCGTGTCTGCTGAGGAAAAATGACCACCCACTGCCCATCGGAACCTGTTTGCGATTTTCGTTTCTATTGCACGAGCATCTCAGATGCATGGAGAATGCAGGTGATATGAGTATGACGTAGGCGAGCGTGAGCAACGCAACGACGACCACAATGCGATCCAGCCCTGATGCCGTCACGGATAACTTGCAAAGTGTGAGCAGGGTGGCGAGGACAGCACAAAGCTTAAGAATGTATTCGATTGTGTAACGCATTCACCTAACCACAGTGGGCTTTTTTCAGAATGGACATCGCAAGCGCTCGGCTGTGGTGATCATCAGTGTTTTTTTCTGTCGTGGGAACTATAAACGGTTTGAGGCCAATGATCGCACGTGACGTCAGTCTAGGACGATCACGGCAAACGTGTGCATCAGCGTCGCTGTTGCTACTTATGTACGTGTTTGACACGTCGCACTATCGACAATTGCTGGACGGCGATGAAGTATTTTGCCGATCGTTCGCAATGCCAGTACGTGCTTTCTGCGAGGAGGATCTGCCGCGTCGGCGCCAAGCGATACGCAGAGCGTCGATTGACGCGAAAAATGATTTCTGTCGTGACAGGTTTCGCGTGACACGTCGAGCTCAGACATCAGATGTGTTGCGACATTCTGTCCTACAACACAAAGACTACCTGCCGGGCATGCCTGCATGGTCGACACTGACACCTCACGGTTCCGAGAAAGATCTCCGAATGCGCGTTCCGCCTCCTAATCACGCGCATGCGCCCATGTCCATGGGAGACGTTTTGGGTGCGTTCTCAAATATATCGGTAAGGACGTGCCACGTGTACGACCCAACCGGTGACAGTTGGACATTTGAGCAAAGTGGTCCGCACGTTGGACGAGGGGCGTACGAGTGGCATTCGGCGGGATGGCCAGATGCAGGACAGTTTTTTGCAACCAGCCATCTGCCTGTGTGGATTACGGCGTTCGGCTTCGCACCCATCGACGAACATCGTGTCGTGGGATGGCCGCCGCTGCACATTCATCACATGCACATCAGCCAGTCGCAGAGTCTCCTTCGATTCTTTGGCAGTGGAGGCACACTTCCTATGTTCAGCGCGCCATACGACGGTTTCCAAATCGAGGGCGACATTCACGGAGACCGCCAGTGTCAGTCGTCACGTGGCGGAACAGACTGTTTGATTCGAGCGTATCCGGAGGGATTCGGAATTCAGATCACACGCCCGTTGCACACGTTTTACGACATCAACGACGTTCGAGAGGCGCCAGCGGCGCCGCTCGAGTTCTGGACGGAGCATTCGTACAGGTGGACACGCCGCCATGACATGCGACCAGTACTGCGCTTCATGAGTGACACTCCGTCCAACATTCCCATTGCCTCTATGCGCACGAACGCTCCACGCACCGCGTCCGGAGTACCGTACCCATGGCACGACGACTATCTGTTGACATTCGATCCAAAATCGTCGTTCGTGGTGTGGAGCACAAACACATTCCAGAAAAGCGGAACGCATGTTCGTTTCTTTTGGCACGTTCATCACAAAGCCACGCAGAATGTATGGTTGGTGGATGCGGATGCGAGTCACGCCGGTCTGAAGGGCATCCCTAACATGTCCGTCCTACCGACTCCGTGGCATGGGTATGTGCGACTCGCATACAAGGACCTGTCGAATACAATGCGTGCCGTTGAACGGAACATGCATCCATCCGGCAGGATACGATGTACATTGAACGACGATCGGTGGGACGTTGTTGGGGTGGACTCACGTATAGAGCGGTTCCATTCTCCACGATGCCAACCCTGGAACGTTGCGAAAGGTCAAAACTATACAGTAATATCATGGCACGCCAGTGCAGAGGTCATCGGCGACGCATGGATGCATACTGTCCTGTACAGCATGTTTTTGCCGAGATCATGATGTGCGAAAAAAAAAAGTTTTGTGTATGTAAACAAATAATGACATACACCGAAGCGAAAAACATCGGAGCGTACTGCCTTCCTAAGATGGCAGAGGGAGACACGATATCCGCGAAGGAGTTCGTGAAAACACTCACGCCATGCAACGAGTGCCCGCAGCACGGCAAACACTCTCACGCAACAATTCTAGCCCACGAGAGCGGTCTTTATGCGCCAGGCCTTTCGGTGCTCATGTGCTCGCACAAACCAGGCGAAAAGAGCGCGGTCATGCCCACGATAACGATCGGAGACTCGGTACCGACTCCCTCTGGTGTCGCAAACAGCTTCCAGAACATGTACTGATCATGTTCTAACGCAGCTCGAATGCGAGTACACGTATATAGAAGGGGCTCACGGTATGTTCGTCAGCGAAATGTATTTTCGTCAGACGACACACCATGAACCCTGTCCTAAGAAACAGTGAGCTCTTTGACCCACCGGACCGGGATGCCCGAATGACAAGCACACCCGGCCCGTGATCTTTCAACTGCAGTAAAGACACCTCCGGTGCAGCGTAAGTCAGCTCCTTCTCCTCCTGTATCATGACTCGCATCGGGCCCTCGCCGCGAAAGAGGCGTTGGAACTGCACGCCGATGTTGCGGGCTCCCGTGTGGTCGCTAGTCTGAAATAGCTTGCAACCGACGGTGCGGAGCGGACCGCTCGGGTCCGGCGCCATTGTGCTACTCAAAAAAATGACATGACGAAAATACCTTGAAGCGCTCCTACTGTGCACGATTTTTTTTTCAAAAGGCCCGACTTGACAACGAGGTGGTTTGATTTTGATGCTGCAAAAAATCGTACATCGTCCCTCCTCTTGCGGGGCTCATTCTGTGCGTGCGCTCCGCATTTGTGTGTATGAGTGATGCTAAGTAGCCAAAAAAAAGTATGGAAGAACGATGTCCGTTCGTCCAATTCACAGCGAGCTCACATTCTGCATAAGGATGCGTGAGCACCGTCCACCAGGTGTCGACCGAGAACAGCTCAAGGGACTCGTCTAGATACGTCAGTGCTCCTTGAGATGTTGCGCACGACGGACCTGACCAGAGAATGACGCTGCTCCCTGACATGACGTACAACGGGACCACCACCACAACATGCTTTCTGTGGAACGCTTTGTGAAACGTACAGCAGCGCACCTGAACTTGTTGATTGGTACGTGTGTATGCGTGTGCACACGTATCCAACGTAGGAATCATTAAGCAATCTCTCGCATACAGCATCAACGAGTCACGTTTGTCCGGCGTCATTTGCGACTGCATTACTTTGGCGACACACATGGTGAGTGTGAGTAGCATGTATGCGCTGTGCGCCAATTTACTAATATCCCATGGATCGATCATGAGAACGTGCGCCGAAGTGCGTCACGAGGAGCGACGCGTGCGGGGTGACTGGCGCAATGTGCGCCGCCTCTGGTATTACACCGTTCATTCTCCCGTTACCATGCACACGATCAGTAGGTGCTCACGTATGTGAGTTTTCAATCATAAGTTTGCATGGGTTCATTGCATGTTCTTCTTCGGTGAAATCACCAGAGAAAAACTTCTGTAATACAATCTCTAATTTTTGTGGCTTCCATGGCTCATGATACGTATATTCCGGTTGCATTACTATATTATTTGGTTGTTCAGATAAATCGGCTAAGGCTTGTGCGGTCAATCCTGTAACTCTATGTGACATTTTATGTTAGTACATAAAAAAAAGATAAATAATAAACGAATTTAATCTTTGGCAACTAACTTCCCATCTTCCCAACAAACCCTGGATATAAATGGTCTTTTGAATAGAAACATTAATAAATGCATAATCACACCAAGTGTCATTAAGATACTAAACCAATATTCTTTTTTTACGATTCCCACATATATAAGTAGCGAGTATCCTATTATAGTCACAATATTTATATTACCTTTAGATGACATACGTGTACATTTCACTATTTGTCTGATATGTTCAAGTAATGCGACTAATAATACAAGAGAAATTGGTATTTCTTTTTTAAATACAGAAAATACAATGAAAAAGCATATTACCATAATTTCGGTTATCTCAAATAGTATGGCACTATTTGACTTTATAAACGCAAATTTGTTACTCATTTCGCTCGGGCCTATAATTAAATTGATGAGCAATGCAACTATCAATCCAATTATAATCAGTACATCATATTTCATCTTTTTTTAATTTATCACATAAAAAAAGAGTCAAACTTCGAAAATAGCCCTTTAATGAACTACAACCAAGAATCGTAATTTGTATGCAAAAATATTTAATACTTGCACGATGCCATCTTGAAATAAATTGTATATTTAATTAAATGATTCTTATTGTTATTGTCATCATCATCATATGTATAACATTATATATTCACTATAATAACTGGCCACCTAATAGATGGAACTGGTCATATGTATCTAAACATAATTCCTTACAATGGTCGAACTATTTTAACGCAAAATTATATCCTGGAGCATACACATGTGATATATTCGACCAGCATGAAAATGGTTATTGTGGAATTTGTTTCTTGATTTCACCGCTTCAAATTATACATGAAAAACTGAAGATAAACAATAAAGTAAAAAAAGAAACATATTTGGATATACAACATATTGCAAATCAATATGCTAGTTATATAAGATCTATGCCGGGAATAATAAGGAGTCCACTCAGAAGTATCTGTTTTGGGGTGAATCCGTTTGATGTTGTTGAATTATTGAAAAATAAACGGATCGGTTTGAAGTTTAAGAATAAACTAGAAAATTTGAACGAACATCCACGTGATGATCTACAAGAATATGATGTTGACATGTATGTAAACATAAACAAAGTAATTAAACTCGAAGGCAGTAACGAAGACATTAAATGGTATATTTTAAGAAATGGTCCAATTTTGGCAAAAATATCTTCTAATGTATTACTGAAAGATGTCAAAAATACAAATACAGAATATGATCATATAATATGTGTAGTTGGATGGGAAAATGAAAAATGGATTTTAAGAAATTCATGGGGAAAATCGGGATATACGAGAAAACGCCCGGACAATCCGTCAAAATATGTTTTACAGGATACGCCTCTTGTGCAATGGAAAGGCAATGATGGATACATCAAGTTGAGTACAAATAGTATAAAAGAATTTTTTGATATTGTTTTAAATTTATGAATAAATTTTGGATCAGAATTTTTGTTTCTTATGAATAATTTTTGGATATCAGAATCATTTTGTTTATTTTAATCACCTGTATTTAATTCATATATTGTAACAGCCGCAGGAGGAGGGACAGATGGCGGAGGTGGAGAAGGAGGAGGTAGGGATGGTGGAGGAGCAGACGGTGGAGGCGGGCTTGGAGGTGGTGAAAATGGTGTAGGAGAAGGCGGAGGAGACAGCGGTGGGGGCGGTGATGGTGGTGGTATGCTTGGCGGAGGAGAAAATGGTGGTGACTCTGGAGGATTTGAAGGAGGAGGATATGAAGGCGGTGGAGGAGAAGGAGGAGGCGATACTGGAGGTGGCGGTAATGGTGGAGGAGGAACGGGAGGTGGAGGCGAGGGTGGCGGAGGAGACGGTGAAGGTGGAATGGGCGGAGGAGGTGATGGTGGTGGAGATGGTGGCGGCGGTGGAGACGGCGGACTCATGAAACGAGCACCACAATCTGAGCAGTCTGTGCCTATCTTACATATTGGTGCCACTCCATGCGTTTCTTGAATGGATCCAGGACCCCCATCCTCACACACTCCATTTTGAGTCTTTATTTCATTGTTGAACGAACAAGAATCATAACACCACATTGGGGGTGGAGAAGGAGGAGGAGATGGAGGAGGCGGAGAGTTTACGTTTTGCTTGCTTTATTTCCTCTTGTTTTTCTTGGGCTAGTCTCTTATTTTTAAACTTATGCCCACATCGATCTTCTTCTTTCAGTTTGCTATTTTCTCTCGAAGTATGGCATGATAATGCATGGGCATTTGGAAATTTTTTATGGCATTCAACACATTCCAACATTTATATAATTCGACAACAAAACATCTTTACTCTGAACAACTATCTGATAGCTCTAAGTGAGCAAGAGATAGCTGAATAGATAGATGAAGATAGCAAAAGATAGTTCAAGTTGCACTCGCAGTCAGATAGCTGCCAGGTGTTGTGGGTGTTGCAACTCCAAGATAGCCCACCGGAGAAGCTATCTTCAGCTATCTTCAGCTATCTTCAGCTATCTTCCGCAGCTATCAGATAGCCTATCTTGAAGATAGCTCAAAGATAGCTTGAGATAGCTCAAGGTAGCTCAAGGATAGCTCATGATAGCTCGATGGCAGCAAGATAGGCTACAAGTACAAAAGGATTTGTTTATACCGCCTAAAATGTGGAGCTGAAAAGTCACTTTTACGGCCGCCGCCCGGCGGCCGAAGAATTTTTGCACACATAGTAAAATCAAGAATTACGGCCGCAGAGCGGCCAGAGAATTTTTGGGGCACTTTTACGAGCTGCCGAAAATAGGTTTACCGTATAAACAATTCCTTTTGTACTTGTATCAGATAGGCTGAATCCTGGGCGGCAGTGCACAGCGAATATTCGCCGCACCTTCGCCGCACCTGGCAGATGTGCGGCGGCACCGGCATGGCTCGTGAGCGTGCTGGTGCTGCAGGTGACGTACTGATTTCGGACGTTGAGCGGTTCTACAGCGAACGCCACGCCTTCTCGGAAACAACGACACGGCAGTTCGAGGGACCGTATGGGTCATGGAAGGTCAGACTAGAGCTCATCAAAAAACGCGACACATGGAATATGTACATACATCCACCAGCATCGTCTGACTTGCCGGTAACGTATTGTCTCAAGGCGCTGCGGAAGATACTCGCAGTTAACGCTGAGCGGCGTTCGCCTACAAACGAAATATATGTCGATGAGAACAATGCACTGATGCAGACATGTGCAACAATTATCCAGATCGCGTACCACGCGCACAAATTGCGCATGGTGATATCGCAGGTGCGTGAGACAGAGGACAAAATGATCGATTTGCAGGTGACTTACGCAATGCTGAATGACGAAAAGTCAGCCTTGCACACACGCTTTTTCAACACATCGAACATCGCGGGCTTCAGGAACACGAATGTGCGCGTGTATGACATGATGCATCTATCTACATTTGAACTCAGCTTTACAAGCCGTTCATCGAATTGTCGTGAGGACGTTAGAAAGCATGCGTTGTCCGTAATAGAGTCATCACGCATGCCGTCCATTGAATTGTTGTGCGCGAAGAGTATCAAGAAGCAATCATTTCCAATGTTGATCGGATGCCTTCCCATTCGATTTGCGCACGTCAGGAGCAGCGACGGTATCGCCCATTATATCAACTGCGCCAAAATATCTGCGGAACACACTGTTGCACTGAAGAAGCACTTCAACAAAAATTGGGCTCATCATTGTGAACACATGTGTACAGTATTCACTGACTCTGTACAATGCATTGAACGCATCGTCGATGGTAAATTCAAAGCGGGAATGTTACTTAAAAGGATGGTCATTCGTACGGCAGGTATTTACAGCATCGCAGTGAGCATCGAATCCTTCGTATCAAAGGAAAAGGGGAGTGGCCATGGCAGTCGAATGTTCAATGACATTTATGTTCTGGCCAGACTGAACGTCAAGAATAGTCAGCGCATCGATGTTATCGCACAGTGCCTGCCGATCGATTTTTGGGACTGTCGATGCGACGAGACGGGTTTCGCACGATCGCTTGTACTGCAGATGAGTATGATGCAGGAATCGTATGAGATATACGAGACGTGCACGCCACGCTCGGTTCAGATGTACGTCAGCGCAGACGGTTCGCCGCAACGCAACTGAAGGATGTACGCCGCGACAGTTTGCGATGACTAAGGTTTCCGTACCTTCCGCATCTGGTTCACATAGTAACAATATCATCTAGTGCCAGCGAATGAGGCATCGTGCGTGCACGCAGAACATCCATCCTGCGCCTCGATCTCAGAGCTCCAGTGATACCGATGACATTTGATTTCACGCATATGTTGCTGAGGAGGGTTTCCCCGGTGGTACCTTATCGTACAGACTCTTCCGCGAATGCTTTGTGTTTATTATGAGTTACGCATCCCGACAGGTGTATATTAGCATTTGTGTATATCAGCCACACAATGCCCTGACCCGATAAGGTGTTGCTGCGAATGTCTTCGACCATCGCCCTGCATCCGATGCGAAAGCCGTCTTGGGCGTCGCGTGATTGCTGATTGACTGCTGATGAATTGACCCCGTGTGTCCCAAACGTAAACTTCGTGGAGTACGCCGTGGACCCCGGGTGGGAGCGTGCGTGGAACACCCGTGGAACCCGAAGCGAGCAACAATCTGCGAGGACGGGAGATCAACATCGGCCCACTAATTTGGGAGCATTGATTAGATTCGTGGACGGAGGCTCAGGGACTGACTGTACACGGGCTCCATAAATGTAGGGTTAGGGTTAGGGTGCCGAAAAGGACGTTGACGCATATTGCCAGCAACGAGCACGCGATAGCATCGAGTGTGACACCATACGCATTCGACCGATAAATGGGCTTCCACCTATCAGTGACAGAAAAAAAAAGAAAGCATCAAAAGTAGGATGTCGCACGATTGCACACGCCGGGAGAGACGATTGCACCGGCAGCTGAACGGCGGTGTCACGCTTGGTGAGGCGGTGCGAGCAGCCATTCGAGATAAACGGGATGTGCGTCTCTTACAGAGGCGAATGCGCGAGGTGACTCCGGAGGTGGATCAATGGGTCTCACGTGAATTATCAAAATGCAAAGGCAAAAAAGGATTTGCGTTTCTGAACAACTGGAACGATTCGTGGGGACAAACGCACGGTCGTAAAAAGAAACAAAATCATGCAGCCACGGACATCACGTCTCTGTTGGTTAGCATCAATGACGAAATGTTTTCCAAAAGCTTTCCGGTAGTCGCAGAATGGGCGTTAGATATCGGAAAGGGGCGAAAAACGAGCAATGAAACAGCCAAAAAGCGCGTGTCTCCTGTCAAAACGCACGAAACACCGGTAACGTCGACGACGGTAACGCCAGAATACATTAATGCGGCAAATCGTGAAATTGAGAAACAAGGGTACATGCGATTTTACAGTCCGGAGGATCGCAACACTGCGATGCAGCTCTACGACGCGCTAAAAGTCCTTGAGGAGAAGCTTACGAAACAAATAAGCTCGGGAGCTCTTTCTCAGATGACCAATGCAGAGGCACAGAAATTTCTTCGCCTGCACGACCAGAAGGCGACGGACATACGTTCAAAATTGCGAGAACTAAGAATCAAAGCACAGGAAAGAAAGCGAAAGACGTCTCCCCATGCACTTGGGACAGCGGCGTCAGAGTCAGAGTCAGAGTCGGAGTCAGAGTCGAAGTCGGAGTCAGAGTCGGAGTCGGAGTCGGAATCGGAGTCAGAGTCGGAGTCAGAGTCGGAGTCGGACGAATCTGATTTAATTGTTCAGCACGTTCGTTCTCTTTTGAAAAAAGGCGGGCGTCATCGTCAGCAAGTCATATCTTTTGTACGCAGTGTTTACAACTCGTGAGATCGCTGACGAAAATACATTAAAGCGACCCTCGACAGGGTTGTCATTGTGTCAGATCAGGGCGATCACATGAGCGCAAACACCACGTTGGTCTTTTCTGACTTTTCTGATGATACACGTATGGCGAACCACACGGATGCGGAACAAGTACCCGAAACACTTTGTCGCGAGTATGGTAGAAAAATGGCGCTATTCGCGCTGGTATTGTGCGTTGGACGCAATCACGCCAACGATGGCGGACCTCGAGCGACGCCCACGCTCGCCACCATCGGCTGAGTTCCCATCGCACACGAGCCCCGACTCCGAGACTTGTGTGGTAAAAGACGCTTGTGGATGTACTGGGTGAACAGATCGCACACGGAGTACCTCGTCGGCAACTCTCTGCTGTGCTCGGACACCGTAGACCTGGCCATACACTTAAACTATTCGGCGTACCGACCGAGGGAAAACAACTACGGGAAAAAATGCGCCTTTATCGAATACGCGTTCGAGCATCTCGACGTCGACGCCCTCGTCTTCCGCCGCGCACCGCGACCGGGATGACTCTGTTCCGAATCCGGTGACCGAGATTGTGTCGTCCCACAAGTTTGGATTCACGTGTCCGGTGAGCAAACGCATGCGCAACTTCGAGTCGTCCGCACCCTGTGCGTGCGCCAATCCCACCGACATATGCTGAGATGATTTTTCCCGACTGACTAGACGGATAGACGGAAATCTTCTCAATCTTCATCTGGGAGGGAGGATTGACGACCGTCCCATACTTCGGTAATGGACCTGGGGCGGCGCCCTCTGCTGGCATCGGTAGCACATGAGGACGAGGAAAATAAACGAGAGGAATCCCAAGCAGGCGCAGGTTACAGACGTTCTGGTGGAGGCACGCCTCCCCATGTCATGTGAGCCGGGCAAAATCCAAAAGAGGGCCTCTTATCCCGGAACACCACCGGAACACAGACCGGAACACAGACATATGTTAATATCCTATATACTTTTGGAAGTTGTTTCCATAGTTGGACGCATTTAAGTACGTCCTCCTTAGTCACAACCCTGTCTTTTGAGGATTATTTGCGTGTTCATCCCGCCGGTCACGTGACCGCTGGTGACCCCCATCAACCACCCAGAAGCTGCCAACTGGAAAGCCCAGAGGAAATGGTGCGGGGGGAGAAGGGCAAAGCACAGGGCGGCTGTGAGGCGGAGGCGGAATCATGCGAGGGGAGACCGGAATCGAGGATTAAGGCGTCTAACGCTCGCTGCGCATGGATAAGATAAGATAAGTGCGCATGATATGGCCTGGCCGCAGAGGCGGGCTGTGGGCACAAAGGCAGAGAAGAGGAAGAGAAGCTGACACGTTACCATTTTTTGATCACATCGGCATCACATGCGTCGAACGAGTCCACCGCAATCCAAAACAAACGAAGTGATTTCATGAACCGTGCAGCATATATTACCGTCCACACTTGATGCCCGACGCAAACAACGAAACGGGCGAGCTAGCACCATCGCGAACGACTCCCACTAACCCTAACCCTAACCCTAACCGTCCCACACGGTCCGTCGAACTGCCGTGTCGTTGTTTCCATGAGGGTGTGGCGTTCGCTGTAGAACTGCTCAACGTCCGAAAGCAATGCGTAAACTGCATCACCAGCACCGCCACGGGCGATCCCGAGCTGCAAGCTCCCGCACCTGTCACATGCTCAAAACCCTAGATGGGGTGAACGTTTCTACTGTTTGTGAAACTCGGGCCGCAAGTCCTGCACACGTCGATTGCTGCATGTGCACAGTCTCGTGGGGGTTACGGCTCTCCCGGTCTCTGGGGCTGGATCTGCCATGTTTCTGTACATGAGCTGGAAACACTGTATCTCCCTGTATCTGTGAACCCCAGACACTGTTTTCTACCATCCAGGCTTGAAACATATATTCTGGACTTTGTTTCGGGGTGATCGAAACCGCTCCGGTGTCCAAGCGTCCGTTACTGTCCAAGCGTCCGTTACTGTCCAAGCGTCCGTTACTGTCCAGGCGTCCGTTACTGTCCAAACTTCACGTCGTGGTCCTCCTCCTTCGTGGTCTTTCGTGAGGCCGCTCGGGATGTCGCTGCGGAGTGGCGCTACGGTGCGCCGTGACCTCACAATGTGCCATGCGATACCGTTGAGTAAGCGGTCGGTCTGGCGATGTCTGTACGGGACGCATCCGACTGTAATATAGCAACAGCATCATGCAGCAATGTTGTGCAGCGCGCCGCGTTCATATGAGCGCGTCTTTCCTTTCATTGCACACACGATTGACATTGTGCTCCAGACAGCACCTGGGCGGATGCGAGCCGGTTCGGGATCCCGGTAGTTGCCACACGAGACGTATCCGACTGAAATATAGCAACAGCATCATGCAGCAATGTTGTGCAGCGCGCCGCGTTCATATGAGCGCGTCTTTCCTTTCAATGCACACACGATTGAGAATGTGCTCCAGACAGCACCTGGGCGGATGCGAGCCGGTTCGGGATCCCGGTGGTTGCGACACGAGACGCATGCACTGACGCCAATATTGCAGCAACACTTTGCAGCATGCCGCGATCAGCATCAGCGTGCAAAATCGCAATGCCCAGCATGGTGTTGCAACGTGTGCAGTGTACGGATCTCCTGTGACGGTGGCAGTGCGTCGACTGTTGGGAGACGATGCAGCTACCGGGACTCGCCACCGTGTTGCATTCGTCTTTGGAGTGACCGCAGCGCATTCGGAATTGTTGTGTGCATTGAGCGGAGGGCGTGCTCATGCTGGTTGCGGCGTGTCGCATGATGTCGCAATGTTGCTGCAATGATGTGATGTATGCACGGGTCTCGTGAAAGCGGCAGTGCATCGGTCGTGCGGTAACGATGCAGCGATAGTTGCTTCATGCGTGCTAATGCGGAACTCAAAGCACGTCCCCGTGTTTCAGGCGGGATCAGACCATCGGCGACTTCCTCTCCCAATAGGTTCGCATGTATATGCCATCATTTCTGGGGTATCTGCATGGGACACTGAGCGGTGGCAGACGGACGTCATCAAACCTCTCGCACAGGCGAAAGCCAACTCCTTGAAGAAATATGGGATAACGAACAAAAACGGTGCCACGGCTTTCAATATCACAGACATGGAGGACGGCGTTTGGCACTTGATGCAGATTGGAAACGGACGTCCCGGGGTGAGATGGATTGACTTGCTGCATCCCCTCCGAAAGTACAGTCTCTCTGGCATGCGTGCTGCTCGGTTCCCATCCACTGCACTCTGGCCATCCCCTGTACACTGTACCGTCCTCTCCTCTATCCCTCGATGCCCATGCAGGAAATTCGGTATCGAGCGCGAGGAAAACAGAAGCGGTTTTACTGCATGACGTCGCTGCAGGAATACTTTGACGTCGAACATCCGACACATTACGAAGCACTTTGTCGTCTCGAAGTGGCGCAAATGACGGACGATGGCCGACAGGAAGTCATAACACGACTCGGCGATATGTACCACCTACGTGATTCGGACACATGGTATACGACGCCGAAAGGTTTGTACTGCACACCATGTGAGAACAGCACGGACGATGCAGCGGGAGAAGTCGAGGACGTAGCGACAACTGAGTCATGTGAGAACAGCACGGACGATGCAGCGGGAGAAGTCGAGGACGTAGCGACAAATGAGTCATGTGAGAACAGCACGGATGATGCAGCGGGAGGAGTCGAGGACGTAGCGACAGATGAGTCATTGCGTGTAGAAAATGCATCCTCACTGCGAGAGAGGATCACGTCCGGACGGCATTTTATCGCAAAACGGCTAGAAGTCAGGCTATGGGCATCGAGGGCACTGGCACCTACACGCAAGCAATTGGAGGATGTTTTGTGCAACCGAGCGAGCTCAATCGATGTCCCATCTCTTGGAAAGCATATACCTGCTGCAACATATAATGCAAGCACCTGGTACAACAAGAAGGATGGATGTGACGACTTCAGATTCTGGAAGAGTTCGATTGATCCGCCGATAAATGGCTGTGAGGCATTTATAAAGACATTTGGAGGGTATACAGTCGAGAAAGATGTACACATGATTTGGACTTCGACGGACGCAACGCATCCAGACACATTTTATGCAATGAGCATCGACAAGAGTGTAAAGGTACGTGCCATGGCCTCTGTGCATGCACAATACAAACTGATTGTTAGCGTACATTGACTCAGGTCAAACATGTGTCGTTTGCTTTTTCGACGTTCGCCGAAGACTGTTGCCTTTGTTCTGCACCGTCGTCGTTTTCGAACGGAAACGGCATCTCTCCATGCCTTATCGATGACAACACATCAGCCACTGCCGCCGATGGTGCTGGTACCGGACCAATGCTGCCGTCGTTATGTGCCGTAGACTCGGCTCCAGGTGCTACGCAGTCACCTGCGGGCGCGGAGGAACGGACGATGGGCGCCGCCACGCTTCCTGATGCTGCGCAGTCACCTGCGGGTGCGGAGGAACGGACGATGGGCGCCGGCACGCTTCCCGATGCTGCGCAGTCACCTGC
>Ga0136655_1000709_pt1 | contig 15258 bp, 9 predicted proteins | sample CPBDNA_2_FD_94863 | JGI IMG/M metagenome (GOLD analysis project Ga0136655, IMG submission 94863) | Freshwater to marine salinity gradient microbial communities from Chesapeake Bay, USA - CPBay_Spr_15_0.8_DNA (version 2) | ecosystem: Environmental > Aquatic > Marine > Coastal | place: USA... | reverse complement strand
TTTTTTAATACGGAAGCTTATACCAGTATCCACAAGTGAATGCGTTTATATTCTTAGGGATAAGAATAAGAATTGCTATGAAAGCGCAATCTTTTTGTTTAATATTACCAGGTCTAAACAGCCTATAAATGACACACAAAATTTCTTCCAAAAGATTAAGTTTAAAAGATTTAAATCATATTTCTCAAAATGTTACTGAACTACAGCTATCAGAAAGTTCGCTTCATGCTGTTCAAGCATGCCGGGATTATTTAGATAAGAATTTTGGTAGTGCTAACAGTACGCCTACTTATGGCATTAATACTGGTTTTGGTTCTTTATGCCATACTTCAATAGATCGCAGTCACTTAACTCAATTACAGCATAATTTAATCATGTCTCACGCTTGCGGGACAGGTGAAGAGGTTCCTGAAAAGATTGTCAAGTGGATGTTATTTCTAAAGATTCAAAGTTTGTGTTACGGACATAGTGGGGTGAGTGTGGCTGTGGTGCAGCGTTTAATAGATTTTTATAATCACGGAATTTATCCAGTCATCTATGAGCAAGGTTCGTTAGGGGCGTCCGGAGATCTAGCGCCGCTAGCACATTTAGCATTACCGCTTATAGGTTTAGGGGAGGTTGTGTACAAAGGAAAGCGATACACTGGTGAACAAATCAATAATATTAAGGGTTGGGAATCATTACAATTACAATCTAAGGAAGGTTTGGCCTTGATTAATGGCACTCAGTTCATGCTTGCTTATGGAGTATACCTTGCTTTGGAATCTAGAAAGTTATGGTACTGGTCTCATATTACGGCTGCGTTATCTTTAGATGGATTTTCTTGTAATATGTCTCCATTTGATGAGCGTATTCATTTTATTAGACCTCACAAAGGGCAGTTAACAAGCGCTGCTTTATTCAGGGAATTATTAGACGATAGTGAAATAGCTGCAGACGAAAAACTGAACGTACAAGACCCGTACAGCTTTAGATGCACACCACAAGTGCACGGTGCCTCCAAGGATGCACTAGATTATTTTATTAAAACTATCTTGACCGAATGCAATTCGGTAACAGATAATCCAAATGTGTTTCCCGAATCAGACGCTATTATTTCTGGGGGAAATTTCCATGGACAGCCGCTAGCTTTAGCTTTGGATTTTTTATCAATAGCTATGAGTGAAATAGGCAGTATCAGTGAACGAAGAATATTTCAATTGATGAGTGGAACTCGCAATTTACCACCTTTTTTATCCAGAAATGCAGGTCTAAATAGCGGTATGATGATCTTGCAATACACCGCTGCAAGTATAGTTAGCCAGAATAAACACCTAGCAAATCCTTCCTCAACCGATAGTATCGTTAGTTCTAATGGTCAAGAAGATCACGTAAGTATGGGAGCAAATGCAGCTACTAAATCATTTAAGATTATTGATAATATAAAAACGGTACTTGCGATAGAGTTATTAACTAGTTCACAAGCACTTGAGTTTCATACCAAACAGACGTCTAGCTTCTTAAAATCTATTATTTCCATAGTGCGTAGTGGTATAGCACCATTTGAAAATGATCGGGTGATGTATACCGACATACAACTCGCCAAAGAAATCATAGCGTCGACGGAGTTAGATATGGAGGTGTTGCATTAGTTTCTAGATGGCTTTCATCTTTAATAACAGCCAAAAAGCTTCTGTTACTTCTAAAAAACTACTTGCTTGTTGTTTCAAGCATCAGCTGTATTCTTCCTGTAAAAATAAAAACGCATCTTAGAGATTAATTTCTAAGATGCGTTGGTAGTACTAGCTGTCGTCGGTAAGGTTATTCTGCCGACTGTTCGGCGCTTGGCTTAACAATCTTTACGACCAGCTTATCATTTTCTTTATCAAAATCCATGAATATGGAATCGCCTTCTTGCATTTGACTATTCACGATCTCTTCAGCAAGAGTATCTTCGATGTACTTTTGAATAGCACGTTTAAGAGGTCTGGCACCATATTCTTTGTCAAAACCTTTATCTACTATGTAATTTTTAGCTTCATCACTTAGGGTTAATTCGTACCCTAAATCTTTAATACGAGCAAAAAGCTTTGCCAATTCAATATCGATAATTTTATAGATATCTTCTCGTTCTAAGGCGTTAAAAACAATAACATCATCAATTCTGTTTAAGAATTCAGGTGCAAATGTCTTTTTTAAAGCTGCCTGTATAACACTACTCGCATTGTCGCTTTCAGCTAATTTACGGGCTGCGGTACCAAATCCGACTCCAGAGCCAAAATCCTTCAATTTACGAGCTCCTACATTAGAGGTCATGATAATAATGGTGTTTCTAAAATCAATTTTTCTTCCTAAGCTGTCGGTTAAGAATCCATCATCCAGTACTTGAAGTAACATATTGAATACATCTGGATGTGCTTTTTCAATTTCATCTAGCAAGATAACAGCATATGGTTTGCGTCTTACTTTTTCAGTAAGTTGGCCACCTTCTTCGTAACCTACATAGCCTGGAGGTGCACCTATTAATCTAGAGATAGCAAATTTCTCCATGTACTCACTCATATCAATACGAATAAGCGAATTTTCAGAATCAAAAAGCTCGCTAGCAAGAACTTTTGCTAGCTGTGTTTTACCAACACCAGTTTGTCCCAAGAAAATAAATGAACCAATGGGTTTGTTAGGGTCTTTTAATCCAGCTCTATTGCGTTGTATGGCTTTTACTACTTGTTTTACGGCTTTTTCTTGACCTATCACCAGATCTCCTATAGATTCATTAAGGTTGCTCAGTTTTTTCATTTCCTTAGTAGCGATGCGATTTACAGGTATTCCTGTCATCATGCTCACTACTTCAGCGACATTTTCTTCTGTTACCGTATCTTTATGAAGTTTAGAAGCTTCTTCCCAGGCTGTTTGCGCTTCAGCAAGTTGTAGTTCTAATTTTTTCTCATCATCGCGCAATTTTGCAGCTTGTTCATATTTCTGCTTTTTAACGACGTTATTCTTCTCTTCTTTAACTTCCTCTAGTTGTCTTTCTATTTCAACGATTTGGTCAGGAACTTCTATATTGTTGATGTGAATGCGAGATCCAGCTTCGTCTAGTGCATCAATGGCTTTGTCTGGTAAAAAACGATCTGTCATATAACGATTGGTAAGCTTTACACAAGCATTGATGGCTTCAGGAGTGTACGCAACATTATGGTGTTCTTCATACTTACCTTTGATGTTGTTCAAGATTATAATGGTTTCTTCTACTGAAGTAGGTTCTACCATAACCTTTTGAAAACGTCTTTCTAAGGCACCATCTTTTTCAATACTATTTCGGTACTCATCAAGTGTTGTGGCTCCTATACATTGAATCTCTCCACGAGCGAGCGCGGGTTTGAACATGTTTGAGGCATCTAAGGAACCAGCAGCCCCACCGGCTCCTACAATGGTATGAATTTCATCTATAAAAAGAATGATGTCCTCATTCTTCTCCAATTCATTCATTACTGCTTTCATGCGTTCTTCAAACTGCCCCCTGTATTTAGTGCCGGCTACTAGACTGGCTAGGTCTAGGGTGATCACTCTTTTGTCAAAAAGAATACGAGATACTTTTTTCTGAATAATCCTTAAAGCAAGACCTTCGGCTATAGCACTTTTACCAACTCCAGGCTCTCCTATTAACAAAGGGTTGTTCTTCTTGCGTCGACTTAAAATTTGAGATACGCGTTGTATTTCTTCTGCACGACCAACTACAGGGTCTAACTTATCATCTTCGGCCATTTTAGTTAAGTCACGGCCAAAATTGTCAAGAACAGGAGTTTTAGATTTTTTGTTACCCTTTTTATCCCCGCTTGGAGAGAATAGATTTTCTTTACTCCCATCTTGCATTTCCTCTCCAGCATCATCATCACTAAAAGATTGTGCACTTACATCTTCTACATAACCATCTTCTTGGGATAGGATCATTTTAAACTCGTCCTTGACATTGTCGTAATCGACTTTAAGCTTGTTTAGAAGCTTTGTAGTAGGATCATTTTCATTGCGTAAAATACACAATAAAAGGTGTGCCGTATTTATAGAAGTACTCTGAAAAAGTTTGGCTTCTAGAAAAGTAGTTTTAAGTGCCCGTTCTGCTTGTCTGGTTAAATGCAAATTCTTCTTTTCATTGATAGCGCTGGAGATATTAGGGTTTGCTGGGCTGAGTATTTCAACTTTGCGACGCAAACTATCCAAGTCTACCGATAAGTTAGTTAAAATCTCTATCGCCTTACCGTCACCATCACGCAGTAATCCTAACATTAAATGTTCTGTACCTATAAAATCATGCCCTAATCGCAACGCCTCTTCCTTGCTATAGGCGATGACGTCTTTTACTCTTGGTGAAAAATTATCGTCCATATTGCTTCTTTCGTTTAAATGTATTGAATTTATTCTTTCAAAAAGCATTCCGTATTATAAAAAAGGGTTAATACTTTTTTTAGCTTTCGCGAAAGCCTAATGTTACCGCTTAATTCCCTCCATTTGTAAAGGCATAAAACTTATCCACAGGAAGGGATTAAAAGTGTTAATAAAAACAGTTCATAAGGTGTATCAAAGCCTTATTAAAACTAGGGATTTACTTAAATTGCTAGTTGTTAAATTAACTAATAATATAATCTGATTTACATGGCAGATGGAGAAAAGTTAATCCCGATAAATATCGAGGATGAAATGAAGTCAGCATACATCGATTACTCGATGTCAGTCATAGTGTCACGTGCACTGCCAGATGTGCGAGACGGACTAAAACCAGTACATAGACGCGTTCTTTTTGGAATGTATGAATTGGGAGTACTCTCTAACAGAGGTTACAAGAAAAGTGCAAGAATCGTCGGAGAGGTGCTTGGAAAGTATCACCCGCATGGAGATACTTCTGTTTACGATACCATGGTACGTATGGCTCAAGAGTGGTCATTGCGTTACATGATGGTAGACGGTCAAGGTAACTTCGGTAGTGTGGATGGAGATCCACCTGCAGCAATGCGTTATACAGAGGCGAAAATGCGCAAGATATCTGAAGAGATGCTTGCTGATATTGACAAAGAAACAGTAGATACACAACTGAACTTTGATGACACCTTATCAGAGCCTACGGTTCTTCCTACCAAAATCCCTAATCTTCTCGTAAATGGTGCCAGCGGTATAGCGGTGGGAATGGCTACTAATATGCCGCCACACAACTTGACAGAAGTAGTAGATGGTACTATAGCCTATATCGAGAATAATGATATTGAAATCGAAGAATTGATTACCCATATCAAAGCTCCTGATTTTCCTACTGGAGGAATTATTTACGGCTATGATGGAGTGAAAGAAGCTTTTCATACTGGACGTGGACGCGTGAAAATACGCGGAAGGGTGAGGGTTGAGGAAGTTAAGGGTCGCGAATGTATCATAGTAGATGAGTTGCCTTATCAGGTCAACAAGGCTGATATGATAAAGAAAACTGCCGATCTTATTAATGATAAAAAATTAGAAGGAATTGCTTCTATTAGAGATGAGTCTGATAGAAATGGAATGCGCATAGTTTATGTTCTTAAACGCGATGCTATTCCTAATATCGTGATTAATAAACTCTACAAGCATACCGCACTTCAATCTAGTTTTAGTGTCAATAACATTGCATTGGTAAAGGGACGTCCACAGTTGCTCAATGTAAAGGAAATGATCCATCACTTTGTAGAACACCGACATGATGTAGTGGTTAGAAGAACCGTATATGAACTGCGCAAGGCAGAAGAACGAGCTCATATATTAGAGGGATTGATTATTGCAAGTGATAACATCGATGAGGTGATTGCTTTGATAAGGTCCAGTAGTAATGGTGAAGAAGCCCGTGAAAAATTAATAGAGCGTTTTGATCTTTCAGAAATACAAGCTCGTGCGATAGTTGAAATGCGATTGAGACAGCTTACTGGGCTGGAACAAGATAAATTGCGTACCGAGTACAGTGAGTTGATGGCGACCATAACCGATTTAAAAGACATTCTTGAAAAGAAAGAACGTCGCATGCAAATCATTAAAGAGGAACTTGTCGAGGTAAGAGAGAAATTTGGTGATGAACGTCGCTCTAAAATTGAATATGCCGGTGGGGACCTGAGTATAGAAGATATGATCCCAGATGAACAGGTAGTAATTACTATTTCGCATGCAGGTTATATAAAAAGAACCAGCCTTACCGAATACAAAACCCAAAATCGCGGTGGAGTAGGACAGAAGGCAAGTACTACAAGAGATGAAGACTTCCTAGTAGATCTGTTTGTAGGAACGAACCACCAGTACATGCTATTCTTTACCGAAAAAGGAAAATGTTTTTGGATGCGTGTGTACGAAATTCCAGAAGGAAGTAAAACTTCTAAAGGTCGCGCTATTCAAAACTTGATCAATATAGAGCAGGATGATCAGGTGAAATCGGTTATTTGTACGCAAGACATTAAGGACGAAGACTATATCAATAGTCATTTTGTAATTATGTGTACCAAGAAAGGTGTGGTTAAGAAAACATCTCTAGAACAATACTCTAGACCTAGATCCAACGGTATCAATGCCATCACTGTCAGAGATGGAGATACGCTTCTAGAAGCAAAACTCACTACCGGAGACAGTCATGTGATGTTAGGCCTTAGAAGTGGTAAAGCCATCCGTTTTGATGAATCTAAAACACGTCCTATGGGTAGAAATGCTAGTGGAGTGCGTGGAATTACATTGTCTCATGACGATGATGAGGTCATAGGAATGGTTGCGGTTAACGATATGGATTCTAATATTCTTGTTGTTTCAGAAAAAGGATATGGAAAACGTTCTAGTCTTGACGATTACAGAGAGACCAATCGTGGAGGAAAAGGTGTAAAAACCATTTCAGTTACCGAGAAAACTGGTGGTCTTGTAGCCTTAAAGAATGTAAGCAACGAAGATGGGTTGATGATAATTAATAAATCTGGAGTTGCTATACGTATGAATGTATCAGACTTGAGAGTAATGGGACGCGCAACGCAAGGAGTGCGTTTGATTAATCTAAAAGGAAATGATTCTATTGCAGCGGTAGCTAAAGTTGTCAGAGAGGAAGAGGAAGTAGTAGCATCTGAGGATGATGTAGTTTCTGAAGCTCAAGACACTGAGGCAAATGTGGTAAATGATGATAGTGAAGAATAATAAAATTCATAGTATGAAAACTAAATTAACACTACTTTTTCTGGCTGTAGCTTGTATAGCTATGGCCCAGAAAAAAGAAATGAAAAAAATCGAGAAGGCAATAAAGGCAAATGATAGTTCAAAAGCTATAGAATTATTTAATTCCATAGATGTAAGCACTCTAGAACCGGAGTATGAAGGGGCTTATTCTTTTTACAAAGCAGTCACTTTAGTAGGTATTTCGGGTGAGAGCAATGCATCGGAGCAGGATGTTTATGAATCTTTTAACTTGATTGAAAAAGCAGAGAAATTAGGATACGATGAAAAGGATCTCATAGCCGTATTACAAAGTAAGGCAAAAATACGATTGTTTAGTCTTGCTAACGAAAAGCTTCAATCTAATGATATCGAGGCAGCCTTTACTATGGTCAGTTATTTATCTGATAAGGACCCTTCTAATATGGGAATGTACTTTGATGCGGCTAACATGGCTTATCAAGCAGGTAAATTTGAAATAGCAAAAGAAAAGTATCAAAATTTGCTGGATAAAAAATATACAGGTGAACAGGTGGCTTACCTCGCGTTGAATAAATCAACTGGTCAACAGGAGGGTTTTCCTAGTAAAATATTACGTGACTTAGCCATTACTTCTGGGTCGCATGCCAACCCAATGGAGGATAGAACTTCCTCTCAGGTAGGTAGTATGGTAACGAACTTAGTTTGGATGCATAAAAATGACGGGAATGAAGCTCGAGCAACATCTGTATTGGAAAAGGCTTTAAAAGATTTTTCTAACGATCAGTCCTTAAAGTTTGCATTGGCAGATATATATTTGATCTTAGAAATGATAGAAGAATATAAGGCAGCCACTAAAAGTCTTACCGAAGAAGTAAAAGATCCTAAGGTTTATGATAAACTTGCGCTTGCTGCACTCAAAACAAAAGATTATGATCAAGCAATCAACTATTACGAGACGAGCATTGGGTTGGAGCCTATTAATTTTGTTGCACAAGCAAATTTAGGACTTTCCTATATAGAGAAAGGAAATTTAGAAGCAACTTCTGCTCAGGATCAATTAGAATTGTACAAGAAAGCAATTGCTTGTTATGAAAAAGCGCTTTCAATAGAGGCAGAAAATACACTAACTATCAACACCTTAATCAGTTTATACGGTGTGTTTAATATGAGCGACAAGGTGGCGGAAATGAAAGCCAAATTGTAATATACATAAATTACAGATGTCGGTGTCTCGCTTTCGCGAAAGCATCGTTAAAAAGTTCTTAGATAATACTTTTAAGAGCTTTTTTTAATCAAATGATTTTCTTGATCACTCTCAGTTTATGAGTATGTATATTTTTTTCTAAATGGAAGATGCCACTTTGATCCAGTCGGTCCATACGTACTTTGCCGTGAGCATGTATAATATAATTATCACTCATAATGATGCCCACGTGAGTGATCCTTCCTTCGGGATTGTCAAAGAAAGCTAAATCACCTGGTTCAGATTCTTCTATAAAACTAAGAGCTTCACCTTGTGTAGCTTGTTCATTAGCATCTCTTAAGAGGTCAAAACCGTTTAATCTATAAATAAGTTGTGTAAAACCACTGCAATCTATTCCTAGAGGGGTTCGACCGCCCCACAAATAAGGGGTGTTTAAAAATAACAATGCGTTATTTATAAGTTGAGATTTATTAAGATTAATTTTAGCGCTATCAATAGGGAACAAGTCGTGTAGAAAATTAGAAGAACTCACTTGAGCTCCAATGGTTATCGTACTCAATGTATGATCTTTATGAGTGAGATGCGCTATTAAATCTTTAGCGTAATAGTGGTCTTGTTTTAATAGGTGGTGATACTCTTCTGCTTCAATCTCTTGGAACTGTTTGTTGTCGATCCAGCCTTCATAATTATCATGAGCCAGCCTTATTTTAGACCACTTTTTTCTGCTTTCTACAATTTTAAATAGTTCTCCGTAGAGTACCTGAGACCGCATTTCACTTGCGTCACTAGTTTCAGACCTTAAAGGAGCGATAGAAATCGGACAGATACCGTATCTCATGTAACTTAATTAGATTGTAAAATTATAGCACTAGCACCACCACCACCATTGCAAATGGTAGCTGCTCCTATAGTTCCATTTTCTTGTTGTAGTACACTCAAAAGAGTGGTTACAATCCTTGCTCCGCTACATCCTAATGGATGGCCTAATGATACGGCACCTCCATAAACGTTAACATTTTTATCTTCAAGGCCTAGAATTTTCATATTGGCAAGACCTACTACGGCAAAAGCTTCATTAAACTCAAAGTAATCAACATCTCCTAAATTAATCCCAGCTTTTTTAAGCGCTTGAGGTAATGCTAAAGAAGGTGAGGTAGTAAAATACTTAGGTTCTTGAGCGGCATCGGCATAACCTATGATGGTTGCAAGTGTTACTAAACCTAGCTCCTGAGCTTTTTCCTCGCTCATTAACACTAAAGCTGCAGCACCGTCGTTAATGGTAGAGGCATTTGCAGCAGTTACAGTTCCGTTTTTTGAAAATGCAGGTCTAAGAGCAGGGATCTTTTCTAGGTGTACATTGGTAAACTCCTCATCAATAGAAACAATTACATCATCCCCTCTTTTTTGAGGAATAGCAACTGGGACTACTTCATTTTTAAATTTACCATTTTCCCATGCGGCTTTTGAACGTTGATAGGATTGAATGGCAAAGTTGTCTTGATCTTCTCTTGTAAAATGGTGATCTGTAGCACACAGGTCTGCACAAGTTCCCATGGCTTCCTGACTGTAAGCATCAACAAGACCATCTTTTTGCATTCCATCTATTAAAGTAGATGGACCAAACTTCTGTCCAGTCCTCATTTGAACATAATGAGGAATCATGCTCATGTTTTCCATTCCGCCAGCAACAACGATATGGTTATCGCCTAGTGCTATAGATTGTGCAGCCATCATTATGGTTTTCATTCCACTAGCACATACTTTATTTATAGTGGTAGCAGGGGTGCGATCGCTTATTCCTGCTCCGATAGCAGCTTGTCTTGCTGGAGCTTGTCCAGTGCCAGCTTGTACGACGTTACCCATCAATACCTCATCAACATGATTTGGATCCAACGAAATTTTATCTAAAGCGGCTTTAATAGCTATGGCTCCTAATCGTGTCGCTGGAACAGACGATAAGCTACCCATAAAACTACCTATTGGTGTTCTAGCATAAGATACAATAACTACTTTTTTCATGTTTCTAATTTACCTTGCAAAAATAATGAATTTAACAAGCAATTCATAGAGTTCTGGCAATACATCAATCAATTGTTTATCATTAATATACTGGTATTTTAAAAGTATAGTTGTTAATTTGTGGTATACTGTATGACATGAATAGTTTGTATAATTATCAAAATATTATTTACCGAGTATTTTTGTTGTGCTTTTGCACCGCATTAACCGTTTACATATTCCCTAATAATAATCGCTTTAAATACGATTACCAGCAAGGAGAGCCCTGGGATTATGAAACTTTGTACGCCCCTTTTTCTTTTCCAATAGAGAAAAGTGAAGCAGCTCTTTTAAAAGAGAGGCAACGTGTTTCAGATGAAGCGCCGTATTATTTTAAAATTGATTCAACTATTGAAAAAAAGGTGCGCACCAATTGGGCTAATAAATACTTGATACCCTCTAAAGAGGACCTCCCTGAGCAAGATTTTAAAAGCATAGAAGCTGAATGGAACAACATACTCTATGAGATTTATAAAGTTGGCTATCTAGAATTACCGCTGGAATTAAATCAAAGCCAGCCTATTTTAATAGAATTGAACAACGAATTAAAAGCTGCTATTTATGATGACCTTTACAAGCCAGAAGATTTAGGTAGGCTTATAAATGATCGAGTACAGCGCTTAAAGGAGGTTGGTATTAATAGAAGTGAGTTATTAGCTGAGTTTTTAGAGGTGATACAACCCAATATTACTTATGACAAGCAATTAACAGAATTAGCAATTCAAGAGGAGTTAAATAAGATTCTAACCACTCGAGGTGTAGTTTCACAAGGAGCCAGAATTATCGCTCAAGGTGAGATTGTTGAAGGGGAGCAACTGCAAATACTCCAGACACTCAATAACACCTATAAATCTCAAACATGGACAGAGTCTCAGTATAATTGGAAGCTCGGTGGTTATATCGTGCTTGTCGGTATGGCTTACACCATGTTGATCTTATTTTTACGGAGGTATAGAACGTCTGTTTTTGAGAACTTCCGAAAGCTATTCTTTATATTTTTTAACATTCAAGTAGTGGTTGTTTTAACCGCGACCGTTGTTACTATTGATGTTCAGTACATTTATGTTGTCCCCGTATGTATTTTACCTTTAATATTAAAAGCCTTTTTTGATGCGAGATTAGGTTTATTTACTCATGTGATTGCTATTTTTATTTTAAGTTTTATTGTCCCTAATAGTGACGAGTATTTGTTTTTGCAAATGATGGCTGGTATTGTGACGGTTCTTTCCAATAATGAAATCTACAAGAGAGCAAATCTATTTCTTACCGTAGCCCAAATAATAGGGATCTATTTTCTATCGTATTTTGCTTTTTATGCTATTAATCAAGGAGGAGTTATTGGGTTGGATTGGAGTCGATTAGGTTACTTTGTGCTCTGTGGATTAGCGATGCTTTTTGTTTGGCCATTGATTTATATTTATGAGAAGATTTTTGGATTGGTAAGTGATGTGTCACTTTTAGAGTTGAGTGATACCAACTCCAAACTTTTGAAAGCATTATCTAATAAGGCTCCTGGAACATTTCATCATTCTTTAAACGTTGCTAATATCGCAGAAACTGTAGCAAATGAAATAGGGGCAAACGCCATGTTAGTGCGTGTTGGAGCACTTTATCACGATGTCGGTAAAATGTCTAATCCCACCTATTTTACAGAAAATCAAGGTAGTGGTATTAATCCACATAATGATTTAGATCCAGAAGACAGTGCGAGAATTATCATTGATCATACCCTTAAGGGAATAGAGATTGCCCGTAAATACAACTTGCCAGACCGCATCATCGATTTTATAAGAACCCATCATGGCGATAGTTTGGTGTATTATTTTTATACCAAAGCCAAGGAACATCATCCGGAAGTTGCCAAAGATAACTTTCGGTATCCGGGTCCAAAGCCTTTTAGTCAAGAAACGGCCATACTGATGATAGCCGATAGTGTAGAGGCAGCTACCAAAAGCATTAAGAATCCAACCTCAGTAAAGATAGATAATTTAGTAAATAAAATTATAGAAGGGCAGGTAGAAAGTGGCCAGTTTCTCAACGCAAATATCACCTTTAAACAGATAGAAACAATTAAAGCTGTGATTAAAAAGAAGTTAGCTAGTATATATCATTTACGCATAGAATACCCTGAATAATTTATTGAAAAAACATTCATTTTTATTTGTGAAAATCTAAAGTTCGCTTACCTTTGCAACCGCTTTCAGAAATGGAGCTAGTTCTTTAAAATTTAGGAGAGGTGCCAGAGTGGTAATGGAGCAGTTTGCTAAACTGTCGACGGGTAACCGTCGCCAGGGTTCGAGTCCCTGTCTCTCCGCAACTTAAGCCTTTTAATACTTTTAAAAGTATTAATTTTAAAGCTAAAGTCATCAGTTCCCGAACTGATGTAAAAAAAAATCGGGGTGTAGCGTAGCCCGGTCATCGCGCCTGCTTTGGGAGCAGGAGGTCGCAGGTTCGAATCCTGCCACCCCGACTAAGTAAAAACCTAACAACTTAATTATTAAGATGTTAGGTTTTTTTTATTACCCGAAAATCCGAAATACCGTCTCAACTATTTTATTTTTAAAAGTGTAATTGAAACATATTAAGGTTTTTAAAGAACAAAATGAAGAGAAAATTAAGCTGTTTTAAAATGTGAAAACTATATACTTAGATGAACTAATAGGTTTAAACTGGGGAAGTCTACATAAACAAAAGGAATCTATCATCTACTTGCAAAGAGTCAACTACTGCCTCGTTGGATTCCCAAAGGCCTTCGGAGGCTTTGAAAACTAGCAAGGATTGATATCATTAAGTCAGTTTTATTTACACCGTATGATAATATTCTTTTGGAGAAACTCCTGTAACTGATTTAAAACTTTTGAAAAAAGCACTATACGATGAAAATCCAATTTCAATAGCCAAAGCCTCTAAGGTATTCATTTTTAAAAAACCCTTCTCAATTAGGCCAATTGCATTTTTAATCCTCACAATTTTTTTAAAGTCGTTAAAACTTATTTTTGCGTGGTATTTAAACACATAAATCACATGACTTTTAGGAATATTGAGTTTGTCTGACAAGTCCTTTAATTTAAATGATTCTGTGAAAATTAAAGGAATAGCTAAAGCTAAATGCTCAATTTGAATTATATAATTATCAATTTCTAGGTCTATTTTTTCTTTTAAAACATTATCCTGAAAATTTGTAGGAGCTGCTACGCTTTTTAAAATCCATATAGTATCAAAAACAATTTTATATTTTTTGTATTCTTTGATTTTATTTTGAAACAAATCATAGCCGTATAAAAATTCAGGTGAATACAATACTTTTAAATAAAGTACAATCCACATTAATGCGGTAACCCATAAGAAATTGCTATCGTGTTGGTACCATAACCCATCGCTCTTTACAAGGAAAAATAAAGTAAATCGGATTATTACTAAGATAAAAAATCCAAATAATATATAGGTCCATTTTTTTACCCACACATTTTGTTGGTTAATCATCAATAGGTTGCTTTTTCTTTTCCAAACCGATTTATGAAGTAAAAAATAGGATTTTACGGCATAGAATAGATTAAAAACAACCAAAACTAGTATTCGACTTTTTAGCACTATTGTGTTTGGATAATAAGTGACTATACTATTGATGATTGCGAATAAAACAATGGCGGCTAATACATGTAAAAAATTCTCTTTTGGGTTGTAACGTTTAGAAGCTACCAATTTTTTGAAATACAAAAACACTAAAGGAGAGGTGATTACAATAATAAATAAATCTAATTGTCTTAAATAATCAGTATCCAAAGAAAAGTCTCCTAGGGCATAAAATAAAAAACGAATGGAGGAGGTTGCAAAAATAACAACTAAGTATAAATTGGTCTGACGGTTATTTTTGTAACGATTGCCTATTAAAAAAACAGTTACAAATCCTAATAACGCACTGGTATAAAAAATAATTTCCGAATAATTCAACTTAGGGGAGGGTTAGGTTTTTATCAAGCAAATTTAGTTATTCTATCAGTATACCTCTTTTTTAAAATGGTATAAACTTGCAAATAGTAGTACAAAACTCAAAAATAAGGTATTTCGATCTTATTACTTTTTAAAAACTTGTCGATTTCATAGTATTATTGTTCTTGAATCGAAGCAATTTCAAGTAGCAGCCATTTTGTAGGCATTGTTTATCATTTGTAATAACCTCGTTACAACCCACAAATTTTAATTTTATTTAATACAATTTTTGATGCTATTATGTATTGAGCTTAATAGGTTTATAAAAGCTACCATGTTGCTTGACCCATTTAGGTATCAGTATTCTGACGAAAAAAAACACCAGCAATTTAATTGAGCAACCGATGATTTATTCTTTTTTAACACCTATTTACACCACCTAACTTATGAAATTACATTACCGCCTTTATAGCAGCGTTTGGATTACTTTATTTTTAATGAGTTTTTCCAACGCTCAAGACGTATTTATTACCGCCGGTACAACGATAAGCTCAAGCGGCGCAGCCATTATTAATTTTGGCAGCGGTACGGTAACCAACAACGGAGTTATAGCAAACTCTGATGGAACTCTTATTTTTTCGGGTCCCGGGGCCTTTTCAGGTGCAGGAACAACACATACCAAAAACTTGACTGTTGCACATTCGGGAACGAGTGTATTAAACAACACCATAGAAGTTACTGGATCCTTGTTGGTTTCTAGCGGGACATTAAACGCTAATGACCGCCTGACCTTAGTTTCTAATGCGGCAGGCTCGGCAGTGGTGGCTCCCGTGGGTTATGTTACCTACAGTTTTTTTTAAAACACGCCGCGGCGTGAAGCGCATTGCCTTAAATGATAGGTCACCAAATTTGTA
>Ga0136655_1000703_pt1 | contig 15342 bp, 9 predicted proteins | sample CPBDNA_2_FD_94863 | JGI IMG/M metagenome (GOLD analysis project Ga0136655, IMG submission 94863) | Freshwater to marine salinity gradient microbial communities from Chesapeake Bay, USA - CPBay_Spr_15_0.8_DNA (version 2) | ecosystem: Environmental > Aquatic > Marine > Coastal | place: USA... | reverse complement strand
CGCCTCCCTGCATTTTGCTTACTGCAACAGCAAGGCCTTCGAGGTTGCTGGTATTCATCGTGATTCGCCAGATGATGCCTCATCGGCTTATGGTCGCGATGCTAACGGTGAGCTCAATGGTGTTTTGCAAGGCGGTAAAGTCATGAATTCGGTGATTCGCCATAACCTGGCTCAACGTGACCATGATCTGGCAAGTGCCTGCTTGGATGTCTGCGCCAAGGCTAATGCATTGGGCATCACCACTTTCTGTGATCAGGCGACGGGCATGTCTCGTGGAGTGAGTGAGGTCGATTTATACCGGGCCCTGGCCGACTCGGGCAACATGACTACCAGGCTGCGGTATTCGCCCAGCTATATGCTGCAGGCGCGTTTCGATGAGTCTGGGTTGCAATGTGGTGATGGCGACGAGATGGTTCGCGCCGTGGGTTGGAAGATCGTCTCAGATGGTTCCAATCAAGGGTTCAGCGGTTTGCAGCGTGAGCCTTACCTGCACTCCGAGCACAAAGGTGTGGCCTATGTTGAGGCTCAGGCGTTGACGGCCCTGGTGGAAGAACGCCTGAGTCGAGGCTGGGCTGTGGTGATACATGCCAATGGCGATCAGGCAATTGACAATACCTTAGACGCCTATGAGTCAGCCTGGAACAAGGGCTTGATGACCAATACCCCCTGCCGAATTGAACATTGCTCAATTTTACATGATGAGCAGATTGACCGAATTGCAAAAATGAATCTGTCGCCGAGTTTTCTTATCGGCCATGTGTATTACTGGGGGCAGGCGATGCGGGATAAGGTTTTTGGCGAGATTAAGGCGACGTTACTCGATCGGACCAAGGCGTGCGAGGATAAGGGTGTCCGTTGGACGTTGCACTCAGATGAACCCGTAACTGAAATGGGTCCGTTGCGTTGTATTGAAAATGCAGTGACCAGGAAAATGTGGAAGGAGCCGCAGACTATATTGGCAGCTGACGAGTGCATCTCCGTTGACGTGGCGTTGCGAGCCATGACTCGAGACGCAGCATGGCAATGCCACTCAGACCATGAGGTAGGTAGTCTCGAGGTGGGTAAGTTTGCGGACTTCGTGATTCTTGATGAAGATCCACGGTTGGTCAATCCGGATCATATCAGCCAGATAATAGTTCTTGAAACTTGGATGGGCGGCAGACAAGTTTACACGGCCGCATAGCCAGATAACTGAGTTGTCACTATCGATAGCTCAGTTTTTTTTGGGAGTTTACGGCTAGTTATTCGCCATAAGCTGTGCGCCGGTAGCGCAGCATCTTGCCGCTGCCAACACCTGTATGTTGGCCATTGTTCAGTGCTATCTGGCCGTTAACGATGACGGTGCTGATGCCAATAGGTTCCTGTTTCGGGTCATCGTAGGTCGCTTTGTCGATAACGATGTCAGGGTCAAACAGTACCAGGTCGGCCCAGTAACCCTCTTTGATTTTGCCTCGTTCCACCAAGCCAAAGGTCTGTGCCGACAGCGATGTCATTCGACGTACGGCCTCGGGCAAGGACAAGACGCCGTCTTCTCTAACGTACTTACCTAACACTCTAGGAAAGGTGCCGAAGAGTCGTGGATGGGGGCGGCCGCGGAGATCCGGTATGCCGTCAGAGCCCACCATCATGTCGGCGTGACGTAGATTGGTCGCGATATCTTCTTCGTCGATGATGAAGTGAATGCAAATGGTTCGCTCGCCTTTCGGTGCTGTCAGAATCGTGCGTACCAAATCACTGATGTCGATCGCCTGTTCTGAGGCGATGTCGATCAGCATGCGGCCTTCATAGTCTCTGAATGGCGGGCAGCTCGCGATGCGAATCACTTCGGCAAAATCACGATTAATATTTTCCAGATTGAAGTATTCGATCATCCGACCACTACCCGCAGTATAGGGATAAACATCAAGGGTAACTCGCTGACCACGACCTAGTGCAGCATCAATTTTAGCGAGGGAATCCTTGATCTTGCCCCAGTTTTGTTTGCCAGCTGATTTATGGTGGGAAATGTGGACATGCACATCACTTTCAAGGCCGATGGTTAGGCTCTCGTCGATGGCTTCTAGAAGACGGTCACCTTCGTTGCGCATATGGGTGGTATACAAGGCACCCGTGGTTTTCGCTGCACGTGCCAGAGTGATGATTTCCTCAGTCTGGCTCCACTTTCCCGGGGTGTATATCAGTCCGGTGGAGAAGCCGCAGGCACCTTGCTCCATGGCCTGCTCAACCAGGCCATACATATGCTGTAATTCCGCCTGAGTGGGCGCGCGCTTTTCAATGCCCATGACGATGGCGCGCACCGTATTATGGCCTACCAGCATCATATTGTTGATTCCCGGTTGCTTGCCCATGACCGCCTCGAAATAGCCGTTCAAGTCGGTAAACCCAGCCTCGACACCAGCCAGTATGCCGCCGCTGGCGCGGGCCGGATCAATACTCGGGTCCGCTGGAATGGCGCTGAAACCACAATTGCCAGCGACAACGGTGGTGACCCCCTGGGCAAGCTTGAAGGCCATGCCTGGGTAGCGAAAAAAGGCGCCATCGTCATGGGAATGCGTATCAATAAACCCTGGCGCAATGTGAGCACCCTGGCCGTCGATTTCAAGTTTTGCCGGTCCGGCTGTGCCCACAGTTTTAATGCGGCCATCCTGAATTTCTATGTCGGCGTCGAAGGCGGGACTGCCAGTGCCGTCGAGTACCTTGACGTTCCTGATGCTGATATCTGTCATGCTGTGTTGTCCTCTGTCCGTTTTCAGATGTCCGTTTGTCAGAGCCTGCTGGAAAATGCCCTGCTAGGTCATGTCTAGAGTCCGTATCGTGCGGGTGATTGACGTAGCCATTCACCGATTTTCTCGCCGATCATAATGCAAGTCAGGTTGGTGTTGGCCCTGGGTACGAAAGGCATAATGGAGGCGTCGGCGACGACCAGATTGTCGATGGTGTGACAGCAGCCGAATTGATCCACGACCGCACCGGGGTCTTCTTTGGGTCCCATTTTGACTGTGCCGCTGGGATGGTAGCCGCTGGCGGAAAATTTGCGAACCAGTGTGTCCAGGCTCGCTGTGTCAAAGCCCCTGGCCGGATCAGGAAAGACAACGGAATCAATCATGTCAGACAAGGGTCCGGATTGAGTAAACCTTAAAATATCCTGTAAGCAGGTGACCAGCCGACTGGCATCGCGACTGTCTTCGCAAAAGCGATTGTTAATGATCGGATTGATCATGGGGTCGGCTGAGGCGAGGCGTATTTCTCCGCGTCCATATTGGTATTCTACGACCCCGGCGATAGCAAATCTGGGTGGATCCTGGCGCCTGCCAGCGAAGCTCAATTGCTCGATCTGTAAATCGTTGCGTTTGTTCGAGCCTGCACAGGTATAGCGTAAAATAGTTTGGATGATAGGGTCGTCGTGATTGATGTTGACGCCAGCTTTGACGTTCGCGACAACGGACAGCGCTGGATGATCACTCAGATTTTGGCCGACTGCTGGAATATCTTCAACCACCGGAATACCGAGTTGACTGAGTTGCGCGGCGGGGCCAAGGCCGGAACGCATCAATATCGCCGGTGACATAATGGCACCGGCGCTCAGGACAACGGTTCGAGCGAACAATTGTTCGGTCTGTCCCGCACTATTTTCGACCTCGATGCCAATGCAGGCTCTATTCTTGATCAACAGTCGACGAACATGGGTCTCGGCACGAATAGTCAAGTTTGGCCGCAGCCGCGCTGGCGCGAGATAGGCCAGTGCGCTGGATATGCGCAGTTGTCCGAGCTTGTTCATCGGTTGGGGGCCGGCGCCAGATCCAGTGGGGTCGTTAGCATCTGGACAATCGTCATATCCCAGTTGCCCAGCAGAAGCCAGGAAGGCTTGGTGTGCAGGTAATAATTCAGCGTGGGGGTAGCGGCGGATAGAAACAGGGCCCGCATCACCATGGTACGCCTTGTCGCCATAATCGAGATCCCGTTCAAGTCGATTGAAAGTGGGTAGTACCTCATTCCAGGACCATGCGTCGTTGCCTAGATCGGCCCACTCGTCATAGTCTTCAGGTACTCCCCTCAGTGCAATAGTTGTATTGACGGAGCTTGAGCCACCCGTCACCTTGCCGCGGGGAAAGGGTGAGGTGCGATATTGAGTGGGATTATAGTTGAACCCCCAGTCGTGAGCAGTATAAGAATTATTGTGGCTGTTGATGATGTCCTGCGGGGTGGTGGTGATGTCACCGTAGTCTGGCCCCGCTTCAATCAACAGAATACTCAGGTTTGGATTTTCTGAGGCTCTGGCGGCAATAGCCGAACCACTGCTGCCAGCACCGATGATGAGTAGGTCGTGCATAGGATGAGCCGCCATGAATCGATGCAGCTATTGTGCATGTAATTATGTACTCGGCGCCATACCTCACAGCAGATAACTTGTCAGTCGCGATGCTTATTCCAAAATAAGGTAGGCCAAGCCGTAGCCGATGAGTGCAGCGTGGGGTGCCAGCAACAGACCGATGACTGCTGCCAGTCTCACAAATACCGTTTGGGTCCCCCAATAGTGCGCCAATCCGGCGCAGACTCCGGCAATTTTACGATTTTTGTGGTCGAGCCTGAGATTGCTTGAATCCATGCTGCTGTTTGACGAGTATCTTTGTCCTCTTCTCATAGGTCTTGCTCCTTTACATCTACATTTACATTTACGTTTACTTTAAGGAATCGACTTTTAGGTTTGGGCCTCCACCTGGCTCTGAGTCAGTCTTTAGACGCACCGGTGGAATGTATCGTAGTCAGGGTGCCTTGCGCCTCGCCGGTGGTGTGTTTGATTCTACGTGCTGATCTTGACCGGCCGCGTGTTCAATAGATCCTGAAGCGAAGTCCGATTGTCCTTGAGTGTTGTACTTCAGGATTCATGCCAGGGCGGCTTTATTTGTTAAGTCATTGTTAAGTTGTTGTTAAATATAATAAAAATCAAATTCTCGATTTTTTTATAGGCCGCGGCTGAGGCACTAAAAATAAAAATAGCCGAAAAATCGGTGAATTTCGCCAAGCGCAGGCGGGGTATACAGAGCAACGCGGGGTCATTCCTCTTCGACACTTGTCGCCACTAGCACCTAGTGGGCTATACTCGGGCTTTTATTGGGTGGGAGACGAAAGCATGAATGGAGCCGAGAGCTTAGTAGCGACTTTGATCAACAATGGGGTGGAGGTGTGTTTCACCAACCCGGGGACCTCTGAGATGCATATGGTTGCTGCTATCGGCCAGGTGGAGGGTATGCGGTCGATTCTGGGATTGTTTGAGGGCGTCTGTACCGGCGCGGCCGATGGTTACGGGCGAATGGCAGGTAAGCCGGCTTGTACGTTGCTGCATCTGGGACCTGGTTTGTCTAACGGTTCTGCAAATTTGCACAATGCCAAAAAAGCCAATTCACCGGTTTTGAATCTCATTGGTGATCATGCGACCTACCATAAAAAATACGACGCACCACTGACCTCCGATATTATTGGTCTGGCCCAGCCAGTTTCTCATTGGGTGCGAACTACTGAGACCGCTGCTAATTTGCCGAAGGACGCGGTTGATGCCGTAGTCGAAACGAATACCGGTGCCGGTAGAATTGCCACTATGATCGTGCCGGCAGATTGTGCTTGGAATGATTCCAGCGAGCCGCTGGCGATGCAAGCTGCGCCTGCGCCAGGATTAGTGGGTGAAGCCGCCGTTGGCCAGGCGGTGGAATTATTGAAAAATGGTAAAGCCACCATGCTGCTAGTGGGAAATATGGCGCTGACCGAACGTAGTTTAGAGCTGGCGAATAAAATCTCGCAGGCGACAGGTGCCCGCATCTTTTGTGACACATTTTTTAAGCGGATGCCGCGGGGTGAGGGGCGGTGCCAAATAGAGCGCCTGGCTTATTTCGCCGAGCAAGGCGTCGAGCAGATCAAGGACATGGAGCAGTTGATCATGGTCGGGACTAAGCCCCCGGTTGCCTTTTTTGCGTATCCGGGTAAAGCCAGCGAATTTTACGCACCAAATAGCGCCCTGCACACCCTGGCAGGAGTTGATCAGAATGCCGAAGATGCCCTGAGCCGACTCGTGGCGGCGCTGGGGGCTGATCACCTCGAGCCCATCAAGACTAAACTGAATAAGTCGCCTAAGGGTACTGGGGAGCTTAACCCCCGAACCGTCGCGATGAGCTTTGCCCATTATTTGCCAACTCAAGCCATTGTCATTGACGAGAGCGCGACTGCTGGCGGTGGCTGTTACCCCAGCTCTGCCGAGTCAGAGCCCCATGACTGGCTCACGTTGACCGGCGGCTCCATCGGTTTTGGACTGCCCACGGCCCTGGGGGCTGCGGTTGCCTGTCCTGACCGGAAAGTGGTCTGTATTCAGGGTGATGGTGGGGCGATGTATACAATTCAGTCGTTGTGGACCATGGCCCGTGAAAATTTGGATGTCTGCGTCATTATTTTCGCTAACCGCAAATACCAGATACTGCAAATTGAACTGGCGCGAGTCGGTGCGCAGTCGATGACCAAAAAAACCCTGGACATGCTGGATATTGGTAATCCCGATCTGAATTTTGTTCAGTTATCCGAGGGTATGGGTGTCAAGGCGACACGGGTTACGAGTATCGAGGATTTCAACTCGGTTTATGCGTCGGCGATGACGACATCCGGGCCACAACTGATTGAGGTTGTTCTGCCCTAGATTGCCAACTCTCATCCGGCGAGGGTTTTTGACATGTGGAAGTCATCCATGTAGAAGCCCTCACCGATGTCAGTGTAAGTTGAGCGCCGAATGATGAAGCCGTTGCGACGGTAGGCTTTGATGGCTCCAGTATTGTGTTTGTTGACGTTCAACGCCAGGGTTGATTGGTGCAACATACGGCATTGGTTCTCAGCCTGTCGCAAAAGCGTTGAACCTATTCCCTTGCCATGAAATGATGCGAGCAAATACAACTTGTGCAGGTGAGCTGCACCTGGCTGGCCTTCAGTAGCGACTGCCGTGCTGTAGGCACTAAAGCCAGCGGGTTCACCCGCGATGTACAGCAGGTGGTAACAAATATTCTCATCGACATCCTGCAATAAGCGGTTTGTAGAATAACCTTGTTCCAGCATATAGCTCACCTGGCGATGACTGATAATGCCCGGGTAGTGCTCAAACCAGATTTTGTGCGCTAAAGACTGAACTGTTAGTAGTTCTGAAAGATAGCGTGCGGGCATGAAGTTCAATATCGGCCTGCGTTCGTATGTAGAATGTGATTCAACGTCGCAGACGGAGCCTTAATTTCTGTGAAGGTCGTCGTTTGAGACATTGAGTTGAGAGTAACAGCGAAAATACTACCATGGATTTTATGAAATCGAGCGCTAGACAGCAGACATTGGACACCCTTGAGAGTCAGGTTTACGATCTGATCGTTATTGGCGGTGGCATTACAGGCGCTGGTATTCTCCGTGAGGCGGCATTGCGTGGGCTTTCGGTGGCTCTGCTCGAGGCGGCAGATTTCGCATCAGGAACCTCCAGTAAGTCGACTAAGTTGATTCATGGTGGCTTACGTTATCTGGCCATGGGCCATGTCCAGCTGGTTCGAGAGGCGGCGCTGGAGCGCAAGCGAGTCAATCAATTAGCACCGCATCTTGCCGAGCCTCAATGGCTGATGGTGCCAACCAGCCATTACCTTGAATACATGAAATACCGGGTCGGCATTTCTGTTTATGAAAGTCTGGGTCAGGTGGCGGGGCCAGACCGGCACTTTAATCTGAGCGGCGACGCGCTTAAGGCTTTTGAGCCCGAACTCGATGTGTCGGCGTTTCCACGATCGAGTGTTTATCTTGAATATCTGACCGACGATGCGCGCCTGGTGATGGCCAATATTCGTGCCGGCGTTCAGGCCGGCGGCATTGCGGCCAACAAGTTGGCGGTGACTGGCGTCATCAAAGATCGGCGTCAGGTCTCCGGCGTGACAGCGAAATGCGCAATATCCGGCCAAGAAATTGTGGTCAAAGCCCGGGGCGTCATTAATGCTGCCGGTCCTTGGGTTGAGAAAATCTGCGCGCTGGACGGGGTCGCCATGACCAAGTCTATGGTGTTGTCAAAAGGTGTTCATCTGGTGGTTCCGCGCGCAAAACTACCTATTCAACGCATGGTTTTTACCCAAAGTCTTGACCAACGACCTGTTTTTGCAATTCCTAGAGGTGACGTGGTGTATATCGGCACCACGGATTCAGTCTACGAGCAGGGTGCCCAGATCTGGCCCGAAGTCTTGCCTGAAGAAGTGCGATATCTGTTGGAGCCCATGCAGCGTTATTTTGGCGTCCGGCTAACGCAAGCAGATTGCCTGACGACATGGGCGGGATTGCGGCCGCTCATCTCTGAAACGGGTAAGTCCTCGAAAGAGATCTCACGTAAGGATGAGGTTTGGATCAGTCAAAGCGGCCTGATTACGATTGCCGGCGGCAAGCTAACGGGTTATCGAAAGATGGCGGAAGACACAGTAGATGCAGCGAGCCGATTGATTGGCTTGGCGCAAGCTGATGGCGGAGATGACACGCCATTGCCAGGTGGTGATTTTACCGGTGGTATTGATAACCTGCTGCTCCATTTGACTCAAAAATATCCTATGAATGATACGGTCGCCCTGCGCCTGGTGCGTTTGTATGGTGCAGAGGCTGAACAGGTCTTGGCGCTTGGTGCGGATTCGCTGGTTGCGGCGGGTAGTGTGCTGAGCGGCGAAGTCGCCTGGGCCCTGCAAAAAGAGGGCGCTCAAAACTTGGAAGATGTTATTTACAGGCGGACCCGTGCTGCACTTTATCAGCCAGAGGAGGCCGCTGCTATATTGCCACGCCTCACGGATATGATGGCCGCTGAGCTTGGTTGGGCTGAAGACAAGAAGACCAGTGAGATAGCGCATGTTATGGCGTTGCTTAATGCCGACAAAACCTCACTATTGTCATCGGTCGCTTAGGCGCCACAAGATTACGTGAGTCTCGATGTTGGTCGAGCATGTAATTAAGATATACGTAGCTAACGATTTAAGTTACAGTAATCGGTTATTTTCGATTATAAATCAACGCGTTAGGGTGTTTTTGATTGTAAATCAACGCGTTAGGTTGATGGTGTCGCCTGACGAGTCGAGCGTTACCCAGTTAAAAGCAAGCTAGGTAGTGAGAAGTAAAAAGACCGTCAGCTATTTAAAGTAGTGAATGTGGTAGTGGTAGTGGTAGTGGTAGTGGCTTTCAGGCCCAGATCCTTATCGATGTCGACATTTTATCTCCGTTATCTCGATCCACCCCCCCTTAGGAGTATTCAAGTGCGTTTTTCATGAACGCGAATATTGGTATTTGGCGTCTGCGTCGAGTCGTTAATTGAGTAAAAAGGGTTATGTGTAAAGTGGTAGAGAATAGGGCTCTGCGTAGATGGATGCTCGGAACAACGATGGCGCTCAGCGTTCTGCTATCGATCACTGCGTTCGCTGCTGAGGGCCCTGTCTCTCAAGAACTCGCGCCTCAAGAACTCGCGCCTCAAAAACTCGCGCCTCAAAAACTCTATGAACAAGCCAAAGAATTCCTCCGGCAGGGCCAGGCCGCGCAGGCGTTTGCCTTGCTGGCCGCGCAAGAAGGCGAACTTTCTGGTGAAGATGAGTTTGATTACCTGTTCGGTGTGGCCGCGCTTGATTCTCAACAAGCCGGTGAGGCGATCTTTAGCTTGCAGCGTCTGGTCGCCCGGAAAGCGAACTTCTCAGGTGCTCGGCTTGAGTTGGCGCGAGCCTATTTCGATGTGGGCGACGACGAACTGGCGAGTGTTGAGTTTGCTCGCGTGTTGACCGAAAACCCACCAGCGAATGTGGTGGATGCTGTGACCAGCTACCAAGAAGCAATCAAAATTCGAACGAGTGCCTATAAGACAACGACCCAGCTCTACTTCGAGTCTGGGGGTGGTTATGATGGGAATGCTTTGTCCGCAACCGATGAGCAGATATTTTTAGGCTTTCAGTTGAGCGAAAATAATCTAGCCAAGCCTTCGGCCTTCGCTAAAGCAGCACTCGGCGGTTTCATCAATCGACCACTCACAGAAGCCTCAACATTACTATTTACGGGCCGCCTGGACCACCGATCAACCCCCTCTACGCATTTTATTGATTCGTCCAATTTAGACTTGGGTGTGGCCTGGAATTGGAATGAGGAAGAAAATAGTTTTTCATTGGCAGCCAATAACCTGTTTTCCATGCTCGACCGAGAATACAGTCGACGTGATGCGGGGCTAATGGCAACCTACCTGCGCCAAGTGAGTAAAACCTTTCAAATGTCGACCTTTGCTCGAGGGGCTGTCAGCCGCTTTAATGGCGCGGCACTGAGTGTGCGCGATGTAAATCAGACGATGCTTGGGGTCAGCGCGGTGAAAACATTTGCGGCCTCTCAGGTGAGTCTGTCTTTGACAAAGAGTGCTGATACCACTGTCGACAGTGCATCGCCGTTTTCTACTGATGGTTTTGCTGTCAGTCTCGGTAGCAGTTGGTTCAGGCCGAACGGGGTGCAGTATATTTTCGGCGCGAATTTTTCGCGGACTGATTACGACGATGAATACTTCGGTTTCACCCGCCAGGATGATACCTATGGTGTAACTGCTAGTGGCGTATGGCCGGATTTCCCAGCGAAAAATTGGGTAATGACTGCTCAAGTCAACTATGGCTTCAAGCACTCTACCGTCAGCCTGTTTGAGTTTGACAGGCTTGAGACGGGCGTGTCGTTTCGCAAGACTTTCGATTAAGGGCGGCTGAAGATGATGAAAATAAAGTGTTTATCTGCCTGGTCAGTCTTGGTCGTGAGCCTGTTACTACAAATGTCGTCGGCCTCGGCGAGTGTGGGTAAAGTGTTGTATACCTTTGGTGTCGTGACTGTCGAGACGCCTGCTGTGCAGAAATTAGAGAAGGGCAGCGTACTTGATGCCGGTCATATCATCGTCACCGGCCCCAAAGGCTATGCGCAACTACTGTTGGAAGACGGTACTAAAATTGCCATTCGGCCGGCCTCACGGTTTGTCATTGAGTCGCTGGAGATGCCTGCCGCAGAGGGTCAGCCTGCGATCGGTGACGGCAAGGTTTTACGTGCAAGCTTCGCCCTGCAAAAGGGCGGGTTTCGAACCATCACGGGCCGAATATCCAAACGCGATCCCGCTGCTTACCAAGTATCGACGCCGTCAGCAGTCATTGGCGTGCGCGGTACTCTCTACTCTGCTCGTATGTGTTCTGGGGACTGTTCTGGCGGAAGTGCCGATGGACTTTATGTCGGTGTCTCAAATGGAGCGGTAACCCTGGCTAACGAGGCCGGCACGCTAGATTTGGCGAAAAATCAATATGGCTTCACGGCCGACGCTAACACCCCGCCAGAAAAATTACTCGCGCCACCGGAAAGCTTGAACGATGAAGGTTTGAACTTGCTGGAAGAAGAGGAAGAAGAAGAGGAAGAGGCGAGTGATGAAGAAGAGGCGGGGGACGAAGAAGAGGCGGACGAAGAAGAAGCGGACGAAGAGGAAGGTGACGCTGAAGAGGAAGGTGACGCTGAAGAAGAAGGTGACGCTGAAGAAGAAGGTGACACTGAAGAGGAAGGCGACGCTGAAGAAGATTCAGGTGACGAAGATTCAGGTGACGAAGATTCAGGTGACGAAGATTCAGGTGACGAAGATTCAGGTAGTGAAGATTCCGGTGACGAAGATTCCGGTGACGAAGGCTCAGGTGACGAAGGCTCAGCTGACGAAGGTTCAGGTGACGAAGGTTCAGGTGACGAAGACGCAGGCGGTGATGCCGGTGGCGAAGACTCCGGTAGTGATGCTGGTGGTGCTGGTAGTGATGATGCCGGTGGAGGTGATGCCGGTGGAGGTGATGCCGGTGGAGGTGATGCCGGTGGTGATTCCGGTGGCGCCACAGGTGCTGGTGGTGGTGACTCTGGTGGTGCTGCAGGTGGTGGTGACGCTGGTGGTGCTGCAGGTGGCAGTAGTTCGTCAAGTGCAGAATCTGGTTCCGGTGGATCCGTTAGCGTGAGCAGTGGGCCAGCACCTGTAAGCGCTGTCCCTGCCCAGACTAAGGCCGCGGTTTCTATCGTTTCACCCACAACCACAGTGGAACCACCGCCGATAGATGTCGTTGTGGCGGATGCTTCAGGTGAGACTATAAACCTGACTGAAGGCACTGTGGCCTCGACCCCCAGAGGACTAGCCTTTACTCGGTCAGCAGGGGCCTTAAGTACCAATGCTATCAGCGAACGGATGGAAATTGACGCGGCTGGTAACCTGCTGGGTTTCAGTGATAACAAAACGACGGTTGCGCAGATCTATAATATCGGTACCGCAAGCAATAAAAATACCGGTTTTGATGTCGAAGGTGACCTTAAATGGGGGCGCTGGTCACAGGGTGTGGCCACTCGAGTAGATAACAGTACCGGTGTTAGCACGAATGTCGATTTGACCAATAGTAGTCTGCATTGGCTAATAGCCCCAGAAACAGGTCCAGTGCAAGTGATTACGGGCACCGCGAGTTATGTGTTAATTGGTAATACAGATCCAACCAATGACACCGGTGATGTCGGTGTGCTGGGTTCTGCCAGCTTGTCGGCGGATTTTACAAACTCTACTGTAGCCTCCAGTGTTCAGCTCGGTATCGCCAATGCAGTTTGGCAGGCAGATGGCACCGGTACCGTCACGACTAACTTATTCAGCGGTTTGTACGACACGGTGAAGGTGAATGACGTGACGGGTGGTTCAGGAACTTTCAGCGGCGTGTTTACGAATTATAGTGCAGTGTTACCGCAAGGTGCCGGACTCTCTTATCAGTTGATAAAGGATGCCCAAAAAGTTTCCGGGGTTGCCATATTTAAGGCGGCAACGGCAGGCCCAGAGTAGCTTGGCAAGCTCAAGGGTTGAGTAAGATGAGAAGAAATGCGAGCATAATTTTGACTATGAAATATCAATTGCTAGGATTGATTTTATCGACCCTGATGTTGTCATCCTGTGGTGGTGGGGGCTCGTCAGCATCTGGTGTGCCAGAAGTGGTGAGTCCCAGTCAGCCAACGGCAAGCGTAGCTCGTGTCATCGAAACCCAAGTGATCAGGGGTGCCGCAACCAAAGGTCCTATCAGTAACGCGACCGTATTCTTTTATGCAATAGACGCCTTCGGTTTTCCCGTTGGCGATGCGTTGGCGACGACGACCACCGATGCTACGGGTAATTTTACGGTTTCTTTGCCCGCTATAACGTCGCCTGTATTGGTTGAGACGCTCGGTGGATCATTCATTGATGAATCTGATCAAGAGACTGATGTCGCGTTAAAGCGCCAGATCCTCTTAAGCGAGACGCAAGGTTTCTTATCGGTTTTGCCAGTGGGATCCAGCACTGTAGCGATTACCCCGTTCACTGAGGCATTGGTAACCCTGGTGCGCAACCAGGCGCAAGTGAGTGGCGATTTTCTGGGCCAGCTTGCTGAAACTACTAAGGTCTATAGCGACGCCATAGGTTTGGATGTGTTGACCACAGTGCCGACTAATCCTCTATCACCTGCAGCGACGGCAACGACAGATGCTACGCACTACGCGCTTCTCTTGGGCGCTGTGGCGAACATATCGAACAACGCGGCTATTCAATTGGGTACCGCAACCCCTACCTATGAAATTATTAAGGCGGTAATCGCTGATCTAGTAGACGGTGTTGTCGATGGTAAGCAGTTCAATAGTCCGGTATTAGTCAGCGAGACTGGTCGGGTCTTGCCAAGCAATATCGACTTCGAACAGGAAATGATCCGTTTTAAGAACAACAACGCTGCGGTCTACACATCAGTGGCGTCGCCGGTGATTAATTCAACCAGTCTTGTTAACGCGGCCCCCCAAGCTATTGTTAACGGGCCCATTTCTATTGTTCAAGGGGCTCAAGTTGCACTTGATGGTTCCGATAGCCGGGATTCTGAGGCTTCGCCATTAACCTACGCCTGGACCCAGCTCGCGGGTACACCGGTAACTTTGAGTAGCACCACCGTCGCCTCGCCGACGTTCAGCGCGCCTGTAATCATTGAGACCCTGTCGTTTCGGCTTGTGGTGACTGATCCCGGTGGCTTGTCAAACAGCGCTGACGTCCTAGTTAACGTGGGTGGTATAGCGCCGACTGTTGTGACGGCAGTCTCAACGGAAGTTCCTAAGCAGCGAGAGGGTGTGACCCTAACTGCTGTAGCGACTGACAACCTGGGTATCGTCAGCTATGCCTGGCGACAGGTCTCTGGTGCTGAGACGACGCTGATCAATGCGAACACATCTTCTGCAACATTTTTTGCGCCTGATATCCTGGGACCATTGGAATTTGAGGTGGTGGTGACCGACACGGATGGTTTGCAAACAAAATCCTCGTTGCAGATCAATGTCGTGGGTGTTGGTCCTGTTGCGATTGCCTTTGGCTTATCCGCAATTCAGAACACCGCAGTGAACCTGGATGGCTCGGCGTCGACCGATAACCTTGGCATCGTCAGCTACCAATGGTCGCAGGTATTGGGTACATCAGTCACTCTGACTGGTGCGAATACAGCAGTGGCGACGTTTACCGTGCCGGAAGTGATTGGTGCATTACGGTTTACCTTGTTGGTGACAGATGCTGACGGGTTAACAAGCAGTACGACGGTAGAGATTAATGGGACTGGCTCGCCACCTGTGGCAATAGCCCCCGGAGTGACCGCCAATCAGAATACGCTGGTTAATCTTGACGGCTCGGCGTCCACAGATAATCTGGGCATCGTCAGCTATCAATGGGCTCAGGTTTCTGGCACGCCAGTGGAGTTGATCGACGCTAACACCAGTATTGCGAGTTTTACTGCGCCACCGCGGTTGATTGGTCCAGCTGAAGATTTAGCGTTTAGTTTGACGGTTGTTGACGCTGATGGCTTGACGAGTGTTGCTGATGTTCCAGTGACTGTCAGCCCAGCGACTACGGGTAATCGGGCCTATTCTTTGATAGAGCTGGATGCGCCTACCCGGTTTGGCCATGATATTGAATCAGGCGGTCTGTTTGTGTTTGATACGGCAACCAATACAGGTACCTTGTTAGAGGAACACCGAGAGTCGGTTTTTAGCTACGTTCAGAGTGGGCTGACGATGACCTTGGATATTATTAGTAGTGATGCCCAATCGGATACCTTTACGGATTTCAGCTTAGGCGATACCCTGGGCGATACCCTGACAGTCACGGAAGCTATCGATCAATACGTTCTGACGCTGCTAGAAGATGGTGTTGGCAGAGATGTCGTTAGTGCGCAAATAACGGGTAGCATAACGACCTTTAACGATACACAAAATTTCATCGTCTCGACTGAACCCTTTAAAAAAACGTCTATTTTTTCAGTT
>Ga0136655_1000702_pt1 | contig 15342 bp, 26 predicted proteins | sample CPBDNA_2_FD_94863 | JGI IMG/M metagenome (GOLD analysis project Ga0136655, IMG submission 94863) | Freshwater to marine salinity gradient microbial communities from Chesapeake Bay, USA - CPBay_Spr_15_0.8_DNA (version 2) | ecosystem: Environmental > Aquatic > Marine > Coastal | place: USA... | reverse complement strand
AAATCAAAAAGAGGCGGAGGATAAAGCTTATAAAATAATATCAGAAATTGGTTTTACTGATTGGGACGTAGGTAATCACGGGAGTACAGAAATAATGGAGGTAGAGGAAATTTAATGTTGTAATTAAATGGTCTTATGATATCTTATGGGAGGAGGAAAAAAAATGAAAATAGAAATAACACAAAATGATATTGATAAGGGAATTGGGGGGAGTTGCTCACATTGTGCAATTGCAATTGCTTTAAAAAGACATTTTAAAACTGATGATGTCTATGTAGGAATGTTGGAGGGGGAGTCAGCAGTAATACAAATAAAAAAAAGATTTATTAGAATAAATGAAGAAGATCAAGAAAATGTTAATGAGTTCATAATCGATTTTGATAATTTTAGAGATTACAAAAGTTTGGGTATGAATGTGCCTAAACCAGAACCATTTTCATTTAAATTAGAGGAGGTAAAGTAATGGCCGAATTAAATGATGATCATTTTTATGTACATACAAAAAATCGTGCAAAATTGTATTTGAATGATTTACATAAAAAATATGAAAAATGGTTAGAGAGTTGCCCGGTGCAGTATGAAAAAGTGGGAATGATTGATGCCCCAGAAGTTCGGGCAGTTCATTTTTATATTACAAAAAAAGGAGGTAAAAAATAATGTACTTAATCATAAGTGAAAAAAAATATCATGATGGAGATAGTCATTTTGTTGTTGAGGCAAAGACTAAATATTATGATATCGCAAAAGATAAATTAAATGCATACAAGATTATTGATGATAAAAAAATTTATCATCTAATCGAGTTGCCTTTAGTATTAAATAAACAAGTAGCATAATTAATAGGAGGGAAAAGATATGTCTACAAGAAGTAATGTTGCAGTAGTTGATCCAATAACAAATAAAATAAAAGTGATTTATGTTCATAGTGATGGATACCCAGACGGAGTGGGCCATTGTTTATTAAATCATTATTACAGTTATGATAAGGCCCAAGAGTTAGTTAATCACGGGAGCGCCTCATATTTAGAAAGTACCATTAAAGAATGTAGTTTTTATGAGGGCCAGGAGGATAAAGCTCTAAATTATGATAGTGAATATTGGTATATGAATTCTATGCGTGGAGATTTCATGATTGAATTTATCTATATGTTTAGAGATGGTAAATGGTTAGTATCAGAATGTAAAGCAATTAAAAAACCAAAAGATGCTTATGAAGGTTATGTTGCCTATTGGACTAAGTTTATACCAATTGAACAACATAAAGAATATTCAAAACCAAAAAAATTAAAACATGTAGAAGTTGAAATGGTTGAGCATATGAAACAAATGTTATCAAAATCATTTACTAGCGATAAGGTTGTTTCAATGGTTGGAAAAAAACTTAATAAGCTGAATTAAAAAGAATTGGTCTAGTGGTGGAGGCCCGTTATCTTCTCCGATAACTATGAAAGTTCAGTCGCTTACTTTTTTCGTCAGTCATGTTGGAGTAGCAATAAACTGTAAACAAACTTTCAACCACCACTAAATTTTTTCAATTGAAACAATTACACTATTTGGAATAATTGTTGTATTGCCAATTTCTTCAATCTCGCCTTTTTCATTAGCAGAATAATCGCCAAAAATTCTTGTTATACCTTTTGATTGCGAAAGTAAATGCCCTTTAGTCACACAAGTAGCTAAGGAGGATTTTTTTAAATTATCTATAGATTGCCATCCACTATCAGAAACAATGTCAGACCAAGTCACAGAAACCATTGGAAACCTGTCTTCCCATTTTTTTGCTTTTTTATTAATCGTAATTTTTCGTTTTAACATTTACAACACCTATACTTGTATTCAAATGTGAATTATGTTTTTTATTAAAAACTTTAATCCACTCACTAAAACTAGTTGTTTTCAATTTCCTTGACTTCTTCCGTCTCGGCCTCAATTGTTTTTGCATTATATCCATCGATTTTATTTGAAAGTTCTTTTAATTTATTTTCAAGTTCATCTCTAGACATACCCTCAAGCCCAGATACCTTAACTTCTCTTTTATCAACATACAATCCCGCTAGTTGCCCGGAACGGTATTCGGCCTGGACAGATACATTAAACTGTTTATTTTCTTCCGCCTTTTTAGACAATCGATCAAGTCTTCGAAATCTTTTTAATTTATCTTTAGAAAATTTATTAACTTCTTCTTCATACTTACGATCTAAATATTTTGCTATGTGTGGATTTAATCTTCTATTTAATAATCTTGATGCAATTGCAGAATAATCAGTTTCATTTTTGCAATCATACTTGGCCCTTTTACAAGCCTCGGCATAACTGATTTCTCCCCAATTAGCCACAAGGATATCAACAAACATCCGTTGTTTCGGAGTAAGGTCTTTATCCGATCGATCAATCTTTTTAACTTGAGCCATATTTTCTACTATATAGATTATTTTAACACATTGTAATACCTTAAAAAAGTTGCGAAGGGTATCTATATTAGCAATATTACTGATTAGGTGTCCCTAAGGGACACCATAGGGACACCATAGGGACACCATAAAAACATATCTAAGTCATTGATATATAATAATAATTCTTCTTTAGGGACACCAGGGACACCTCTTTTACCCCCTGGGGTACTTTTTTGTTGTAAGGGGTCTGTATAATCTATATAGAGGAAATTGTTTTATAAACATTAACGGCTACCTGGCATTTTCACTGGTTCATTGTCCGGTGGCCGTTGTTCCTTAAAAATTTTCAATTAATTTAGAATAATTCTAAACTACGCGGGGCTCGGGGAGGATAATCAATTTCGGGGGCTCGGGGAGGATAATTATACCCTTTAAACGCATTTTAAAGCCCGTACAAGCATCTCGGGGGCCTGGGGAGGATATAGGGCCTAGGGGAGCATTTTCGGGGGCTCCGGGAGGATAATTAATTGCCAACGGTTAATGGATCATGTATAATAATTAGGTTTTCATAAACAAACCCTTTTCCCCGACAAGTCTTTTGTTTTATTTCTACTTGTCGGGGGTATTATTTTCTGTTAATGTTAGGAATGACTAATAGTCATATTCATTATTACTCTTGGGTTAAATTTATATTTCCCCCATGACTAAGTTTTTTTCTTTTTTAATCCTTCAATCGATTTAATTTCATTTAAAATTTTTCTTCTTTCAAACTTATCCTTTACCCTTCGATATTCCTTATACAACCAGCGATACCGTAGCCATTTTAGTTGTTTTTTGGTATAATAGATAACTTTTTTAGATGTAAGTTCATTAAATTTGTGACGAATTACTTCGGGCTCAAAATTAGCAAACCAACAAACCTTGTCAAAATCATCACTTAAAGTTGAGAACCAATCAAAACTGTCTTGTTTTGTGTAAGCATCGTTTTTCTGTTCACCCATGTTTAGTGCATCCTCGAATGCCTGGAGGATAATCGCCTGGAACAGCTTTTCTTCCGGTAGCCGTTGTTCGCGGGTCAGTTCTCTTGAAATTCTAGTGCCCAAAATTTCTAACAAGTTTAATGAGTAATTCACGATAATACCTTAATACCTTAGGATTGCTAACAAACGCTAACGCAAAATGGTAATCTTCTAAATGACTTTTAATATATTCACACTTTTCGGGCCCATCGAGAGACCGGCAGTATTCTAAGTTTTCATCAGACATTTTTTCAAAATCATCCATATTTACGTGCGGAGAGGGAAAAGATATGGAATGGAACTCCGCACGTATTTTCTCTAGTTGCCCAAAGAATATCTAAAAACATAGCACGCATCCAACACCTTCAACCTCTTAAAAATTAAAGTTAAAAAAATTTTTCGTGGTTTTTTGAAGATAAAGTGTTTAACCCCACTTTTTCATATAGGTGATTTGGAATACGTAATTGATATTTAATGATTTTTTTTAGATTATGCAAGTGTTTTATTGGGCGGGGAAAGTCTCCCGCGCCCGCCCAACGTGGCCACTATTTACCGTTCAAAAGCTTTCGGCCCTCAGCCAGTAAATTCTCCTTTGTTTTTTCGTAACTCGCATTGTTTTTCTTTGCGATTTTTTTAATCTCGTCATCGGTAATTTTAGCAATCATCGATGCCGGTTTACGAAAGCCGTGGCTACCCATTGCACGCAAGATGCAATAGGTATCAATATCCACAGCGCAAGATTTCCATTTTGAAATGTCCATCTTAATTCCTTTCTAGTTGTTGCATTTACTCTACGTCTTGGTTTTCATTTTCTTTTTCTTGATACTCTCGATCGATAAAGTATCTAACAAAATGTACTTTCAATTTAGCATTACCATTGTAGATTTTTTCAAACACTCTAACAAAATCTTCAGTGTTTGTACCTCTTAATAATAACGCAGATTTAGATTTTAATGCAGTTTTGAAACGTTCCCAACGAAACTCCGGGTGTTCCTTACATACCGCATAAGCCGTAACGAAGGCTCTTGTTAATTTAATGTTAAAATGATTTTTCATGTACATTAAATCAGCGCCAATCTCATTACATCTTTGTAGTGTTGCAATTTTAAATTTACCATTTTTAAAAGCCGTTCGTGTTTGTCTCCAAACCGAGTAGCCTCCTGATGTTAAAAATAAAACACACTCTAGGGGTAAAGAATATTGTCTAATCATAGATTTAACAATTTGATATTCTTTCTTACCGTTCTCAATGTGAAACTGTAGGTAATCGGTCATACCCCAATTTTTTCTATTGGCATTCATGACCGCTACATCGAATTCATTTTCGAAGGGCCCACGAATGTAAGGTACCTCTTTACCTAGTTCTCTACGAGCTTGTAAAGTATGTTGACCATCAACTACCTCATCATTCTCATTTATGAAAATAGGAAGATTCAAATCTTTTTTTTGAATTTCCCTTTTCAATCTTGCAACGTGACCTTTATCAATAGCACGATTGCCTTTTACTGTTTTAAACATACCGTAATCTTTTGTAAAATAGATTACATTGTTTTCTTGTTTTTTTGCTTTAGACATTTTCAGACTCCATATCTATATTATTTTTTGCATCAATCTCACTTTGGATTAGATCCGATGTTGTCCACTCATTAAGAGGGTACACAGCTTGATCATCGAGTACAAGCGGTATCTTTGCAAGTTTGGTTGATTGTTGGTTAAAGTGCAGATCAGACCGTTCCATCGGTTGACCATCCACCGTTAAGTTTCGAGTTTCAGAAAGTACCTTATCCATTTCTTCCACCCAATTATTAAAGGACTCAGATTTTGATTTAAGCATCAACACCTCCTTTAAATTCTCTCATCGCAAAATTTAATTTACGTGCTAAATTTTTATCGTTATCATCTAAAGTGTCCGAGAGTACACCTATAGAAAATCTATTTAAAATATTTAATAGTTCGCTCTCTGTTAGAATAACCGCTACTTTCTTTGGTAGTATCTTTTTATTTGTTTCCATGTTAACCTTTTTTTTTGTTTTTGTTTTTTGCATTTGCCAAAACTATATAAACATTTTAATGGGATATGCAAGGAAAAAATGTTATAGGATAATATAGGAAAATGAAGTTTATTTTGGTATTACATTTATGCAGTATTTTAAATCAAAGTTGTTTTGAAAGCTTGCATGTTGGTTTATCTTTTAATGACCATCGATCTTGTGCAATTGCGGGATATGAAATTTCTGGTTCATCTTTAAAGGCTTTAGACCCAGAAAGAGTAAATAAAGAAGAATTAGCAGTTAAATTTGAATGTAAAAAAGTACCAAATAAAACAATAATTCCACCTCCAAAACCCGGAATACCTTCATAGTTGCATTTACCTCTTAGTTTGATATATAATAATACATGAAACTTTATCGCGTCCAAGCAAACTATAAAAATATATATGTTGATGAGACGCTTGAGGCTAAAGACGATAAAGACGCTCTTGAGTGTTTTTCAAAGAAAGTTGACTCAGGGGATGTTAACGAGAAAGAAGGAGCCGGATTTCATAATCCAGATTTTCTTTTTTTAACTTTCGAGGAGGTTGACCGAGATGCAACTACAAAAATTGATATCGGAGAAACTTCAGTTGGAGTCAAAATGGGCTCAACAAGCGTTGGAACAGGGTAGAGTTACAACGGATATGAAGTGGATTGATATTAAGATCAAAGAACTTAGAACTAAGATCAATGATCAAAGTGTTGAAGACGCAAAAGCGGGTCTTCTAGATATTGCTAGTTAAAAAAAACTAGCATTTTTTTATTTTTCACATTATTCTCTAGGCTATCTATGTCTCAAAAAAAAGTTAAAGGTGTAAGATTATATTTATCCACTAAAGAAGTTTCTTTACTTGAAGATCTATTGGCAAAAACAGCTCATTTCAAAGGTGGCTTTTCTAAATTAAAAAAAAGTGAAGTAGAGTTGTGGCATATGTTTCATGATATTTGTAAAGAATTAAAACTTTGTAACTTCAAAGTTAAAATTAAATTAGATAAAAGTTTACACTAATGGATGATACTATTTATTTAAATGATTTTAAAAATTATTGGATTGAAGATACAGCACACGGACATTTGATTAAAATTTGTTATGGGCCCAATGATAAAGTTTTGGAAATAGATTGTCGATGGAAAAAACGAAAAAGAGATAAAAGTGGAAGAGTTATCAATGACGTTCGTATGGAAACACCCAAGTAAATATAAAAAAATTAAAGAAGACCAGACTGACGAAACTCTTCCGGTGTCGGAGCACAATGAGGACATGGACGAGAAGAAAGAACCTGAAGATCCTCAATCTCAAGAATAGTTTTTGTATTATTACACTCTTTACAAATTTTATTCTTTAGCTTCTCCCCAGGATCGTCCGAGGGCAATATCAACGGTGAAAGGTACTTTGAGATTTTCGATTGCATTTTCCATTTTCTCCTTAACAATTTTAATATCATTTTCTTCATTAATTGAAAAACATAATTCATCATGTATTTGTAACAATGGCATAAATCCCGCCTTGTAACAATCAATCATAGCTTGCTTCGTTTGATCAGCAGCAGAACCTTGGATTAATCTATTCAAAGCTTTGTAGGTAAAAGCCCTTCTAATGTTATTACCATAAATAGCCTTAGCCTCCTCATAATTCATAGCCTTATTCATTCCGAAGGTAGTGGGCTCCCACATATCAAATCGGCATTTACGACCCTTTACAGTTCGAATAAAGCCATACTTTGAAGCACTGTTAGTAACCTCAGTGGCCAAACTTTTAACAAATGGAACTCTATTATTATATTGAACCAATAATTTTTCCGCTCTATCTTTATCAATACCTAATTCTTTAGAAAGTTTTGCTTTACCCATACCATAAAATAAACCTAAGTTAATTGTCTTAGCCTGGTTTCTTGGTATACCGGCCATATCAGCTACTAACTGATGGAAATCCGCAGACTCATCTTGGTACGCTCTAATAAATTCGTCCGCACCCGTAAATTCAGCATTAACCGAAGCGGCATAGTGGGCCACTAATCTAGGTTCTTGTTGAGAATAATCAAAACTACCCCATTGTCTACCTTCTTCTGGTAAGAATAAGGATCTAATTTTATCTCCAAACTCTTTATTTCTTGCAGGTATTTGTTGCAAATTAGGATTTGAATATGATAAACGTCCAGATACAGTTCCACCTTGGTCAGATCTTAACTGATTTATTTCAGAATGAATTCTACCTTTGTGGGTATACCTTAATATGGAGTCTATAAATGTTGAATGAAATTTATTTATTTCTCTTGCTTCTCTTATTAGTTGCGCTATCGGGTTATCACAGTTTACTAACCAGTTTTGGGTAAAGCTTGGTTCTCCGCTGACCGGTGTCCGTGGGTATTCCACCCCTAATCGATCAAAAGCTTGCGCGACCGATCTTCCGGCCCAAATATCTACGTTCATCGTAGTCTCTTGTTTTATTTTATGTAATACTTCTTTCTCTTTAATTTTAAATTCCTTTTTAAGTAGATGCGCTTTTTCAATATCAATTCGAATACCCCGTCTACGCATATCAATTAATATAGGAAGGAGTTCCATCTCCATCTCCCACACGTCCATTAGATTTTGTTTTACAATTTCGTTTTTAAAATATTGCCAAAGTTTTAAAGTAAGTGCCGCATCTTGTTCCGCATAATAACCAACATAACCCGCAGGCAATTTCCAAAGATCTCCCTTAGGGTCAATACCCCATTCTTTAGCTTTTTCATTTAAGAAAGTTTCATTTTTAAGCTCACCCAAATAATCTTTTGCGCAAGCATTTAAACTAAAACTATATCTATTCTCATTGACAATTGCAGCCGCAATCATGGTATCAACAATTTTACCACGTATTTCAAATCCGTTAATAAGCAACCAACCCACATCATAGCTAGCATTGTGAAATATTTTAGTAGAATTTGTTTTTAATATGTCTTGCATCCAAGCAGTTGTCATCGCAATATCCATATTACCTCCCGCATCGTGACCAATTGGGAAATACCATTGTTGGCCCAAAGCCGCTACAGCAAAGCCTACTATTTGTCCGTCAAACGTTGCCCAACCTGAACCATTCGTTTTAATATTTGGATCCTTAGTTTCTAAATCGATTGCAATTTCTTTAGCTTGAGATAAATCTGGATATTCTGAAGGGCATACCCAATCAGAATCGTTATATACAAAGTTTAACTGATGTGTCATTTTCTTCTTTCGTTTTTAAATTGTGTTTTTTACAGTAACAATCTCCACAGTAATATTTTTTATCTTCTATTATTACAGCATCCTTATTACATTGTTTACATTTATTTTTTCTTTTGTCCATCTTTCATTTTTAAAATTTCTAAATCACAATAATGTTTTATTTTTTCAAGATCCTCAATGCCGTTTTTATGTTTATATCGACATACATATTTAATAACATTACCTTGAAAAAAATTTAAATCATTTTTAGAAATAAATTCGTAGGGTTGTATCGTAAAAAATTTATAGTGACTCCCGCCTACCTGCCTGTCTTGAGGAAAAGCTTCCTCAAACATATTTTTACTTGTCATAATTAGCCTCGTATAGTTTATGATATTTTCCTAATGGAAAATTATATTGATGATGAGTGCCCAATAAGTGTAATGTGCCTTTTGATCTGGTAGCACCCGTATACCAAACCCGAAGTTCTTTTACTTTTTCTTTAAGATTTTTCTTTTCGTAATGTGATGGAAAGTTACATTTACTAGATAAAACAACATTATCTGCCTCTCCACCCTTAACTTGATGTATAGTATCTATAATAATTTTAGGTGGTTCACTTAAATTCACACCTTCTTTTATCATTTTTAAAAAATATTGTTTATCTTTTTCTTTAAATTTTCTTTTAAAAGTTTCTGTCCACGGGCCTTTTTCATCACGCATACCACATCGAAGATGTAATTCATCAAAGTTAAATACCTGTTGTGGATGAGCAAAGCTCCATTTTTTACTTTCTTGTGACCGGTAGCCGTGATCAATGTTTAATAAGTATTCATACATTATGCACGCTTCTTCTCTTGTGATACTGCCGCCCTCACAAATCTTTTCCCAATACTGAATTGCCTGGTATTGGTTCATGTCAAATGATTTATTGCCTTTTACATCTTGATAATACAAAGAAAGGTTTCTTGCTTCTTCCTGTAATTCTTTTTTAACATCGTTAATTCTAGCTAGTACAAGCCAACTACCTTCTAATTCCCAAGGTACTTTCTTTAAAGAGTTCCAATAATGAATAGAACCCTCTTTACCATTAGAATAAAACTCTTTTTCTACTCTATTGTTTTTCATTCCCTCTAATAAACATTTTGAAAAGAAATGAACATTCTTGTTTAATCGAACTGATTTTTTTAAAATAACATTTCTTCCTGGAAAATTTTGAAAGTATTCAACCTCGGCCCCGTTCCATTCATAGATAGCTTGATCATCATCGCCAGCAATATAAACTCGCCAAACATGTTTTGCAATTTTAACAACCATGTCCCATTGTAATGGTGTTAAATCTTGAGCTTCATCTACCATTAAAACTTTTATAGGTAAGTTTCCAGCATCATTAATAAATTTTTCTACCATGTCGGTGAAATCTAATCTGTCCGCTGTCCGTTGTCCGTTTTCCAATTCCATTGTTTTAAATTCCTCGTAGCCTGCAATAATAGACTTGAACTGTTGTAGACGCACTGCTTTTCTCGGTTGCTGTTTATATAACCAAACTGGATCTACCTTCATGTTTCGGGCCCTGTCGTAAATTTGTAACGACCAATTGTTATAAACTTTAGCCTCATCGTAGTCTTCTTTGTAATTTACTTTAATGGTTCCGTATTGTGTATGAAACATTAACATATCTGATTTAGGATCTAGCACCGGAATTTCACCAAACTGTTGTCTTGCTAAACTATGCAGGGTTCTAAAATAAGTGAAATCATCTTCATCATATTCTTTAAATTTTTTACGAATACGACTTACACATTCATCAACTGCTTTATTAGTAAATGAAATATAACAAATTTCTCCAGGAGAAATACCTTGTTTTAAAAACCTTTGTACTCTTCTAAGTAGGTTTTCTGTCTTTCCAGTTCCGGGTGGGCCAAATATTTTAATTGTCTTCCCACGCAGCTTTTTGCTTAACGAATTTGACATCTTTGTTTTTATGTTCCATTTGTTTAGGCAAAGCAACTAACCAATGACGCGACTCGATGCTTTGAAATTTCTTTTTAGGCACCGCTCCGCCTGCCTCTAAAAACTTAGTGCAATCTTTCTCCGACCAGTTGTAACCCATTTTTTTCATAAACTTTCTAAAAGTTTCAAGCTTAAATCTCATTTCTACTTTATCAATCCAAATATTGCCGGAGTCTATTTGATCAAACTCTGTGGTATCTTCCACATCTTCTAGGAATTGAGATAGTCTGGAATTAAATACATCAGATTGTTCTTCATAAGCATCAAAACCTTCCATGTCTTGTTTATGATTTATTAATTCATCTAGCCAATCTCGATATGGGTCTGGATCTCTTTTAGATGGTTTTAAAGGTCGCCATACAATATCATAGTTTAATAACTGCTCTCCAAGTAATTGTTGTTGATATAATTGTTTAGTAGTCAATCGAACTGATTTACCTTGAATAGGTAATATCCAATAAGGTTCTGGATATGAGTTTACTTTAATTAATTTTCCAACATCTGGAATTGCTTCATTGGCCCCAATACCGTGTTTACGTCTTAGACAAGTGCTTGAAGAACAATGCATTCTAGCAATTGATGTTTTACATTTATAAGCATAGTCTTTGTTTTCAACACCTTTAAAAATGTTTTCTAATTCTTGTGGATGGAGTTTCTCATCACAAACTTTACTCATCATTTCTCGAGTCCAATCTTGATACATAACTGGATCTGGATTAATTTTTTTAGCTAATACGGCTACATTAAACATAGCATCATTTCTTCCCTCACCTTTTTTAACTTTGTTCTTCATAAAATTAACTACACAAGGCGGGTAATCTTTTGTTTCATCATCTTGAAACACTTTTAATTTTTTAAATTCTGCAGGAGTAAGTCTGTAATTAGATACAAACGCAAATAAATTTTCTAATTTGATGGAGTTACCATCATTGTCCATAGCCACACGTGTTGTCATGTGTGCTTTTTGATAAGGAAGATTTACAAAGTTTCCTTTTCTTTTTTTATTCCAATCTTCGGGAGTTAAATCAACTTCGTCTTGAGCCGGATAGATGTCTGTTTTAGTATCGTTTACACCAAGGTCGGATGCAATCTCAATTAATTTTTTACGCATTGAGGATGCTTCAACAACACCATCAATAAATAAAACTAAATGGAGTCCGTTGGATTTTGATCGGAACGGGATGAGTGGATATTTTCTTTTCCGTATAATTGATATAACTTCCTTATGTTGTATATTGTAGCGATCAACATCAATGACCCCCCAACTACATGTATTATCATCTCTGATAGGAACACTTCCATAATATTTTTCTCCAGTTAAATGTTGTAACCAATGCTCTTTGGTCATTGGCTTAGGTTCTACCCAATGTCTGAATTCTTGTTTACCATCACGGTCACGTTTTTGACCTAATGGTTCTGAAGCACCAAAATATGTAGAAGAGCCCTGGAAGAGTTCTACAAACTCCCCCAGGGTCTTGTCAAGTATTTCCATAAATTAGAATGGTGTTTTTTCTACTGACTCTTCTTTATCGTGACTAACTTTAACAGCGCCTTGCTTACAACTTTTATAGAAAGCATAAGCGGCTTCTAAGGTTTCGTTAGATTGTACGGTGCCTTGATGTTCAATCTCCCAACCATACCAAGAACCTAAATTGTTCTTTTCTAGTACGGTTTTAAGAGTGTACAGCTGAGTAAATGGTGCAGGTTTAAAATAACCCGTTCCATCCTTTTTCTTTTCTCTAACTGACATCATCATTGAATTCCACTTTTTAGATTTTTTTCTTTGAGTAGATTTCATGGTCATCATGGCAGTATTTGCAACTCCCCCTTCTTCAACAACTAAAACATAATGAGAAGCAGTCTCTTCAACGTAATTACCGTTTTCAAGTCTGTCTTTATTTTTATCGTCTCTTGTTGTTTTAGACATGATGTCACTATCTGATGAATAGATATTTACAGGTGCAGAACTTCCCTCCATACCTCTATCTCTCCATTCAATATACTCAAGTTTGTAAAAACATGGAACTACTGAAATTCCTTTTACACCATCATATAGTTGATTTGTTACAGTGTTAAATATCATTCCAGGCCTAGCCTCAGGAATGAATTGAGAGTCTCCTTGTGTTACTTGCGGAGACAATTGTCCAAGGATTTTTAAAAATGGTAATGCAAGACTTTTTGAATCTACATTATCAAATCCTTCATCTGCAAATTTTTCAATATTTAAATTTGCAACTGCGCCACCAGTTGGTCTGACAGCGACTTCTTTTTTGTCGTTTAACTTCATAGTTTACCTCGTTATTATTTGTTCGTTATTTTTGTTTTATTAGCAATATATACCCCAAACATATCAAATGGAACCTCTTTTCCTTTTTCAACTTGCTCTTTTATAAAAGCCTTTAAGGTCATTGGTTCTACTTTTTGTTTTTGAGAATAACTAAAACCAAGTTGTTCACATATCCTTACTAATTCAGATACTTGATTATCTTGGCCTTTGTCTATATTCGCTGTTAAAACATTTTTGATCATGTCTCCATGACCATTATCTCTAAGCCAATCAAAAGCCTCATCGTTTCTAGACTCAGGAATTTTAGCGGCATAAAAAGGTTTCACTTCAACCTTCGTACCATCAGATAGTTCCAATTTTGAAACACCTGCCTCCTGCATCATATCGGGAATTGTTCGTTCCTCGTATTCTTTGGCTTGTTTTTTTAGCTCAGAAATTTCTTTTTCTTTGTCTTCGATTTGTGTCAGAAGACTCTGAAACTCATTACATTTTTTAGATATGGATGCTACATCATCCTTACTTAATTCAATGTTTGAGAATTTTTCTATATCTAGATTTTCCATATTTTTCCTCCTAATCCTCTAATAATTATTTTCTTGATTAATGCAAGAAAAAAATTAATATATTTTTTTATGGAATGGAAATACCCCTACAAGACTCAACCGTTTGAGCATCAGAGAACTGCTCTTAACAAATCTGCAAACACATCTTCATATGCATATTTTATGGAAATGGGTACAGGTAAAACCAAAACTACAATAGATAATATAGGTTTTTTATATTTAAAGAAAGAAATAGATACAGTTCTAATTATTGCACCAAAATCAGTATACACTATATGGAGTAAAGAAATCGAAACCCATCTACCAAATGTGGTAGAAAGAGATATATTTCAATGGAAGGTTGATAAACCTAAAACATGGGAAAGATTTATTAAAAGTAAAAAGTTAAAAATATTTTTAATGAATGTAGAGGCCCTTAGCGGAAGAACTGGTTTAAAAGAAGCAGAGACTTTTTTAAAAAAATTTCCTAAAAATTTTGTGGCTATTGATGAGTCGACTACTATTAAAAACCCTAAAGCCAAAAGAACTAAATCTATTTTATCTTTACATAAACATTGTAAGTTTCGAAGAATACTTACTGGATCTCCGGTTACTAAATCTCCGTTAGATTTATATTCACAATGTTATTTTCTAGATCCTAAACTATTAGGTTTTGAAAGTTTTTATTCGTTTAGAAATAGATATGCGGAAATGCAACAAATACAAATGGGTGCGAATAGATTTATAAGTATCCCTAAATTTTATAAAAATATAGAAGAGCTAGAAGGAAAACTAGAGAAGTTTTCTTATAGGGTTAGGAAGGATGAGTGTTTAGATTTAAAACCTAAAGTAAGACAAAAAAGATTTGTTGAAATGTCTACAGAACAAGGTTTGCTGTATGAAAGATTAAGAAGAAAAGCTTTAGCGATTGTTGGAGATACTACTATTTCTTTTTCTAATAAGTTAACTGAAATGATAAAATTACATCAACTTACAAATGGTTTTTGCAAAGATGATGATGGTAATATGATGGAGTTTGGTAAACAAAAGATAAATGCATTAGAAGAAATTATAGAAGAGACAGATGACAAGATAATTATCTGGGCCAACTACATATATAACATAGAACAAATAAAAGAATTCTTAACCGAAAAATATGGTAAAGATTCTTTTGTAGAAATATATGGTGCAACTAAAGTTAAAGATAGACAACAAGCAATTGAACTATTTCAAAATGATCCAAAGGTTAGGTTCTTTGTCAGTAATCCAACTACCGGTGGTTATGGTTTAACATTAACTGCCGCTAATACAGTGGTGTATTTTTCTAACAATTATAATTTAGAAGTAAGAAAACAATCTGAAGATAGAGCACATCGGTCTGGTCAAAAAGGTACGGTAGTGATTATAGATATCATAACTAAAAACACTATTGACGAAAAAATAATGCAAGCACTAACTAAGAAAGGTCAGATAGCCGCTAAGACTCTAGGTGAAGAAGAACTAAAAGATTGGCTATTGTAACTTTTTAAATTGTTCTACTCTTTCTAAAAATTTATCACCAAACTCAATTAAGTCTGGTTCAGACAATTTAAATTCTTGATACTGTAAATCTCTTGTACAAATACTAATAACCCCTTGTTCAATAGGCCCATAATTTTCTTTATGTGCTAAATAGTAAGCACCTAATTGTAATTTATAATCTTCTACCCAATCTTCTCTTTTAGGTTTGTTAGCTTGTTTAAAGTCTACAATTGATGGTTTACCATAGGCCATAGCAACTAAATCTGTTGTTCCCGCAAATTCATTTTTATATTCTAAAGATACTTCGTTGCCCCAAACTTCTTCTATTTTTAAATTCTGTAATATTATTTT
>Ga0136655_1000701_pt1 | contig 15351 bp, 15 predicted proteins | sample CPBDNA_2_FD_94863 | JGI IMG/M metagenome (GOLD analysis project Ga0136655, IMG submission 94863) | Freshwater to marine salinity gradient microbial communities from Chesapeake Bay, USA - CPBay_Spr_15_0.8_DNA (version 2) | ecosystem: Environmental > Aquatic > Marine > Coastal | place: USA... | reverse complement strand
AGTACATCCATTATTACAACCATCATCGAATCCAAACTAAACGGAAAGAGCCCGGTACAATACCGAGCTCTTTCACTAAATTTAAATCTTTCTTAAACCGTCCAACTTTTGGGGGCTAGTCCAAAATTCAAGGCCTTTTTTTATTAAGGAATTATTAAAAGATTTCGGCCATCCGAAAGAGTTACTTTTGCTGTCACAGCACAAGAGCCGGAGGTCTCATAGTTAATACTATGCATTACCACTCTACTTTGGCCACGATCGATGGTCCAATTCTCTTTTCCCGCAATGGGAAGGATTTCATTTTGAGAAAAGCAAGTTGCCAAAGACTGTCTTGGGCTACTGATATCTATGCTGAAGTTACGCCCGGTTGAATTGGTACCTGAAATAGATCCTGTAGAACTCATTCCAATTAGTTTATTACGGAGCTTAGTTAAGCTATGATTTAGCGTTCCTGAAAAAGTAGTATTCAAGTTTTTGTTGGATGTTGTCTTCAGATTGATAAATGTTTCTGTGACCTGATTCAAAGCAGATACTGAAAATTCTCTAGCACCTCTAATCGTATCATTTTGAAAAGTATAACCTTGATAGGTTAAAATCCACGAGGAGGAATTGGTGCTAATCAAAGGATATTGTAAGATCAATTTTCCAGTTCTTTTAACCTTTCCGGATTGCTCACATGCATTAGTAGGATCAAAAGTTAATGTGACTCTTTTTTCTGCTGATTCGATCAATACGCTTGGACATCCCGGTAATTCTCCGCTAGGAATTTGTGAATAATCCTCAAAATTCAGTAAGCCAAAATACAAGCTTTCTCCCCAGACTGTTGATATTTTAAAAAGTTGATTGGCTTCTAAACTAAGGTCTGTCTGGAAGTTTTTGTTTTCATCTTCCTCACAACCCGAAAAAAAGGTTGGAATGGAAATGATTAAAATGAGTTTAAGAACTGATTTCATTTTCTAACTAGATCATCAAAGGATTAGAAATTCTTCTTTCAAATACCAGACCGAAATTCTTATCTTCGAGTCAAACGATAAACCAAAAATTTTATGATACGAGCCGAAGGCATGCTGAAAGAGGGAGCTCTCAAAGGTAAAAATATACTAGTAACAGGAGGCGGAACAGGTCTTGGAAAATCGATGGGCGAATATTTTTTGGAATTAGGGGCTAACTTGGTCATTACTTCCAGGAAAATTGATGTTTTGCAAGAAACGGCCAAGGAAATGATGGCTGCAAAAGGAGGGAAAGTAATTCCTATAGCTTGTGATGTGCGAGATATTGATCAAGTGGAGGCGATGTGGAAAGAAGCAAAAGCAGCACTTGGAGAAATCCACGTGGTGTTGAATAATGCTGCTGGGAATTTCATCAGCCCAACAGAGCGTCTTTCAACGAATGCATTTAACACAGTCTTAGATATTGTACTTAAAGGCACTTCCCAAGTGACTCTAACAGCGGGCAAAGATTGGATCAATTCTAAGCAGCCTGGCACATTTTTGAATATTGTAACTACTTATGCTTGGACAGGTTCGGGATACGTAGTACCGTCAGCAGCAGCAAAAGCTGGCGTTTTAGCCATGACAAGATCACTAGCAGTAGAGTGGGCTAAGTATGGTATTCGATCCAATGCGATTGCTCCAGGGCCTTTCCCAACTGAAGGAGCTTGGAGTAGATTGTTGCCAGGTGACTTGTTGAAGAAATTTGATCCAGCAAAAAAAGTACCTGTAGGTAGGGTAGGAGAGCATCAGGAACTTGCCAATATTGCAGCGTACTTGGTGTCTGATTACTCCTCTTATGTTAATGGAGAAGTAGTGACCATCGATGGCGGAGAATGGCTCAAAGGAGCGGGAGAGTTTAACAATCTAGATGCAATACCTCAAGAAATGTGGGATATGATGGAGGCTTCCAGAGGAAAAAAGCAATGAGCCTTGGGCTGATTTGGGGCTATCTAAAATCTAAATGGAAAATCAGAAATTTATAAAAGGAGCTTGGCTCCTTTTTTTTTAAGTCGATTTATCCGCCTTGGGTAAGAGAGGGGTTTTTAAAGCAAAAAACGGGATAAAAATCATGTTCTTGTTCTATTCCTCTACAGGAAATTTATATCTAAAGATCTATTCTTTGCAACAGATTCTATAATGCTCTTTTTTAGTGATTGATCAAGTCGCTTCGTTTCATCTTTGATTAGATCTATTAATTTCTTGGATTCATCACTTTTAGTTTCAACTTCCAGTATGTCTAAAATTCCTAAAATATTTGCTACTCGAGCTCGAAGTGAATGGGATTGTTCAAATGCTAATTCCTTCAAAAAAAGTTGGTGTTCTTTCATCCAAATCTCTTGCTTTTTTTTGTCTGAAATATCAAGGAGACAACCGAGTACTTTCAAAGGAATTCCTTCTTTTGACCATCTGGTTGTTTTTCCAAATCCTAAAACCCAAATCATTTGGTTGTTCTTGGAGTACATTCTAAATTCCTTTCGAAAAGGAAGGTTTCCGGATGTATTGAAATATTGATTTAGATCACGGAGTAATCCTGGAAGATCTTCTGAGTGAACATGCTTTTGCAAAATGATTTTATCTCCTTTTTCAAGTTCTTGCTCCGAATAGCCTAGCATTTGCCCAAGCCCTTGACTCAGGTTATTAGTTTTGGTGTTAAGATCATATTCCCAAAAGCCGATCAGCTTATCATCTAATAGACTATCTAAAAGTTCTTTTTCACCCAATTTTTGATCAAAAAAATCTCCCATATCTATATTAAAAGGTTTGGGGTTGGGGAGTAGATGACCTATTCCTAAACAAGTTCCGAAGTCCTCATCGATAAAGAAAAATTCCCACTTGGAAGGAACTGTATCCAATTCCGGATGGCTAATTTTCTTAAGATTAACCACAAAAGACTGATGGGAGTTTTTCCATGCCTTGATTCGCTGGGTCTCATATTTTGCCCAATCTGAGGATAAAAAGCAATCTGCGAAGTATATTGGTTTTTCATTTCGATCAAAAAGAGTTGGGATTGGCCCTATAGCTGAGTGGGCAGAGAGAATTTTGCCAGACTTTTCAATCGTGACATGTAGAAAATAATCTGACTTGATCGCAAATTCGCTTAAAGCATCGATAGTTTCTCTCTTGATCATAATGCAAATATACTTAGTTGGTATTATCCTAAACAATTAAAAGCATTAAATTTTATTTAAAATACATAAAAATATATTTAAAATGAATTATGACGATATGAATTTGAATAGAAGTGTTTTTGGTTCTCAGGCAAACAGAGGTAATATCCTCTCAACAGAGGAAGCCAAAAAACTACTTGATGATTGGGTTACGAATCCCAAACTAGTAGTGCATATGCAGCAAGTGGAGCATTTAATGCGAATGTTTGCAAAGGAAAGTGGGTATTTAGAACCGGATCAGCACAGATGGTATCTGGCAGGATTACTCCACGATGCAGATTGGGAGAAGTGGCCGGATACGCATTGTAGAAAAATTATAGAAGAGTTAGAATCAAGAAATATCGATCCTGAGATCATCCATGCAATAGCCTCTCATGGTCCAAAGTATTTTGGTGTAGAGCCTGAAACTGAAATGGATAAAATGCTCTATGCATTTGATGAGCTTAGTGGGTTAACACACGCTTATTCCTTAATGCGACCTGAGGGGTATAAAGGAATGGAAGTCAAAGGCGTCAAGAAAAGATTGAAGGATAAGACTTTTGCAGCCCAAGTAAGTCGAGAAGATATCACGGATGCCTGTGAAAGGGCTGGGATTGCACTTGATGAATTAATCAAATTTGTAATCAATCATCAAATTGATGCTGTTTCGATTGATTGAATTGGTAAATTCAGTGGCAATTGATTTAATTTTATTCTCAACTCATTTTAAAAATAACCAACAATTTTATGGTAAAGAGAATTTTTTTTGTGCTTTCCTTACTTTTAATAGGTACTACGTCTTATTCGCAGGATTATCTAAAAGACACCGTTGCAATCCAGATTTTGGATAAAATGAGTAGCGTTTTTGGTGATTTGAAATCGGTAGGTTTTAAAACTCAGGTTTCAAAAGATGTGGCTTTTGCCAATAATTTTTTCATCAAGGAGTTTACATCTAGTCAAGTCAAAATTGCTGGTCCCAACAAGTTTGTCGTTAAGATAATTGGAGAATCAAAAGAAGATAAATATAGCTATAATGGGTCTCAGGTGGCTTACTATTCATTTTCTAATAATATCTATACTATAGCTGATGCTCCAGATAACTTGATCGAAACGATAGACTGGTTATACAATGACTATGGGGTGGAAGTCACATCTGCTGATGTGCTTTACCCTTCTTTTTCTAAGGATATAGTTGAGGATATGGATTTCATTCAATATCTCGGTGAAACTACTGTAAATGGGCAGCGGACATTTCATATTGGCTGTTCCAATAATTTAGTAACTATTCAGCTTTGGATTTCAAATGATATTTATTTTTTACCAGTAAAAACGTTGATTACTTATTTGGAAGAACCTTATGCCAACCAGCATGAAGTAGACTTTTTTGATTGGGAATTTAATCAGGAGTATCCAAATTCCATTTTTGAATTTTCTCCACCTCCTGGATCGAGACAAATAACTTGGCTTAATCAGAATTGAAAAAATTAAAAGAGACTAATATGAAGTTTTCAAAATTAAAATTGATGGGAGTATTTTTAGGAATACTTGCCATGTTGATATTTCCGGAAATGGCAGAAGCTCAACGAATGAGAGCAGCAGCTGGAGGGAGAGGGGGGGCAAGACCTGCTACTTCCCGACCAGCTCCATCACGTCCAACAACCTCAAGCAGACCAACCACTAGCAGACCTACAACCACTAGTAGGCCCAATACTGGAAATAGATCAACATCGGCATCTAAACAGACCACTTCTAGGCCCAAAAATTCAAGCTCAAAAGCCACGATTAATGGCGGTTCGGATCGAGTAACTAATAAAACAACCAATAATAGTAAAGTCAGCTCTATCAAGGGGAATAATGTCGGAAATACGACAAACAATAGGGTTGGAAATAATAATATCAATTCGGGGAATAAGAATATCGGAAATAACAATAAGATCAACATTGATAACAGTAGAAATGTCAATGTGAACGTGAGAAACACAAATAATCGATCTTATCGCCCACCTTATAGGCCCTATCCGCGACCGCCATATTTCTATGGCGGGTTTGGCTTCTCCTGTTTTAGACCGTATTACTATCATCCATACCGACCGTTTTATTGGGGCCCGATTTGGCATCCATGGGGATTTTTCGTAGCTACTCTTGCTGTTACAGCGATTGTAGTTTCAGTTGAAAATCAGCAATATCATTATGATCAGGGCGTGTTTTATGTGCAGGATGGAGATGGATATGTAGTTGTGGAAGCTCCACAAGGTGCAAAAGTGACAGTCATTCCAAGTGAAGCCAAGGAGGTAGAGGTAAGTCCGACAGTTAATAATTATTACTATGGAAATACTTACTATGAAAAATCCGACGGAGGATATACAGTAGTTCCCCCGCCAGCAGGAGCAATAGTTGATGCTTTGCCGGAAGGAGGAGAAGAAGTAAAAGTAGGTGATCAGACTTATGTTAAAATTGGCGACACTTACTACTTACCGGTACAGGTTGATGGAAAAGATATGTATGAAATCGCACAGGTAGAGCCCGAAAAATAGTTTGATTGTTGTGTAGAAAATAAAAAAGGCCTCAATCGAGGCCTTTTGCTATTCATCACCAGTTTCCACTTCTGAAACTGGTCTAAAATTCCCCGGAGGCAACTGCTCCGCTACTTCATCTTTTTCAAAGGGGAAGACTTCCACAATCGCACTTTCCACAATATCAGGAATTCTAAAACTCACTAGCATATTACTTAAGCTTTCTTGGATTCGGTCGTAAGCATTTTTTACATCCTCAGCTGTGACGATCATGTATTGGGTTACCTTTTTCTCTTTCCCACTATCTGCATCTGCTACCAAGTAACTGATCTTACACTTGTACCATATGTCAGAATCTTCATAGAAAAATACATCTACGATATTACTTTTGGAAATACCGGTAACCTGAAAATCTCCTCTGATTTGACTGGCTAGTCGATCGTAAAGAATCGCTTCAGCTTCAGTGAATGAAACTGCATCTACCAAGTATTGCTCTGAAATATTCTTCAGAAGCCCCTCTTCATTTTCCTTTGCGTATTTTACTTTGCACAAAAACCAAGTTCTCATATTCTTCTATTTAGCGTCGTGAAGGTAAAATTTTCTGAGTGAAGGACAAGAGGAATTCTAGACAAAGAATAGGGTAGGCTAAGTGTCTAATCATTAACATGCTGTAAATCAGTCTAAATTCTATATCAGTAAATTTATTTAGGGGTATGAAAATGAAGGTTTTGAAATGATTGTGGAGGTATACTAGAAAAACTGTAAATTATCCAAAAAACTAATTTATGTGGGATAAAATCTGGTTCAGCTTTCCTATTCAACTGTTCCTGCTTCACCTTCTAAAAAATCTCTCCTTACTCCTAATTTGGGTGGTCTTACTGGTGATCATTCTGGAAGGGATAGGAGTAATGCTTGGGATTCCCTTTTTATTTTTAGATCCTGAATACCTTAATCAGGTTTCATGGATTAGTTTTTTCTTAATGGGAATTGGCTTTGCGATGTTTACAATGGGGTTTCACATGTCCACCTACATCATGGATGGGGGTAAATTCCCCTTCTTAGCAATAGTAAGTAAACCCTTTATACACTATTGCCTCAATAATTCGATCATCCCGCTTGTCTTTTATTTGATTTACATCTATCGGTTTATCAGTTTTCAACTGGAAAATGATCTTACAAATGACTGGGAAGTTTTAAATTACTTTCTTGGGTTTTCGGCAGGCAGTATTATTTCTTACACCGTGATTTTCGGTTATTTTTCCTTGACCAACAAGGACTTCTTTATTCTTTTCGCAGGAAATTTAGATAGGCGACTCCGTAAAGTAAGATTGACAAGAACGAATGTGATTAGCCAGCACAAGGAACTTAAAAACCAAAGCACCAAAATACTTTATTTTGTCAATTTACGATTGGGACTGGAAAAAGTCAGACCAGATATTTCCAGATTTGAAAGCGCAAAACTATTGCGAGTCTTTGATCAAAATCATCTTAATCTTTTTCTAATCCAGGTATTCCTAATCTTAGTGATTCTCTTTTTGGGATTCTTTAAAGAATATCCTATTCTTCAACTTCCAGCAGCAATGAGCGTCACGTTGCTTTTGGCAATTCTAGTGATGATTGCTGGTGCAGTTAGTTTTTGGTTGAGAAGGTGGGCTACGGTTGCCGTTGTTATTTTTGTCTTTTTAATCAATTATTTCTCTAATTTCAATTTTCTAAATCGTCCTCATGAAGCTTTTGGGATGGATTATGCAGTTCCTCCTGTGGCATATACCCTTTCTCATCTCGACTCCTTACTTCATAAGGATACGGTAGCCAAAGACGAGAGTCAAATTCTTCAAATTTTAGAAAATTGGAAGGCTAAATTCCCTGTTGAGACCAAACCAACATTGGTAATCATGGCCTCTAGTGGTGGCGGTCAGCGGGCTGCCTTGTGGACTGTGAAGGTCATGCAAAGTATCTATGAAATAAATTCAGGGGAAATATGGAAGCATACCGAACTCCTGACTGGAGCTTCAGGTGGAGTATTAGGGGCTGCCTTTTTTCGAGAGATTTATCTTCGATCCTTAAAAGATCCGGCAGTTAACCCCCTAGACGGAAAGTACCTAGATCAAATCTCTGCTGATAACCTCAATCCAATTATTTTTAGCCTTTTGGTCAATGACCTATTGATCCGAAATCAACATTATGAATATGGTGGTCGATCTTATCTAAAAGATAGAGGTTATGCTTTCGAAAATCAACTCAATATAAATACTGAAGGGATTTTAGATAAGCCGCTTATTGCCTACCAGATCCCTGAATCGAAAGGTGAAATCCCACTGCTTCCAGTGACAGCTTTAATCACCAATGACGGGAGGAAACTGGTCATCTCTCCGCACTCAATGTCATTTTTTGGGACTTCAGTCCTAGGGAAAACTGGAGTCGCGGAGAAAAAACAAACAGTGGATTTTCTTCGGTTTTTTGCTGCCCATGATGCTAAAAATCTTCGGTTTTTATCGGCTTTACGTATGAGTGCGACTTTTCCTTTCATTACCCCAAATATCCAGCTGCCTTCGGAACCCGTAATGGAGACAATGGATACGGGGCTTTCGGATAATTTCGGGATTCAGGATGGCCTAAGATTTTTATATGTTTTTCAAAAATGGATAGCAGAAAATACTTCTGGTGTTGTCATGATTACTATTCGGGATTCCGAAAAGTCAGTTGAAATCCAACCTACTTTGCCCCCAAAAATTTTCCAACGAATTTTCACTCCATTCAAGAATATTTATTCCAATTGGGATAATATTCAGACAATTCAAAATGAGGTACTATTCAATTATATGGCTGAATCAATGCCTTTCTCCTTAGAAAAGGTGGAATTTGAATATGCTCCTGAAAAGGTGCAGGTAGAAGAATTGACAGAAAGCCAGCAAAATATGCAGCGTGCCTCTCTCAATTGGCGGTTGACGGCAAGAGAAAAGAAGTCTATTTTGAGTAGTATGGCCACGTCTTCGAATCGAATGGCAATTGCAAGGTTGAAAGTGCTTTTTGGAACCCACGTCCTCCAAGATTCTATTCCCTAGTTATCAATAAGAGAATCCCCACTTCTTATAAATGAAATGCATCAACCAAGCCGGGCCGATCATTAAGAATTGGACATCTTTTAAAAAAGAAGGCTTTTTCCCTTCAATTTTATGACCATAAAATTGAATAATCCAAGCAATAATAAAGATTCCCAAGCTAATCGCCCATAGGTAGCCTGGAAAAGTTAAGTCTAGAAAATTCGCTAATGCAAGACAAAGGGCAGAAAAGAATAGCATTCCTAAGGTCAATGGACCGGAAAGCGATACATAATACATTAAGACAAAAACCAGCACTACGGTTGCCCAATTGGCGAAGTTTTCCAGAAATGGCAATAATTCTGGGAGGGGCCCAACAGGAATACTGAATACCAAGCCGACTACACTAAAAAAAATTGCAGGGACACAAAACCAGTGAATAAGCTTATTAGTGGCATTTTGATGACTTTGTCCATATTCATTGAGGAGGCTATCTATTTTTCTCATGGCATTTTGGGATTATATCAATTAGATTTATGAAAATACTAAAACTAGTCTTAAATCTATTTAATTGAGAAGGAATGTTAAGTTATTGGGAAACAAAACACTTTTTTGATTACGATCTCGTCGTGGTGGGTTCGGGCTTTGTGGGTCTATCAACTGCAATTCATTTTAAGAAGAAGAACCCTAAAGCAAGTGTGCTTGTGCTCGAACGAGGTATATTTCCGACGGGAGCAAGTACAAAAAATGCGGGTTTCGCTTGCTTTGGAAGTTTGACAGAGATTTTGGATGATTTCTGGCAGATGACTCAGGAAGAAGTTGTCAAGCTAGTCGAGCGAAGATATCAAGGCATTACTGCTATTCGGGATAAATTTGGAGATAAAGCGTTAGCATACCGTCATTCCTATGGATATGAATTGTTAGAGAAGGAACAAACCTCGGCTTTGGATCAAATGTCCGATATCAACAAATTGTTGAAACCTATTTTTAAGAAAGATGTCTTCTCTCATGTTAAAAAAAAGGAAAGGTTCGGCTTTTCTGATTCTATTCAAACGATTGTAAAAAATGGGTTTGAGGGAGAATTAGACCCTGGGAAATATATGAATGAGCTTTGGGGGTTAACCCAAAAGTCGGGTATCCGGATTTTGACAGGGGTATCAGTTGTGGAAATCAATAAAGATGATGGGATCGTAATAGCTGAGGATGCGGCAGGGGAGGGAGTCTATGAGTTTAAAGCGAATCAAGTTGCAATTTGTACCAATGCCTTTACTCAAAAACTATGGAAAGAATCTGAAATCGAACCTGGTCGCGGTTTGATCTTATTGAGTGAACCGCTTAATTTTAAAATTCCTTGGAAAGGGAGTTTTCATTTGGACAAAGGCTACGTATATTTTAGAGAACTCGATGGTCGACTCCTGTTGGGAGGTGCAAGAAATATGGATAAGGGCGAAGAGAATAGCACTAATTTCTCGGTCAACCCAAAGATTAAAGCTCACTTACAGCAATTGGCGACAAATGTCATTTTCCCTGGGAAGGAGTTCAATTGGGAAACCGAGTGGACTGGAATAATGGCATTTGGAAATAAGAAATCGCCTTTAATACAAAAAGTAGGTAAAAAAGCAGCGGCAGCTGTTAGACTTGGAGGAATGGGAGTCGCTATAGGTTGGCAGGTAGGTAAGGAGTTGGCTTCACTTTTATCCTCGGACTAATTGGTAATTTTTGTTTAGATTCAACGATTAAAATCACCCAAATACGATTAATGCAAGGATTAACACGTACTCCAAAGGTTTTAGACGCTCTAATACCACTAGTTTTTTTAATTGTTTTATTAATATTAAACATTAAGGTATTTGGAACTGACGGACTTTCAGGTTCCAACCAAATTGTATTGATTCTTTCTTCTGCTGTGGCAGCTATTGTGGCGATTTTCCGGCTTGGCTTTCATTGGGAAACTCTCCAAGACGGAATTATAAAGAGTATCAGTTCAGCAATGTCAAGCATCTTGATTTTGTTTTTGATTGGTGCTTTAGCGGGAACTTGGATGATCAGCGGCATCGTACCCGCTATGATTTATTATGGACTTCAGGTCCTGAATCCAACGATATTTCTATTTGCAGCGTGTTTTGTAAGTGGTATAGTCTCTATCTCTACAGGAAGTAGCTGGACTACCGTAGCTACAGTTGGGGTAGCTTTGCTTGGCATTGGTAAAGCATTAGGGTTTGAGGAAGGTATCATTGCTGGCGCTATTATATCAGGAGCCTACTTTGGAGATAAAATGTCTCCGCTTTCAGATACGACTAATTTGGCTCCAGCGATGGCGGGTACAGACTTGTTTACTCACATTCGCTATATGGCAAAAACAACTATTCCTTCGATTACAATCACGATGATTTTGTTTGTTATTATCGGATTTAACTACGAGACGAGTGGAAGCGTGGACGATGTCAAGTCAATCTCTTCGGTGATTTTAGAGCGATTTAATATTACCGGATGGGTATTTATTGTCCCATTAGTAGTACTCGTGCTAATTATAAAAAAGGTTGCGGCTATTCCAGCATTGCTTGCAGGGACTTTATTAGGCGGGGTATTTGCTTTAATTTTTCAACCAGATATTATTCGTCTGATTGCAGGAGAAGGAGGCTCATTTAGCTACCAAGCATTCAAGGCAGTAATGATGTCATTATACGGGGAAGTGAGTGTTGTGACGTCCAATGATATTGTAAACGAACTCTTAGTGACTCGTGGAATGTCAGGAATGCTAAATACCATTTGGTTGATCATCTGCGCAATGGTCTTTGGTGGGATTATGGAAGTTAGCGGAATGCTTGAGGTTTTGGCGCAAGCGGTTATTCGTAAGGTTCATAGTGTCGGGTCTTTGATCGCTTCTACTGCCGCCACCTGTGTGTTTTTCAATGTCACTACCTCAGATCAATATTTGGCCATTTTGGTTCCGGGAAGAATGTATGCCGATGTCTATAGAAAGCGAGGGCTAAAGCCTGAAAACTTAAGTCGGACGCTAGAGGACTCGGGGACTGTTACTTCGGTCCTTGTACCTTGGAATACTTGTGGAGCCACTCAAGCTTCAGTATTGGGTGTAGCCACATTGGTTTATGCGCCTTTTTGTTTTTTCAATATTATTAGTCCTATTATGACGATTCTTTTTGGTTATTTGAAAATTGGAATTCGGTATTATGAGGAGGGTGAATTAGAAGATGAATTATGATTCCATTAAAAATTTCAAAGGAAGAAATCAATCAACTTGCCCTTGGCCAGTTCGAAGGAGAGATTTTCTTAATCGAAGACTTAGATGATGTAGAGGAAGTGGCTGATTTCTTGTCTCAGCATCCTATTATAGGATTTGATACAGAGACGAAGCCTGCTTTCAAAAAAGGGGTGATCAACCAGGTTTCTTTACTTCAATTATCAACTTCATCTCAGGCATTTTTATTTCGAACTCATAAGACAGGTTTTCCGGATTTGATTCGGAACGTCTTAGAAAAGGAGCATATTATCAAAGTGGGAGCTGCAGTGCATGATGATATCAAAGGGCTTGCAAAACTTACTGACTCTTTCTACCCCAATTCATTTTTTGATCTGAATGATGAATTGAAAAAGGTTGGGTTTGAAAATGTAGGAGTTCGGAATCTCTGTGGCATGGTATTGAATATGCGGATTTCAAAATCTGAGCAAGTATCTAATTGGGAAGCAGAAAATCTCACTCAAAAGCAGCAACGCTACGCGGCAACTGACGCTTGGGCTTGCCTAGAAATTTATAAGAAATTGAAAACAGAGGGTTATCTGGATTCGCTTTTTTAGTCTAAAATAATCAGGGATAAAATATCTTTTAATGAGTCTTTGATTTGATCCTCAAGTCTAAGTCTTACCTCTAGAATCATCTTGCAGTCCAAACTCATTTCTTGATTTAAAATAATGAGATCGAATGCCTTTACCAGTTTCATGACTTCATTCAAGTCGGCATAAGGAAAATGGATCTTTATTTTTGTAGTGATTAATTGTTCGATGATCTCATTTTCTTCAATCGCCAAAGCCGCCGAAGTTTTATACGCATTGATCAATCCACTGATTCCAAGCTTTGTCCCTCCAAAATATCTAACTACTACAATTAATACATTGGTTAATTGATGTGACCTGATTTGACCCAAGATGGGATCACCTGCGCTATGATTTGGTTCGCCATCATCATTCGCACGATAATTCATTCCATCTGTCCCTAGATTCCAAGCATAGCAATGATGTCTAGCATCAAAGTGTTTTTTGCGTAAATCTTTCAAGTGACTTTTGATTTCCTCCTCAATTATTACAGGGAAGGAATAATAGAAAAATTTGCTGCTCCTATCTTTGAAAAGCCCCGTGCTTTCATTTGCTAAGGTTAAAAAAGTGTCTTCAGAAGGTGAATCTAAGCTATGGGAACTACTCATTGGGAAAATTACATCGGACTCGAAGTTAGAAAATTAACTTTTGATTAACCTTTATTCCTTTCATTTGTCTTAATTTTAAAGTGAACAAGATCAAAAATGGAAAAATCAATCATCCTTCAATCTCCCTATTTACTTAAACTCCCTGGAGAGAAAAACGAAAGGGGATCTTTGAATTTCTGGGAGAATACGACGCTTTTTCCGCAGGGAATTCAGCGTTGTTTTTGGATTACCAAAGTTGATGGAGAAGCCAGCAGAGGAAATCATGCCCATTGGCAGGAATCTCAGGTCTTGGTGGCATTAAGTGGAAATGCCACCGTAACAGTTGAATCTGCTGCCGGAGAAGTCTTTACATTTACCTTAAATTCTCCTGCTTTGGGCCTATTTGTTCCTCCATTACATTGGGTGAGCGTAAGTTTTTCTCCGGAAACAGTGCTCCTTGGAATGTCTGATTTAGAATTTTCAGAAGAAGATTATATACGAGATAAAAAATACTTTGAAAGCCTTAAAGAACGATACTCCTGATTCCTTGAGGTTTAAAGCCTTCGAATCCAGCCAACTTGATAAAGATTATTTTTTAGCAAATATTCCTGTAAATGGATTACAATACGTGCACTTTGAGGATCAGAAAAAGGGGAAAGTCAAAATCTGGATTACAGTAGCGATTACTCTTGATCAGCATGGGGTCTCCCTTCCTAGTTCGCCTTTTGGAGGTTTTTGGTGTGAAAAAGGCTTGAATTCTACAGCTTTGGAAACATTTATAGATTTGGTCACTGAATATTTGAAAGCTAAGGGAGTCAAAAGCTTGACTATTGTGCAGGCCCCCAAGAATTACGAGCCTTATTCAGATTTAGTGAATTACCTTTTATTCAAATTGGGTTGGAATCTGAAGAATGTACTCAGCCATCAGTTTTATACAGGTTCAAAAAGGATTGAAAAATACCTTTTGGCCGAGGGCCCGAGAATTCGTGAAAAGTTGAAGGCTTCTGGTTTGAAGACGAGTCATCATTCTATCTCAAACTTTGAATTTCTTAAAAAGATTAAAGTTTGGAACAGTGAAAAGGGTTATAAGTCTTCAATTAATGAAGATTACTTGGTTCAACAGGTGTCCCGATATCCAGAACGTTATTTTTTACTAAAATTGGAAAAGGGGGATCAGGTACTAGGTTTCGTTTTGGCAGTTTTATTAACTACAAATTCAATTTATTACTTTCTTTCTGGACTGGACTCTAGAAAGGAAAGTAAGGGAGGAGGGGATTTTCTGTTATTCGAACTTTTTTCACTTGCAAGGGAGCAGAAAGTTGATTTTATTGATTTAGGATCATCAGATTTGGGAGATCGTGCAAATCTTAGCCTTATGTTTTTCAAAGCAAGATTTTCAAATGATATCTCCAATAAAATGAGCTGGATTAAGGAATTTTAAAAATGAAGATCGCCGATCGAGTTACGATTATTTGTATTACCTATAACCATGAAAAATGGATTGAGGAGACGCTTGAGAGTGTCAAATTACAAGATTATTATTCCAAAGAGCTTATCATTATCGATAATGGAAGCACGGATCAGACTCCAGAAATCATCCGACGCTGGGTAAGTCAACGATCAGGAACGATGTCTGTTCAGACAATTTTCATGGAAAAGGAAATGCCGTATTGTGGGCTTTTCAACCAATATTTAGGTACAATTTCCAGTCAGTATGTGGTTGATTTGTCAGGGGATGACGTGCTTTATCCCGATCATTTATCACTTTCTATTGATCAGCTTCGGAAAGCTCCATATGCAGCATTCGTATATTCTGATGCCTATATATTTACTACGGATGGAGAAATAAAAACTTTTTACAAACGTAATTCTTACGGTGACCTAAAAGAGGAGATTCTACAGGGTGAACTCTATGAGACACTCATTGAGCACAACTACATTTGCTCTCCTACCATTGTATTCAATGCAAAAGTTTTGGAAAAGGAGGGCGGTTATGATTCTGGCCTATATTATGAGGATTTTGATGTCCAATTAAGGCTAGCAAGAAAACACCCAGTCGTATTTTCAGATCATATTGGTGTATTGAAGCGACAGCATTCTAAGTCATTGTCCTCAGGTCAATATCAGCGATACAAGTCTAAGATGCTTCCAAGTACATTGGCTGTTTGTGCAAAGGTTAAAGCCATGAACATCCATCCTGAGGAAGACAAGGCATTAGGGAAGAGAATTCTCTATGAATT
>Ga0136655_1000699_pt1 | contig 15368 bp, 11 predicted proteins | sample CPBDNA_2_FD_94863 | JGI IMG/M metagenome (GOLD analysis project Ga0136655, IMG submission 94863) | Freshwater to marine salinity gradient microbial communities from Chesapeake Bay, USA - CPBay_Spr_15_0.8_DNA (version 2) | ecosystem: Environmental > Aquatic > Marine > Coastal | place: USA... | reverse complement strand
TTATACAAAAGTCCGTTTTGTAAATAGATCATATATCTCATATAATACATAAATAAGATGGATAATTACATACCAAGTCTAGCTTTCATAGTTGACGAAATTAAGTCCGATTTTGCAGAAATTGATAACGCAGAAATTGATAACGCAGAAATTGATAACGCAGAAATTGATAACGCAGAAATTGATAAAGCAGAAATCGATAATGCAAGAAATATTATACTTAGTGGAATCGGTACAGAGTGGCTTGAAATGCTCAATACTGAACCAATTTGTTCAAATTTAAATGAAATAATAAATAAATTATCAAAGATTCAAGGATTTCCCAATACGGGAAACATATTTGAATTTCTAAGATATTTCAAACCACTAGAAACTCGAGTTGTGATATTGTGTGATAATAAAATATTTTCAAACGAATCGGAAAGTTCGAACTTAATTTCTAACGATCGCGATTTAATAAAATGTATCAAGGATTATAATAATATAGAAAAATCTTTACATATAAGTGGTGATTTAAGAACATGGGCAATCCAAAAAGTATTACTACTCAATATACAACTCGTTGTGAATTGCCCAGAGTGGGTTATATTCATTAATATGCTTATAGCTAAATTATGTAAATTACATGTGAGCAATAAGTTGATATTTCTTATGTGGAACCAATTTGCTGAAACAAAAACTATTGATATAGAATCAACAATTCGTTCTATTGGCGATCATCATATATTTAAATCCCCACCCGGCCGACTATTTGAAACATATGATGATTTCGAAAAAACTAATGAAATTCTTAAAATCGCAAATAAACGTATAATATCTTGGAATCCGTCATCTGAAGTAGTTGTATTTACAGATGGCTCATGTTACAACAATGGCAAATCGAATGCAATTGCGGGCTTTGCTATAAAAATATGCGGTGGATCACTGGGAGGTACAACTGTATGCGGGCCGGTATTACCACATCAATATAATTTTATAGATTCATCTGATCCCATTAAAGGATTTGTTGCAAATACCGCAACCTTTGCCAAGCCAAGTAATAATAGAGGGGAATATCTCGCCGCTTGTTGGTGTCTACTTATGCTTCTTAGGAGCTACAATTATGGTACACTAAAACTCGTAACCGATTGTAATTTATTCCGTATGACTATGTTAGAATGGTTACCTAAACGAAAACAAAAAAATACAGTACATGAGTTGAAAAATTTGGATTTAATTAAAATTGCTGATATATTAATGAGTTTGATATCCCAACGAGCTACTTTGATTATTAAGCATGTTAACGCTTCTCATAATAAGAAACTAAAAGGTGGAGCGAGTAAGTATGATGCATTTATGTGGCACGGTAATAATATTGTCGATATAACTGCAAAAAAAGCATGCAAAATGGAAAAAACTAAAATAATTATCAAATAATTATCAAATAATTATCAAATAATTGTATCAAATAATTGTATCAAATAATTGTATCAAATAATTGTATCAAATAATTATCAAATAATTGTATCAAATATTTGTATCGAGCTTCGTATCGAGCTTCGTATCGAGCTTTTTTTTATGGTATAGATGTATTAATATTTAGATTATCATTATGCACAATAATATCTAAAATATTATAACTATAAACTACTATTTATTTTTCAAATATGTTCGGTCCACATGTCCAAAGAGATTTTGCGTCAGGTCCAAGACCGTCTCTATATAAACATATAAAAGTCGCCCAAGAACAAGCTTCTGAATGTGGTTTCCCAATGAAAGCTTTTCAAATTTTTATAGGCGGTCCTCGTAAAAGAGAACTTACAATACGTAATGATGAAATTGAATCATTTGTTAAGAATACTAAGGAACTCTTTGTTGTGGTTCATGGTGCATTTCCAGATTTTCCATGGCACGGTCATGATAAGGCGATACAATTTATTCGTAAAGAATTAAAAGTATGCAAAAAGATTAAAGCTAAAGGGCTTGTAATTCACTTGCCAGCACTCCCCCATAAATATGTATTACAAAATATAAAGGCGTTATTAGTTCCAGGTTCTAAAGTAAAGATATATTTGGAAACACCAGCGGTACGACCAGATAAATCATATTATCATACCCCAAAACTACTTGCGGCACTTTTTAACCAAATTAAAAAAATTGATCCAAATGGACAAATTGGTTTATGTATTGATACGGCACATCTTTGGTCGTGCGGCATCAATTTAACCAAGCGATCATCAGCACAAAATTGGCTTGACGAATTCATTGCATTGGATATAGTATCTAAAGATAATTTAATATTCCACTTAAATGATTCAGACTATGAACTTGGTAACGGTAATGATAAACACGCAGCATTAACTCAAGGAAATATTTGGAAAGAATATTCTCAAATGCCCGAAAAATCCGGACTAGCAGCTTTTCTAGAATTTGCAATTCTGCATAATATTCCTTCGATTTTAGAAAGAAAACCTTTTGATGCAATAGCTGAAGATTATACAATAATGAAGCAAATATCCCCTGAACTTATTTTGTAGAAAAGTAAAATTGAATTAATGTAAAAGTAAAGTATAATTACGAAGAGTAAAAATGAGTACAGGAAATCGTTATGAAAATTTTAATAGTGATTTCGAAAACGAAATAAGCATACTTGGTGATGACGAAGGGGAAAAAAAAGATGGTGATTATTCTACAGATTACGAAAATGGAGATGGAAATGGATGGGATGATTATGATAATGCAATTGGCGTAACTGAGCATAAGTCCGGCGATCAGGAGCCTGGTGATCAGGAGTTCGGCAATCAAGAGCCTGGCGATCAGGAGTTCGATGATCAAGAGCCTAGTGACCAACATTCTTCTTCCCCGAAGTCGGAATACAATTGTAATAATTTTTATAATCAAATCTATAATAATGACTATGATTCATATTCTGGTATGGAAGACCAATTTGGTATGGAAGACCAAATCGATGTAGAAGACCACTTCAAAAATTTTGATTTCTTAGATATCCAAAGCGGGCAGAAAATGACAAAATATCAATCAATTTTGGATAGTAGAAAATCTGATGAAATGATTTTATTAGATGCCCGTATCAAATCTTTAGAATCGGCCTTTAATGAATCAAATAAAAAATATGACAAATTAGTCATATTGGTTAATAATATATTGGTTAATAATATATTGCTCAATCAATCTTCCGGTAAACAATGTGATGCTGAAACGCCTAAATAAAATTAATATGGGGTGATTCTTGATTAAATTATGGTATTTTTTTTTTTGAATTATACTTAAACCTAAATATACTTTATACTGTGACTATACAAAGTGATAATGTCATTAACCCCCTTTGAACGCCTTCGTTTGAAAGTATCAAATATGTTCACATATACTATGGGAATTAATGATGATGAGAATATTGAGACCAATATAGGAATTGAGATTGAAAAGGCACTTCATGATTTTATTACTGAGGTAAATGACCCGTCACCCATGTCATTTAAATCGATTTATATAATTAAGTGCATAAAGTTCCATCAAGCCATGATAAATCAAGAAATTAATCGCGAACTTACTAACTTATCAATTTGTGGAATAATAAGCCGTCAAGGTATTTCGAGAGATCTTATTAATGAGTATCTCGGATCTTCACAAGATAGTATTGATAATCGTCAAATATATCGTGATTTATTTGCAAAAAATCTGGAGGTATATTTTAATAAAAAAATATCACATGTAAAAATAATAAAAATGGCCAATGCAATTGAAGAATCATGTTATCATGCGATTATTCAACATTGTAGACAGTCACACAGTGCGCACTTACGTAGTTGGAAGTCTCAAACATTCATTAATTTGTATTCTACTAGATGTGGTATAGTTAATGCAAATATTGATTGCAATTCATCAATTGTAAAAATAAATGGTACAAATTTGTTAGACAATTTATACTATGGTATATGGCTTCCTTCTCAGATCGGTTATATGTCTTCAGCAGAATTATGTCCAAAGGCAGCTCAGTCCGAAAGGGATGAAATCAAGCTAAGACTAGACCAGCGCGTTATAGTTAAGGAGTCTCGATTATACGAATGTCCAAATTGTCACGGTCGGAAATGTTCTTATCGCGAAGTTCAGACTCGTAGTTCCGACGAACCTGCCGATATATTCTGTATATGCTTAAATGAAGCATGTGGTCACAGATTTAAAGGTAACCATTAAAACTTTGAAAGTTATTTTTTTTTAAAATATTCCAAGCGGACAGCGGACAGAGGACAGAAAACAATTCATAAAGTTTTAATAAATGTATTTATAATGATAGCTTGAGAATCTAAAACCGAACGCACTAATAGATCTTCAGATTCTCGACACATAATTACTACATCATCGGTTACAATAGATGAAGCTAACGATTTGATATTATCAAGGTTGATAGGACACCTAAATGACTCGTTAGATTTAACTAAAGATTCTAGCTTGATCTTAGTGGGATTTTTATATATCTCATGATAAACACAAGAGTTAACTTTGGTAGCTGTAAAATGTAACGGTCGGTCTCCAATCTTTTCAATATTCATTACTTTATTATGGCTCAATGCATCATTGATTGATTTTTTAAATTGTCTCGAAGTTAATGTAAATTTAATTGGATAGGAAGCTAGTGATTTTTCAGAAAGTTGAGATTCACACATAACTAAATCTTCATCTTCCTCATAATTGGACAACATTATCTTATACTGACATTCTTTATCTATCTCAGCATCCCTAAATACAATCAATAAATTATCAGTATCTTCCTCTCTAAAAAGTATAGTGATTTTATGGAAAGTTTTATTAATTGATGAAAATACCTTTTCTGCATTCTCCCGATTCATTGATAACCAGAATGTTTCTTTGCAATAATACCAATTTACGTCTTTACCACTAAAATGTGCTCTTACTTTGCAATTATTTCGATAGTCTCGTGTGAAGTAGGTTATTCCATTAGGGCTGTATCTCATTAGAATATTTCGTGCCTTCAAATTTTTAAAATATGTGAATAAATTTTTAAATGTATTGGGGTCATGATATACAAATTCCATTTTACTCATAGGATCCCTTGGTTCGTTAACTATACCTCGCATAGGCAATGGAGGGGCGGGAGGTTTACTGGGGGGTCGTCCAGGTCCACGTTTCTTTATCGACTCAGAATTAGTTTTTTCTGATTGATTAACTGGTGCAGCTTGTTCTTTTTGTTCTGCCTGCACATCTCCCGCTTGCACATCTCCCGCTTGCACATCTCCCGCTTGCACATCTTCCGCTTGCACATCTTCCGCCACCTTCTCATCTTTCACCGCCCGTCCATCCTCCACTAATTCTGTGACTTTACGCATAATATTTTAATTAAAATATTTAAAGATTTTTTTTCCTTTTCACAAACTAGTTTATGTTTAATTATTATTTTTACTTTAATTTGTAGTTGAAAGTAAAAATAGTTTAAAAGTAAAATTAGGATCTATAGAAGATGCCTTTTCAACAATTTTTTTCCGTTCGGGAGTAAGGGCATTATTAAATACCATCTTCGCAAAATACAAAAATTCAGATAAAGACATTGGGGATGTTTTTGTAATTTGTCGCCTTTCTGTACGACTAATGGCTTTATTAATTCTATTACGCAAAGCATTAGAAATTCTATTTATTTCTCCTATAGTTGTAATCATAAGTTCCTGTCTAGGTGATCTTATAATAGGATTCTTACTTGATGAAATTGTTAGAAATATATTATCAGTAATATCGTTAAATATTATAGAAATACTTTTTTCAATATATGACGGTGTAGAATCATATCCGGCCTTTGGTAACATAATAGAAAGAAGTTCTTTATCAGAATAAATGTTTTCAATTCCTTTAACTTTTATAATATCTTTGAGATTTTGCAATAATTCGTTTTTTATATTACTTTCGTCCATCTTGTAATTATTATTTCCGCCCGAATTCAAATATATATCAAAATTATTCAATATATCTTGACAGTTTGGTATAAACGGGGAACGTGGGTTTTCATCGCAACTAAATAATGAATTTAGAATATTGTTATATTCTGCCAGTCTTGGACGCGGGCCAGAACCGATTGAATTTAATGGAACGTTATCGATATTATGCATCTCCTGATATGACAGACCTCCATCATTTGTTTTAACGATAGTCATCGCGCTACCATATGGGAGATCATTGTATGTAATACCCGCCTGTTTATTACCTATCGAATATTGTTCCATAGTTCTGAATCTCCGAACTAAATTATAATTTAATCCACTCGATGTTGATGCTATAGATCCGTATTTTTTGGCATGTTGAATTGATATAAGCGGATGTATATTAAATCTAGTAGCGTAGTAAGCATTTGGTAACGTAGTATTTATGATAACTGCGGCCGAGTCGGGCGATACTTCTTCAGCCGCAGATTCTACAAAATTGAATGTCAGTCCCATTGCCTGTATTGGGTGCATTTTTTTTTGCTCAATTTCCGTACTTTGGATTGAATGTAATGTATCGATTGGCAATTTCATAATAATTGCGAGATTTTTTTCTATTAATGCACTAATGTCAATACCGCTATTTGAGAACCTTTGTAAAATTAAAGTATGAATCTTAGTAAGAGAGAGTGGTTTATTAGGTACATTATCGTAAAATTCTTGAATTCTATGAAGATTAGCTTCGTTAAATTCGGTAATTCTACAAATTAGAATTTCATTTAGTTCATCATTATATTCGTTAATTTTAATAATGCTTTTATTGCGAAGTTGTGCGGCTTTTGCAGTAGCAGTTATAAGTAGTCTCGTACCAGAACTGAACATAGAATTAACTACTGTATGAATTAAATTTTTATCTAAAACAGCACGAGTTGCAATTTCAATCTTATCCCAGATAGTAGCAAAATTTACATAGATTTTATAAAAATTATTAATTGATTCAACTCTTTCCTCAGTGTCATCATCGATATTAGGAAATAAAAATTCCTTTTTAATATATTTCATTGCATTAATATATTGTATCCTCAATCTATTAAATGAACCACTTGCAATACTGTCAACCATTTTAATTATTCTAGATATACTTTCGATATTTTCATTTAAAATTGCAAACCATTTTTCTATAATAATAAATATTTGATTACTTTTTTCTTTATTAGTATTTACTTCGTCATGAATGTCTTCCATATTGAACACGTTAGCTATGTTATTATATAATTAATAAATTTGTTCATATTATCTTGTAAAATAAAATCATGACCGAAAATACAAAATGGTACTCAGTAAATCCCACTATTCGTGGTGGAGTAGTCAGAGAAGAAAACACACAAGAACCATTATTCGGAAGGCAACCGGAAACTATATCAAATTTAAATGAAAAATCTGAAAATGATAGTTTTTGGGTTAGAAATAAAATGATTATTATCATTTCGGTTATTATTGTTATCCTTATCCTTGTCGTTCTATATATGTATTTTGCATCGGAAGCTGATAAACCGAATGAAAGTAAAAAACAAAAAATGGGGGGAGGTAAAGATGTTTTAAAAAATAGTAAAGAGTCTGAAGTCATGAAAGGTATAAACAGGGATGAGTTAAATAAACTAAGGTCTATGCGTAGACAACAACTGTTTCGCAACACTTCGGATACGGTTGAAAATAAAACAAAGGAAAATTTATATGAATCACCTAAATATGAATATAAAGAAGGTCTCCCGACGAAGGGAAGTAATGCAAAAACACTTCCTAGCGATGATAATAGCGGGCAGGGTCCGAGCGATGATAATAGCGGGCAGGACCAGAACGAAGATAATAGCGGGCAGGGTCCGAGCGATGATAATAGTGGGCAGGACCAGAACGAAGATAATAGCGGACATGACCAGAACGAAGATAATAGCGGACATGACCAGAACGAAGATAATAGCGGACATGACCAGAACGGAGATAATAGTGGACATGACCAGAACGAAGATAATAAAGAAGGAAATCCGGATGATGAAAATGATAATACTCCACTAAGTGGCGATGAAAGTGACATTGGACATTTATTAGCTACGATTTCAGATTAATAAATATTAGTTTTTTTTTCATTTTTTATAATAGCTAGAAAGTGTTATTATAGCCTATTAAAAGATACTCCTATTAGAGTAAAGAATTATATGTATATAAGATAAAAGGGTTATACTTAGATAAAATAACTAAAAACAAATGTCAACAAATTGCGCAGAATCAAAAACCCAACCCCCAAAGAAGGTACGTATTGTTGCTTCTGATGTATTGAAAATCTCAATTTCATCTGCCCGCTGTACATCTCATTTACGAGAAAATATTGTAGATTCTAATTTGAGTAATGAACTAAAAGAACTAAAAACTCAACGTAAAGAATATCAAGATGGTGTTCCTGAAGAGCTCGAGTCGAGAATCAAAAAATTATCAAGTCGTATAATTCGTCTCAAGAAGACAACTCCAATTTATGTAGCATCTGTATTGGATTTTGCGGTTAAGGATATTATTCGCCATTTAATGGATAATACTATTCAGAATAAGCGCAAGATTGTTGATATTCCATTTATCTATTCCGATAATTTACCCAAACTAAAAACATATGCTATTTGGAATCATCTACCGGTATTGATGAAGTACTCTGAAAATACTACGGGATTCGATGAAGTTGATAATTCAGATAATAATTTCAGAACATATGTAACCAATGCATTTAATGCAGTAAAAAATAGCGATACAAAATACAATCAAATGCGTATTAGCAAAAATATTAAAGAATATTTGTCTCTTCTAGTTAAAGAGCATATCGAAGAAATAGTTAAATTATCAAGGGAACTTATCTTTGGGTTGAACACCCCACATACATTGAGTCCGAATCATATAAAAACGGTAATTCGGATGATGATGGTACTCGGACATACGGATCAGAACGATCAGGATGAATTACTTACGTTTGCCGATAATAAATTGGATGAATTTTATAATTTCCAAGTTAGCCATTCGGCTGATAAGTTGGATGACGAAGAAGATGAAGATGAAGACGACGAAGACAAATAATTAACAAAAAATATTTATGAAAGTAGCATTGGCTATAATTTCATATTTTTTTTTAGGTTATTTATTTCGGTCTTGGCAACATTCCGATGTTATAATATTCATAAATTCATGCACAAAATTATTAACATCATTAATGGATGAAGTATCGCCAAATGAAATTCGTAAAGTTCCAGGGTATAATTCTTTGGGTACATCCATAGCATATAATACATGCGATGCTTTATCGTCATTAATATTACAAGCACTACCAATACTAACTATAATATTCTTTTTTGATAAATATTCCCGCATGCTTGAATTGCATATATTGGGTTTGAGAACTGATAGTAAGAGTGTATTTGGTAATACTTTGTGCATCTGCTTAGGAGATAACCAGACGATAACTGGTTTATTTAATGCTTGTAAATTTAGAATCTTATCCAATATTTCTAATCGTTCAATCTGGCCGTTTTTTGCTGACATTGCTGAATTATAATCTTCTAAATATAATGAAAATACTCGCGAGCTTATTTTCTGCTTAACAGAGTCGCGTAAATTTCGCACAAATATATTTTTTTCTTTACGACCCATACGATTAACTTTAAAAGCTGCAAATGATCCTGCAATAGCAGGTAAATTTTCAGTACCTCCTCTAAGACCACTATTCTGAGTACCACATATGTGTGGCGATAACTCATATCCTTCAACTAATAATTTTGAAATAATTAATAATCCGCAACCTAATGGGCCATTTATTTTATGCATTGAAATACTTAATGCATCAACATTATGAATAATTGGTTTAATAATAGACTTTCCGAATATTTGAACAGCATCTGTATGAAATGGTATATTTTGTGCATGTGCCAATTCTCCAATCCGTTGTATATTATTAATTGCCCCAGTTTCATTATTAGCAGACATGCAAGTTATTATACAAGTATTGGAACGAATCTCGCGAGCAATTGATTCTGGATCAATAAGTCCATTAATCATAGGTTTTACAATAGTTAATGTAGCTAGTTGATCCCTCTCTAGTAATTCGCAACATTTTATTATAGATTTATGTTCGATTGCCGTAGATATAATATGGGGCATATTACCAGTCTTCATTGCATAAGAACGTGCTGCTGATGTTAATATATGCGAATTACTCTCACTAGCCCCCGAAGTGAATAATATTTCCCACTCATTCTGGTCAATTTCACATTCTTTAGCAATAAATGATCGAAATGAATTCATAAGTTTCTGTGATTCTGAAGCGGAACTGTAAATAGAAGATGGATTACCACGATTAAACCATCTATTAATAACACCAATTGTTTTTTCGGACATAAGTGTTGTCCCATTAGCATCCAGATACGTAACTAATTTTTTATTAGGTGATGATACAAAACTCATTCTATTACAAAAAGATTATATAGTATATATCATTGCCAAATTTTAATTATATCATAATAAAAAAAGTACACAAATGCAGATTTGATAATAAGAATGTATTTTTAGGCCATAATATTACAACCCAACTTCATTCTCAATCTGATATAGTTGTAAATTACAAGTGCGGCCAATTCTGTGAGCTCGTGCTATAGCTTGGTTGCGAATCGAAATATTCATAATTTTATGAGTCAATACTTGATGGGTAACAAATGGTAAATGCATACCTGCGCAATCTTCAGATGCCGTAACAATCATTGCAATAATATTTGGATCATCTTTAAACTGATTTTTTATTCTCGTCTTAGATATTCTAGACCCATGTAATACCAAATTATTAAAGCCAAATCTTGTCAATTCTTCAGAAATTTTACGAGAGGTTTCCGAATATACCCCAAATATTAACCACTTTTTTGGTGCATCATCAGCCAAAGGGATATCATTCTTTCCGTTTATAAGTTGTGAAACATTGATGTCATATTCTTCATTGGATATACAATTGACTGTTTCGCCCCTCATAAGTTGAAGCAAAGCTCTTATGCGTAGATCACCCACTTGATCAAATTGCGAAATTGGGAGTTTATTATCATCTCCGGAAATATTACCTTCTTCTAACATAATTGATGAATTTAATATATTTTCAGAATCTTCAAGTAAATCTTCAAGATCAAAATCTTTACTTAGGTATATTAGACTATTCTTGGGATCAACTTTGACTGCACAATTTGGGCATGTTTTGATGAATGATTTTATAGTACATGAACGATTCTCATAAATGCAATCTTCACAAATCAATACTTGGCAGCAATTAATTATATAACACCCACCTTCGAATGGGACAGTACAAGATTGACACCCCTCTTCTGCAATATTATCCCGCATCCGTTTTAAAGATTGGTCAATTTTATTACGTTTTGAAATCGCCATATTAATAACGTGGGTTAATGTCTTCGAAGTGAATTCTAGATGAGAAATTGGTTTACACTCTTTAGTTCCTTTCCATAATGAAATTGCCCATTTATTTTCATCATATTTAGTGCCTACATCCCGAGAAGGATTTAAATCTTTAAATTGTGTAATCATCCGACTATATATTCTAAACTTTTTTAAACGGTCCTTAAGTACAGCTTTCACTACATCAGTGATTGATTCGGCTTCTATACCAAGCCTAGAAGCAGCAGTTTGATGAGCACCCGAACTCAACATTTCGACAATATCATCAGGGACTCCTAAATTATGTAAATGTCGAATCATTTGCCCGCCAGGGACTACAATTTTCCTTGTGGAAAGGCGAGTACCATTTATAAATTTGTTTACAAATTTCTGTTCACATCTCAAATTTAAAGGACCGTATAAAACATTATCAAGGACGCTAGAAATATATGGTAAATTAGTGAGATGATTTTGCAAAAAACTCTCGATATTAGAAGTAGAAATAGAATTTATTGATACTGTCCGTTGCTTACGGGTTGCAGAAATTAGCCATGTAAAATGTGCTGGAATATACATGTCCATACATGTCAGATTAATTGTATCAAAATCATCCACAATTACACGAGCCCAAATACAACCTTCAGTAACCAAACCGAGTGCCTCAACCATGGGTCTCTGTTTTGGCATATATTTAGGGTTGTATGGGGATTCGCCAGGAATGCGAAAATTATTTGTCACCTTACCAACTTTCACAAGTACGAATTGAATTTCTCCAAGTTTATTACTGTGGAAATCATTATAGAATTTCTTTAGGGAAAATACATTATCTACAATGAACCACCCATAATCTGTGAATTTTTGTATATTATTAATCCATTCAGAAAGAACACTAGATGCGGCTATTACCAGTGTATATTTTAATGATCTTCTATATTTCACTTGCATGCTTGGAAATACACCGAATCCCTTACTTCGAAAATCGTAACTATTTTTTAATTTGATTTGTGAACGGGAATTTGTTGAGTATTCCAAAACTTTAGTCTCGCATTTTTGCGTATGGTTAATAGAATTCTTTACACGAGGAGCATTTCTCATTAAAGGGTGATTAAGTTCCATTGGAAATACCTTAGGTATTGGAGATTTGCACACAAGAGACAACATAAGAACGGTTTTTCCAAAAGAAAATTGGGCTGATATTAATGCTTTATTAAATGTCAATAATTTATCACCGATTTTAATAGATTGTCTTCTTTCAATATTAAGCATGGCATGGAGCATAGTTTGTTGAGGTGCAAATAGGGTACCTTTAAATCCTTCGGGGGTTGGTTCTCTCAGATATTCTTCGGTGAGTAGTTTGGGGTATAAAATATCATGCTCTAATTCTATCCAGTTTAATAATTGTTCGCAGGCGGTATCATAGCAAGATTGGTTCTTTGATTCGGTAGCCATACTGGTTGAACTATATTAAAATACTTATGTTTTCAATTATAAGTAGTAGTCTTATAAATTCAATTTAAGTTATACCATAAAAAAATATACAGAACGGTAATGCATAAGACTTATACAGCAAAACGCAAGCTCACAGAATCGCCCTTTCTAGTTAGAAAATTTAGAGCACTAGTTGTAATAATAACTTCGGCAGGTTTATCCTGACTTACTGTACTACTTTTAATCTCAAGATGTGTCTCGCGACTCGCAGAAAGGTTAAAATAACCAGATGGTTGAAATTTTCCAGGAAACATGCAGAATGGAATGAAATACGCTGACTTATCTGAGGGAGAGTATATTTTTGTTGAACCCATGTACCGATTAGGAAGGTAGCAGTTATAGAATGATCCAGCTCTTTCAGAGAACAATTTAATACCCGCTCCCGTAGTCAAAGCTAAAGAGTCTACCATTTCATTTAAAGTAGAGGATACTGTTTCTACACCTTCGCGACATGCTAACTGACAAACACCGTTGCCGGTAGTAGTATTCCAATACATTGTTGGAATAAAAAGTTTCGTATTATCTGATCGAATTGGAGGAGTACCCATAAGAGCCCATTGATCTAGATGATTAGCGTTGTTCGGGTCACGGATTCCGACAAATAGGTATTCGCATGGATACTTTAGATTAATCTTCACACTAGTGTTGTTGGTAGAAATAGTTGAAACTTGTCTACGATGGACACGCATAAGAGTGAAACCGATTCTTGATGATAGAATGTCATGAATTTCAGGATTAACATAAAGAGTATTTACATGAAGGGTGATATTGACACGGTGGTCAGCTAAGAGGGATTGATCACCTGTAGCAATGCCTGTTACGGGATCAACAACCGCAATCATTTCGGAAAGATCGGCCAATTTAGCTGATATGGTTCTTTGGGTATTAGGAATTAGATCATTGGGAAGGGCCTGACTGGGGTCAGAACATAGCCATAAATGAAGAGGAACCCACATTTCCAATTTTGGATGAAATTTCTTAGGAGTTTGTGCTCCATCTTTATAGGTAAGGCATTGTGTATATCCCTGTAGTGATGGAGATTCTCCTTGTTTAATATTCTGCTGCCCTAATGAACAATTCCAACCCTCTTCGTAATCCTTACTAATTTTAAATTTATCATGAAGTAAAACTTCATCCCTAGTGTAATCATCGATAGTAACTCCGCCGGATTTAAATTCAACATATTTGAAAAGTCGAATCCCAGGAAGTGAACAGTAGCGGTAATTAGCAGTCCCTGCAGCATCACCCAGTGGTTCAAATACGACATGAAAACACATATCAGAAAGGAAGTGCCCAAATATAGGAAGTGTGAAGGACAGTGTGGGATTAGCACCATTACTTAGTTTGCGACTACCCACACCACTAGCGTTGACGATACTATATTCAGATGCAGTCTTGACATATGGGCGATATATTTTTCGCATATAGAAAATATGACTAGTATTGATATCTGAAGATGCCGGTTGTACATTTACATGAACCTTTGCCTTTTCATAAAGGCGTCTTTTATCACAACGCTGATCTTTCAACAATTCAACATTATATTTATCAATATATTCACGATTGAATTTTTGGCGGTCTGTTCGCAAATTAGCTAGTCTTGTTCTCAAGAAATCAGTGGCCGTTAGGAAGGCATCGTATCGATCATCACGCGTAACTAAGTTGTATACGGCACCTTGGGACATATTTTATTATAACAATAAAGTTATTTATCTACTTAAGTTTCCGAATGGAGTATATCTCTAGGAAGTATATGTTCAAACGATTTTATTTTTTATTTTTAGTAAACTAATTTATAATAAGTTTCTTCCAAAGTATTATAGAATGAAAAAAAAACATTTGATACGATAGTAAAATGATACGATGAGCTGCTTTACAATATAATAATTTGGACATATACTTAAATTATTTATTATAATAAGGTAATTATGAAAAAGATAATAGCATGGGTGGATAATAGGGGGTTTAGTATTTCGAAGTCTAAGTTTGAAAAAAAATGTGGAAGTATCTCTAAGTTAACAAATAAACTCACAATAACAAAATATTCACATATTAAAAATATAAGACCTAAAGAAGTTCATGCATTCAAATGGGAAGATGCAAATGGAAATGATCTAAGACCGAAAGGAGAATATTTGAGATTACCGATATGTAAATTGGAATATTTTATGAATAATAAAATTACCGATAATATAAAATGGGCAGGTGGAGAAAAGTTAAGCGAACCTAGAATTGTAAGTAATTATAATTGTCATATTAATCAACCGCTTTACGATTATCAAGAAGTTGCAGTTAATTATATATGCGAAAATAGATTTTCGAACGAATCGGTTAAAAACAAAAAATCGCAAGCGTATCTGGAGATGGATACAGGATTAGGTAAAACAAGAACAGCAGGTGGATGTATTGCTAAAATGAAAGTACCAACTTTAATAGTAGTACCTACGGAAGCTATACGAGAACAGGTAATGGATGAACTCAATGCAATGA
>Ga0136655_1000696_pt1 | contig 15389 bp, 11 predicted proteins | sample CPBDNA_2_FD_94863 | JGI IMG/M metagenome (GOLD analysis project Ga0136655, IMG submission 94863) | Freshwater to marine salinity gradient microbial communities from Chesapeake Bay, USA - CPBay_Spr_15_0.8_DNA (version 2) | ecosystem: Environmental > Aquatic > Marine > Coastal | place: USA... | reverse complement strand
GCGTGGCGTGGAGCAGGTAGGGTGGGAAGGGGAGGGGCGCGTTCGCGCTCACCTGGCAGTTGGTTTTGTAACGGCATTCACTTTGGCGGGTGGCTTATGGGCACCGAGTTCGTGGCGCCGGGACCTCTCCTATAGAAGATCCGCTCCCCACCATGGACAACTACTTTCCTACCTCACTACTTTCCTACCTCTGTCCATGGTCTCCAAGCCGGTATCCGGCGCGTTACAGTAAGTAGTTGCGATTATTCAACGAGGGAGGTACGACTCGCGCGCGCCCTTTACTCATTTTCAGGCGACAAGAACTTCGCTGCGGGACACTATGTACTCTAAGCCTACGGTACTGGAGAAGGTTGAGAAGAACGCGATCAAGTGCCACAGTGCGTGCGACGTCATGATCCAACCTCCGCCGCACCCCTCTCGCTTGCTGTAGCAGACACAGCGGGTTGGAGGCGCGCCCTTGGTTTTGAACCAGATGTCCGGGTAGAGGACCATGTTGTCCAGAACCATTCCACTGATGAGGATTGCGGTCCCGACGATGTGGGTGAAAAGGAATACAACGGCGTCACCAGACTCAAGGTTGTGGAAGGCCCCCGGCATCGTCAGTATCCAGCTCAGGACCATGATGCTTCCTGCGGCTGCTCGCAACGAGGAGTGCGCGAGGTCGACGTTGCTGCTCCGAGCCAGGCCGAGTGTGCACCTGTCCCGCAAGTATGGCAAACGCGTCTCGTCTATGCCCAGCTGCGTCCTGCGCACGACGAAAAAGAGGACCATGGCAGCCATGGCAATCCAAAGGTCGGCCACGCTTTGCCACGGAACGCCCGTGAGGTTGACAGTGGCGACGCTCAAATCCACCAGGTACCCCGAAGATATGCTCAAGTAGATGCCGGCGTAGTCTCCAAGCCTAGTGACTGCCGACCAGAAATAGTTGGCAGAGTAGACGTGGTAGGTGGAGCTGATCACGTACGTCGCGACCAGGCACACGCTGTCCACGGTGACGAGGGTGTTGGTGAGGCTGGCCATCTCGTCTCCGTAGATTGAGGGTCGAATGGAGGCATGCAGCAGGTACACCACTGCCGCAAACAGATGCGTCCACACGTTCATGCGCTCTATGTGGCCGGTTGGACCGAGAAGTGAGTCAGTAAAGCGCTTGGTAGCATGCCGATTCACACAAAGAACCCTGCACCATATGCTGCGAAGGTCGTCCACTTCGTACTGCGCAAAGCGTACCGGCTCATTAACTCTCACAGACTCATCATCGTCCAACTCACAGACGGCACAGATGGGATTCTGTTTGCCTAGTACGTTGAACCTGAAGTTCGCCGAGTCGATGGCGATCTGGCCCGCCATGTTGCGCACTATGTTTACGGTGCTGCTTCTTTATCTGGCGAGTGATCAGTCAGCCGACCGCTAATGGTTGCAAGCGCGCCATGCTTTGTATGCAGCGTGCGGTGGGTAGCGATGCAAATCACCCCCAAGCGAGCGGTGGCCATACTCGGCGCGATAATAACTGTTGTATCATTCTCGCGCGTCTGTGTGCTTTTCCTCGAGGCGCTGTCGACGGTGCGCGACGAGCGGTCACAGGACTCGGAGCTTCTTGAAGTGTGCGCGACGGGAGTCGCGAGAGGCTCCATGAAGATGCGTGGAGCGTGTCTGCAAGCGCAAGCCGATCGAGCGAGTCCAATCGTGCTTAAGGCTGTTTTGCGAGCCGTGTCCATCGCGTTCGAGGATTTTTCTGATAGCGTGTCATCCCCAGGAAAGCTGCTGATCGTCGTGCTCTTTGTTTTGTCTTCCATCTTCTTGCCGGTCACGTCGTGGCTCAGGGCCGCGTTTCCTCAAGATCTGGTCGAAGGCAACCCCCACATTGTCGTGTTGGCACACGACAGCGACTCTGCACTCGGTCCGCCCAGGCTAGGCTTCAAGCGGCGCATTGCGGGGGCACTCAAGCTACGGCGAGGCAGCTCGTCCAGCGGCGTTGCGTCCATTTCCGATTTTGACGTGGAGTGTGACACAGGCGAGGGTATGGTCGGCATCGACCTCGGAGGCCCGCACGCAAAGTGGGAGTGAAGTGTTACACTCTCGGCGCCATGAATATATGTGTGTGATTGGCCACTGTGTTGAGGGTTTGCTGTAGCATAGAATGAACATTACATTCCGAGAGCGTCTCAATGTCGAAGCAATTTCCCGCGCACCTAAACCCCGAGTGCTTCCAAATTTCCGATTTCGAAGACTCCCATGAAGCCTTTTTCTGGCTTGGCTACTTCGCCGGAAGAAGCACGGCACCTGGCGATCCCGCAGTCGAGGACTTGAACAATTTGAAGAAGCTGGGCGTCACCGACCCGCCGCCGGAAGTGGTGGACAAGGTGAAGGACTTGTCGGACGGCCCCGGCGTGCCGCTGAGCCAGCTGGCGGAATTCTGCGCATTCGACACAGAGACCTCTGGTCTGTCGTCCAACGACTGCGCGGTGCAAATGGCCATCGGGTTCTTTCGCGCCGACGGCTCTGCCATGGGCTTCTATAACCGACTATGGAAGCTGCCACCAGGAGGCAAGATCTCTTCCTCGGCCATGCGGGTACATAAAATAACGGCATTTGCATTGGAAAGGGAAGGAGTAGATGCTGGTCCGGAGATTAGGGCGGTGCATCGCATACTCCAGACCATGAAGAAGAGAGGCAAGGCCATCGTTGCGCACAACGCCAGCTTCGACGTGCGCATGCTGAAGCAAACGGCGGCAAAGAACGGGTTCAACGAGTGGTCCATCGAGACCGCGGATGTCTTCTGTACGATGCAAGGTGCCAAGCCACGTTGCGGCTTGGTGTCGGACAAGACAGGAAAGCCAAAAGCGCCATCGAATGCGGAGCTGTATCGGATTCTGTCAGGAGAGGCACCCAATGTGCCGCTCCACGACGCCGTATCCGACGTCAAGGTGACGGGCAAGTCGTTCTTTATAGGAGCGCAGCGAGGGTGGTGGGCTCTTTGCAATACAAAGAAGTCGTGAATTAGGCATGTGGTCATTTTTCCTAATGAAACAAGATGATTGCCTTTTTTTTCTTTTCACTGGCGGGATTTCCGGAGGGGCGGCGCTTGTCGGAACAGGACGACACTTCAAACGGCAATGGCGGGGTGGTTGCAGTGGAAGATTCATCTCCTCCGCCGCCGCCAACGGCTGCTTTGCCTCCCCCTCCACCGCCGTGCATCTCCACGAGCGCGACCATCAACGCATCGGGTGCGATCTACTACATCGACGGAGTGTCGACTCCGATGTCCTACGGAGCATGCACGCTGCAGCTATCGATCACAGCCGGCAGTGCCCATCCATTGCGTTTCCACCACGAGGGCGGGAACGACGCATGCCTTCCATCACTAACGATGATGGAAGCTGGCGAGTCGACTCGAGCTGTCATGAGCATCAACCTTGCTGGGCCACTTGACGGCGGCATCGCCCACACATACGTGTACGGGAACTGGCAGGCCATGTTCGCCAACAACGCCTCGTGCCACTCACATGCCATAAGTCTTGTGTGTGGTTACCATGGATACATGGGAGGCCAGAACAGGCTCGCGTGGAACGACCAGTGCACCAGCTCGCCTCCGCCTCCGTCGCCGCCGGCGTCTCCTCCACCAAACGCTACAAGCCCCCCTGCACCCGAAGCTGCCAACCTCCCTCAACCCAATCCGCCTCCGCCACACTCGTCTCCAGGCGTGCCACTTCCGCCCCCACACCCTCAACCCCAGCCACCCGCCGAGGAGGCGGACTATGTCGTCACGTTTACCGCCACCATTTCCGTAGACCAGAGTTCGTTCGACGCAGACGCTTACAATATGAAGCTCGCCAACGCGACCGGAACAAGCGCCTCGAACATCGAGCTTGTGACCACTGCGGGAAGCATAGTCGTTACGGCAGCTATCACCACCGACACTTACTCTGCGGCCACCAATGTCGAGACAGTCCTGGCCCCGTTGCAGAACGACACCTCTACGGCAAGCACGCTCCTTGGCGTGACGGTGGAGGCTGTGCAGCCCGTGTCCGTGGGTGCCGTGGCGTTGCCGTCGCCTCCCGGAACACCCGAGTCTCCACACGCACCACCTGCAAGAACGACATCCCCTCCAAGCGCGTCGCCACCGCCGCCGAAAAGGAAAGAAGACGACCCTCTGATGGCATCCATCATCATTGGGTTGGCAGTGCTCACGGTTCTGTCCGCTTTAGCGCTCAGCCTGGTGATGTACCAAAGGCGACGGATGATGTACAATCGCACCGACCCCGAACGCGCCGCCCAAAGCACACCCCTTGTGGCTATTAACAAGTAAATGTTTTTAATCGAAACCACACTTAATACACCCTATGGGCCCAGCATGAGCGGCCCCGTGCTCTCTGACGGTGGTGCAGGCTCAGGGCTCAGTCGGAGTCGTAGCCCTCCTCGCCCTCCTCGCCCTCCTCGCCCTCCTCGCCCATGTCGGAGACCATGCCCGCGGGCGGGTCGGCGTTGATGGTGCCGGCATTCTCCTTCTCCAGAAGCTTGCAGTAGAGACGGAAGCCGGCCATGTGGTTCTTGGCGTACTTCGCCGCGGACGTCTTGAGCGCCGGGTTGGCCGCCACGATGTCATTGCCAATCTTCTTGGCGATGCCCTTGGCGCGCAGCTTGTTGCCCTTGACAAACTCCGACTTGAGCGCAAAGCCTGTGGCGCTCACAAACTTGGCAACATAGCCGCAGTACTTGGCCGCGCTGCTGTCGCCCTTCTCGCCGAAGAGCAAGCCGTCGCGGATCGCGAGGACGCGGCAGTGCGCGCTGATGGCGCTGGCGTCGAACTGGTCGGGGTCGGAGATCTCGTCGGCGTCGAACTTGTCGAAGATCTTGCGCAGGATGCTCTCGCGCCGAGCGTCGGTGTCATAGTGGCTTCTCTTGCGGCCCGCGTCGGTGACCCTGCGCATGGTGGAGCCGGCGATGCGCACGGGCGGATTCATCTTCGGGTTCTTGAGCTTGCTGGTGTCGAAACTGGCCTTGTCGCGGTTCAGCTTGATGTCCTTGGCGCGCTCGGAGGCCGGGCCCTTCTTGGAGGTGGTCTTCTTGGAGATGGTCTTATTGGGCTTGGACGACGTGCCGTAGCAGCGGCTGCCGCGCCCGCTGCGCGAGAGCGCAAGCGCGTCGGGGTTCGGGTTGTCCTCGCCGATGACCGAGTCCTGGTAGTCGGAGTCGGAGTCGGAGTCGGAGTCGGAGTCGTCGACCTGCATAGCGTCGGGCGGCTCGCTGAAGGCAGCCATGCCGGCAAGAGCGCCCTCGGGAGGGTCACCGGTCGGGTTCTCGAGCCACTGCATCAGGTCGTATTCGGTCGTCTCGGACGCGTCGACAGGCACCGGGGCCGCGGCGGGCAGCTCGTCAAATGTGTCGGTGCCGCGCGCGTGGCCGAGCCAGATGATCTCATCGGAGGCACCCTCGGTCGGGCGGGCAAAGAAGGCGCTCCACTGCTTCCGGCACGTGGGGCACTTGGCCTCGGTGTTGTACGCGTCGGCCTTCTCCGCCATGTTATAGGCGCAGAGGGCACAGAGCTTGGGCCTCGAGGCGTGGCAGGGGCACACTGGCAGGATCTTGTGCACGAACTCGGTGGCCGGCTTCTTCTCGTGGCAGACAATGCAGTCGAGGTGCAGGATGGCCATGTTGGCCCACGCGACCGGGTGGCGGCCGGTGGTGTCGCGGCACTTGCCACAGAGGTACTTTCCGCCGGAGGTGGGCTGGTGGCACTTGTCGACGCAGTGCCAGTGGTTCCACTCGTGGCACTCGTCGCACTGGGTGAGGATACCGGACTCGTTGCAGATGGTGCACTTCTCGTTGTCGAGCGGAGCGTCGTCGACCAGGAGCGGCGCGGCGGCGATCATCGAGACGTGGGGCATCGAAGCGCGGACGTCGGCGGTCGTGGAGGACATGACTTGTTGATCGGTTTGCCTGCAAGGGGGCGGGAGGGGTAGGGGTCGTGGCGCCGGGCCCGCGGACCTCAGGAGCGGGTCACGCGGCCAAATGTCAAAACAGCATTTCGCGGGCACTATTACAACGATTTCATGGCCAAGGGTCCGGTGCTATTGTCGTGGCGCCGGGACGCCCTCTGTGGGCGGTACCCTGCCACAGGGTCCACCCCGGCGCCGTGACCCCCTTGCCCATTTCATGAATTCACTGGCCCACATGTGGAGATAAGTACGATCAGTAGTGACGTCGGCTGCGTGTCGCGTCAAATCCGCACAACCAGCTCCTGTGGACATGTCATGGCGCCGTAAGAGCATCGACGTCGGGCCCGAGTCCGAAAGGCCACTTGGCCACCACCGCCGCGGGCCATCGCCGCCTTCCGCAAGAAGAAACATAACGCCCCGCCCGACATCAGTGGCTCACCTGATGCCTTCTGCACCGTATATGAGCCGCAAGCAGGTGGAAGAGGCGCGCAGGCTTCACCAGGAGAACGTAGAGCGTGCCCAGGCTGCTGCTCGTCGTCAGAAGGAGAGGGACCAGGCGAACTACGAGGCGCGCATGCAGCGGGGAAGGGAGGAGCGTGCCCGCAGGCAGTTCCAGCTGGACGCTCAGCGAGCGGTCGCTCAACCCCGTGCCACCGAATCGTTAAGAAAGCGCCCGATCCAAAGCACACAGACGGCATGCCAGAGCCGCACCATCTCTGCCGGTGGCAAGCGTGCCAAACTCGACCATCCTCAGGATTTGCTGGTGTGGAACGAGGAGGGCGCTTTTGGCCCCCACACCCGCGAGGCGCTCGTCGAAAGGGCGCTCCGAGAGGGGTGTCCCAAGCCCAAGGCGGAAGATGAGGCGATGATCCGAGGCGCGATCCGAGACGGGCTTGCAATCCGCTCAGACTCGAATGGCGCCAACTTCTGTACGAATGGGCTTGATTCCGATCCTTGGACCAAGGCCGCCAAATGGAAGGAGCTGGTATCCGGGCTCAGGATAGCCGAGGACAAGTACCACAAAACCCGCATCGTAGGCGACGGTGGCAAGAGATGCACGCAGATTGGGAATGGAACCTTCAACGTCGTGATTTCCTACCCTCCTAAATATGTGGCAAGCGACCTGGCTCCAAACCTGGCGTGGCGCGTGACGCGTCCAGACAAGGACGAAGCGGGCGACAATCGGTACCATGACATGTCCACCACCGTGGGAGAGCTTAAGAACGCGCTGTTTGCGTCGAGCAACTGCATCGGCGTGTCCGTATACGGAGTGGCTGCATTCGAAGCCATGCGCCCCCGTCGGACTATGCGTTATGGCATCGTCATGGCAATGCAGCGCGCAGAGTGCGACTTGATCCGCTCGCTGGCCGGCATGCGCACGGAGGCCGAGGGGTCCGAGGCCGCGGAGAAGATGATCGACTTGCTGTTCAGGGTGTCGCGCATGGGCATCGCATTCACCGACATCAAACCGGGTAACGTGTTGGTGTTCAAGGACAAGGACGGTTCTGTATTCTACCGCCTCACCGACTACGACCCTGCGTTCTTCATTGTCACCGACAAGGACTGGCGATCTCTGCTTCTCCTCAACCTCACGTTCCTGTCTGCTCACGTGCACAATACCGACTTAGGGGCAGCTGGCCGTGGCTGGGCCAAAACGGTTGCTCCTGTCTTGTGGCAGCTCGTCCGCCGCCGCAAACTGTACGACAGCGAGTGGCTGTTTGCCGCGCGAAGTGTCGCCATCGACTTCAGGGAGCCAAGAAACCTTTCAGACTTTGAGCTTCAAAGGAACATCACTTCCATGTGGTACTCCTACTTTGTGAAGCGCTGCACCAGTGGTGGCAGGGCCTCGATGTTCAAGTGGAAGAGGCTGGAAGACAACAAGCTAGAGCTGGACGAGCACTGGAAGGAGCCATGTCGGCGCGACTCGTGGCCCAGGGACTGGATCGCAACACCGGAGCGGCCCGTCCGTCGACGTGACCAATCTGAAGAAGAGCACGAGCAGGAGTGTTATACTTGGCACAGGTACATCATAAGTTGCGAAATCGACGACACACCCTTGGTGAAACAAATGGTGAACTTTGCTTTAGAGTATTGTTGATACATGCTCATGCTCCTATACTACCTACCAAACGACGGCACAGTGACATGGACACGCAGACGTACAAACAGAGTGGATGGGTGGTAATGTGGGTGGGACTGGCCTCCAAGGCTCAGATGTCGCACTTGGAGAAGGTAGCACATGTGAACTGGCTGGCAATGCGAGCCACGCTGGCAAAGACTTCAGACTGCTCTTGCTTTGGAACACTCGCGATGCATCGCGACAGAGTGCAGAGTCCTCTGTGTGAGCTGGAGTGTAGCGTCTTTGCGAGCGTGTTGCCTCCCGTGCCTCGTAGAACCGGAAGCGCGTCCGCGAGCGTCGAACACTGTGGCACTAAGACTGTTCCATTTTCAAGGGCGACTCCCCGCTTGAAAGCGTAAAGCACTCCACAAAGGAACGGTCTGTAGCCACTTGTGCCCTTGCGCGCATTGGTCATGTACGGCGTCGCGCAGGCGGCGGACCAAAGCGATACGACCAAGGACGAACAGAGTGTCCTGAACTTGGCGGTGCGAATGTTTTCCGTGCTCAAGGACTGGTCATGGTGCTTTCTCGCGTTTGCGCTCACGGTGTGTGCCATAAGAGACAAGTTGTGGATATCGTCTAGGATGGGCGCATTTCCAGATACGATGCAATTCCTCACGTACTTATGAACCGACTTGGTGAAAACGAAATGCTCGTCCCGCATGCGAGGGTCGGGAGGGACACACTTCCGCTCCACCTTACCTTGGGGCACCTTGTTCTTGAAGCTGGACGCCCTCTTGTGATCGATCAACTTGGTGAGGACACTCTCTGCCTCTGCATGCAGGTGATTGCGTTTCTCGTAAGAATCGACGTTCATCTTGCTGCACCGGGGGCGCTTGAATGACACCTCTGGACCGTCTCCCACGCAGCGGGCTCCCCGCTTTTGAGCGCGCTTCACGGACACAGCAGTCTCTCGGCCGTGCTCGTTGCTGAAGGCGCTGTCGTCCCAGCTGCACTCGGCATAGTCAAATGCCATGCGCGAGGCCGCCACTGGGTCGACGCGCTTTGTCCGCTTTCCATACAACAGCTCGCCGCAGTTCTGGTCGGGGTCGCCGCTCTTCTTCGCCGTGCCACCGTTCAGGTCAAATAACTCTTCCGCGTTCTCGGCCCCGTGTTCGATTCCCGTGTATTTGCAGACCATCACGCGGTCCTCGTTTGCCTCGAGGTACGGACACAGCTTTCCGCGGCGGCAGACGTGGATGTCTCCACACGGCAGGAAACCCATTATTAAAGTGAGTTTGCGGGGATCGCCATTGTCATAGTAGTCGTCGGAGTCGTCGGAGTCGGACGCGTACGCTGGGTTGGAAGACTCCACTGGCATGCAGTGTCTGATGGTGTCCCAGATTCGCTGCATTGCCGCGTCGTCATAGTCGGCGCTCGACTGCGGGTCGACGTCGACTGTGGGCGACAAGGGGTCAGCGGCCACCGGCTGCTTGCGTGCGCTCGCGTCCGACGGTGCTGGCGAACCAAGGCAAAACTTTTCTGGTGACCGTATATTAACAGGCTTTGTCCTCAAGGTGGAGGGAGGAGTATCAAGCCTCGTCAAAGAGTGTCGCATCCCCTCCCTGATTCGCTACAGTGTTTAGCGAAACCGTTTGATTTAGCGGTGGCAGCTTTGACAAGTATGCGAGTTTTAACGCGTGTATACTATCACATGACCCAAGACGCCCGTAAGGTCCTCTCTCTCCCCCCGTTGTGTCCAATAAGGCCTGTTCAACTGCGGGCCGCGCAAGCAACCACCGCAAGCGTTTCCGTCTAAGACAGCGGATACTATGTTTTCCACACAAAGGCCATCTAGAAGACGCGCATGGCCGAGGCGATCTCGCCCTCGATCGTGCCCTGCGTGGCCCCAAGGTAGGAGTGGCCAGTGCTGCTCTGGATGATCCTGCTTGAACCCATCCCCCTGGCGCTGCCACGGACGAAAGACATCAGCTCGTCATCCATGGAGGGCGCGCCACGTGACGCGTTTGAAGTGACGGCAGTGAGGTTGGGCCCGTCCTTGGTGGCAGCAGCCGCTGCGTCTGGCATTGCCTTGTCATTGGTAGCCGTGGCCTCTCGTGACGAGAGCTTAGAGAAGTCAAACTTGTCCTTGATGATGCCGGCTTTGGCGAGCTCCTCCTGGAGGGCACCGTTGGAGGTCTGGAGCTCGTTGCAGTGGAACTCAAGCTCAGTGATGCGCTGCAACTTGGTAGAGTCGGCAGCCTTCACCTCCTCGAGCTCCTTCATGGTGGCTCCGAGAGTTCCCGCCTTCTCCGACGCTACCGAAGCCTCCTCGCGTGTCCGCTTGAACTGGGAGGATGCGCAGGACATGACACGGGCCAACGGCAAGGCGGTATCGAGCGAGTTGCTCTCGTGGCACGATCGGGACCAGTCGACGATCGGCTTCATGTCCTCGGCGTGGTCTGGGTGGTCCTTGATCAGGGCCTCCATGTACGAGTTGATATCCGGCTGCAGCTTGGCGATTACATCGCGCTGCTTCTGATCATGCGCAGACTTGAAGGCCTTGAGCTTGGCAGCCTCCTCAGCCTTTGAAGCCAGATCCGCCTTCAGCTTATCCACGTACTCCTTGGTGAAGGCGAAGCCGTCGCCTGACTCAACAGCGAGGGTGGAAGACTCGTCAGCCATCGTGGTATCACCCTGCCTCTTCTGACACTGGTGTGCTTCTGGTGGTTTATCAATGTGTGGTATCAAACAGGGGGTTAGCGGGGCAAATGTCGGAGAGCACCTGCTGAAAATCTCCTGGACTTTCGCGTATTTTTACCGTCGACCGTGTCGATGTAGCAGCCAGGCCTGCGGGGCTCGTTGCAGACGCTCAGTTCCTGCTGCTCCTTGTAAAGAGGGCGACCGCTGGTGTCCTGCACGACATCGGTCCCCAGCGAGAGACCCTGGTTGTTGCCGTTGCGGATGCTCCTTTCCATCTGGGGGTCGGTCACCACCCCAGCCACGCGGAGTTCGCCGTTGCGACCTTCCCAGCTTGCTTGGCAATATCCAATCTTTTTACCCGTGTCGTGCTCATGCAAAAGTGGCAACCCTCCATTTCTACCGAGGTCGGTCAGACCAACCTCAGCGGCAGACAGGTTTGCAAGATCCGGATCACTCATACCGGGAGGCGGATGTGCCGTCCCACGAAATGCTAGAACCATAACTACGCGTGTTGCGTCCACAGCCTCAACCCCCAACACTAAAGACTACTTAGCGGCAATATTGTTCACGCACACGGCCGCTTTGCGGCAAAGGAAGTGAGGGTGGCAAGCGTGCGCTTCAGCGACTTGACCACGTCTGAGTCCTCCGCTACCGAAGGAGCTTGCACCACTGGCAACGCAGGGGGCGTGGCCACACAGGGAGCCGGCATGGGGGGCGGGTCGTCGACCTGCTCCGTCGCCTTCTTCTCCACCAGGAAGTTCAGCTTCTTTTCAAAGTCTTTGATCGCGGCGATTGCCGCTGTGTTCTCTTCCTTGAGAGACGTCACCTCTTGCTTGAGCTCTTCCACCGTCCTTTGCACTGTGGCGTCGCCCGCAGTACCACGAGGTTTGACCGACTCTCGCAGTCGGAGCGGCTCTCGGTTGAACGCGGCGGACCGCACGTGCTCAGGGTCTTTGACGAGAAGCACAGACACACGCTCTTTGTCCACGAACAGCACAGTCACCCAGGGGAAGAGCAACAGCCTTGCGAGCGAATCCTTGTGAAGACGTGGCACGACCGTCTGGAAGCCCACGAGCTTGGCGTTGGAGATCCGACCGTCCGGATCGCGATTAACAATGGCCAGTGCCTGGTGGCCCACAAGGAACTCGCCAAGCACCGACACTGCGGTCACGACAGTCATATTCGACGTTACGTTTGATGCACAGCTGTCGGCCACGAGCTTGGCGTCCTCGGGGTCGAATATGGCTCTTGCCACCGTCTCCACCACGACCTTGGAAACCGTGCCGGTCAGGTCGCAGACCGACTTGGTGGCGTACGACCTGTTCAAATCCTTCATTACGGCAGTCAGCGTGAACGGCTCTGCGTCGGCCACTTCTCTGTTCTCGATGTCAGTGCACTTGTTGTTGCGAGCGCGGGCAATGTAGGCTGTCTCTTCGCTCTTGGTGGCGTCCACGGCACGTTCGTTCGCCAACGTGTACTTGAGACCACTGTAGTACTCCCCGATGGGCTCGCCCTGCTGATCAAACGCATCGTCGCACGCGCAGTGTATGATGATGCTTGAAATCCACGACAGCACCGGGTTGTTGTCAATCAGCGTGTTTGCTGATTGAAAGCGCTCATCCATCGGAGGCTCGACGATCTCGTTATTACGGGGTAACCTCGAGTCAGACGATCCGACGAATGCCATCACGATGCTCTTGTGCTGAGAATAGGTCTTCATCAGATCACGCGTGCCCTTGGGAAGAACGGCCAGGTCGTCTACAATGCGATCTCTGACTGCTGTGAACTCGGCCTCGTTCTCTGGGGCTCGGAGGGAAAGGAATGGCGTGACTCCGTGCCGAACCACTCGGTAGCAATCCTCGCCTACCAGGTGTTGCGGAGTGCCACCGAGGCCGGCGCTCCTCACGGCGGTTGCGGCCTCTCTCCTCCACTGAGCAAACTCGTTCGCCTCAGAGCCCATGACGTACTCTGCCCACGTGTCGGAATCGCAAAACGCAGAGTCGTAAAACTCAGCCTCGAGCTTGGCAATCGGGACGTCGCCCGCATGCAGCACAAGCCCGCCTTTGATGTCAGAGTACAGGATGCTCACAGGGAACTTGCACGTCTTGGTTTGCATCATCGCGCCGCCGACGACGTGAATGCCACGCACCTCGTGCACGTTGTGCGGGCCTCTGAGTATGCGAGCCTGACAGCTGTCGCTGTAGAAGAAGAGTTCCCCGGGAATCATGGAGTCCGTACCAAGCAGAGGTGGCAGGCAAGAGATGGAGTCCACGTTGCCTGTGAAAGCCGCCAGCCGCACCTTGTCCAGTGGCGAGATGGCCTCCTCGACGGCGAGGCACTCCTCGGCGCCGGCTATCTGACGCCCTAGCTTGCACAGCACATCGGGGAGCGTGAGTCTTGGCTGCGACATACCGCGCTATGTGGCAGTGTATAGGATTGGTGTGCAATGCAATATTGTCTATGGGCACACCCCTTGTGGCGCCGGACTCGCAGGTGTACCCAGCGCCACGTCATAATTTGCCCATAGGGTCGGACCTGCCGTTGCGAGATTGACGCAACCAACAGAACACAAGCACTCTAGGTGTGCACCGTCCTGCGCGCAACTGCCGTGGCTCCGTGGCATGACCCGCTCCTGAGGACAGGGCCGTGGCGCCGGGATTCCCTCCGCACAACACGCCTCGTCTCGCGTCCGCAGATCAACAGCGCAAATGTCTGCCACCAACGCCCCCGCGTCCAACATGCCGGTCTACCAGATGAACGTGCACGAACTCCGCACGCACACCTACGACCTTGTGCGCACGGACTTCTCCGACCGTCTCGCCGAGCTCGAGCGTCTCATGAACGAAGCGGTGCATCTCCTCGAGCAGAAGGAGAGCAAGCCGCCCCGCAGCGACTTCTGGGACCTACGCGTCCTCATCCTCAAGGAGAACCAGTCCAACTACAACCGCATAAACAACACCGAGGTCGTCGCCGCCCTCTACTGCGCGCTCCAGCTGCAGAACGTGGGCAAGCCGGACGAGCTCAGCCTGTCCTGTCGCAGCGGTGAGGCGTACGGCGGGCTGGTCACGCACCTGGCCGACGTTACCGTCGCCGACTACCCTCAGGGCCTGCGCACCATGTGCGGCAACTTCTTCCCATCGGTCACCTCCTTCGAGTTCTTTGTGAAGAAGAAGCGCACCGTCAGCGCCGAGGAGAGCGGCGAGTTCACCGAGTCGGCGCTCATGCTCACTGCGCGTGCCAACATGCACTCCCTGGTCGTCGAGATCGAGGAGGTGAAGGAGAAGCTGCAGTCCATGATCTATGAGAACCTCTCGACGTTTCGCGCGCTTCTCAAGACCCCTCTCGAGACGCGCGCCGACTCGGATGCCGATGTCAGTGACGAGGACTCCGACGACAATGCGCTGGACGAGGACGGCCACCCCAACAAGCCATCGCCCAAGCGCCACAAGACCTTTGGCGAGATGGGAACGACCAAGGACACCTGGCTGCAGCAAGTGTCCAACTTCGGCATCCAGTGCTCACCTGGCCAGGCCGTGAAGAACACGCGCATCCGCGAGTTCCGTGGCGACCCGGAGTGGCACTACGTCGAGCTTCTGGGCGCCTTCAGCACCTACAAGCCCCACGTCATCGACAAGAAGCTCCCGGTGCCGCGCGCGCCCACCTTCTCGCACGGCGCGGACGAGGAGTGCATCTGCCGCTTCAAGCTTGTCTGCCCCGGCAAGGACGTCAGCTCCAACACGTCTGTGACGCAGAAGATGATGGACGAGGACGACAAGAACGGCACCACGCTCGTGAAGAACTACGAGGAGATGCATAACCTGGCGCGCACCTTCCGCAAGAAGATCTTCGACCTGACCAAGATGTACAACGACGAGTTCATGTTTGTCGTGCGCACACACCTCGCCGCCGGGGAGCGCTTCGACTACCACGTCAACGAGCTGTCCCTCATGCAGAAGTACGCCATCGGCCAGCTCTACCTGGACGCCATCGCGGTCAATAAGGATCCCGAGCTCGAGGAGGAGCCGACAGAGCACTCCGAGGAGGAGTCCGAGGAGGAGGACGAGGAGGAGGACGACGACGCTGGACCCGAGTACGAGTACGAGGAAGACGCGTCGGATGACGACTATGACGACGACGACGACCAGGATTCGGATGCCTCTGGTGGCTCCGATGACTCCGAGTCTGGTGGCTCCGATGACTCCGAGTCTGGCGACTCTGATGAGGAGTGAGCGCGTGCAAGTTGCGCTTGCCGCAAGGTCCGGTTCAAGCCGACAGGCCGCTCGGCGCGCGCGATAAGCAAGAACTGTTTGCTAGCTCTGATAGACGCGGCTGTGTTCTAGTGTCCATAAGTGGTGGACATGGACACTCAGCTGATAGAGCAAGAGATGGAGACTGTCAGAGTTGTGTTTGATTCGAACGGACCCTCGTTTGAAAGCCTTAAAACAATCCAAAAGTATGATTGACTGCTGCAAGGAGTATTGCAACCAGTTTGGACTGTAGGGCACCGGGTGCCCGGCGTGCTCGGGGGCAAAAAGCAGATATTACATACCAACGTGAATACAACGAGGTGTGAACACTGACTGGTGTGAAATCTCGAGCGATCTGGTTGACGAACCGCGCCAAATCGTACAGGAGTGCCGGTGAAGTGCCGGTTCCCGGCACTCCACCGGGGGTAGGCCAGACCACCCAAG
>Ga0136655_1000695_pt1 | contig 15405 bp, 13 predicted proteins | sample CPBDNA_2_FD_94863 | JGI IMG/M metagenome (GOLD analysis project Ga0136655, IMG submission 94863) | Freshwater to marine salinity gradient microbial communities from Chesapeake Bay, USA - CPBay_Spr_15_0.8_DNA (version 2) | ecosystem: Environmental > Aquatic > Marine > Coastal | place: USA... | reverse complement strand
GTTTTGCAGACCCATGCCTAGCCGCTCGGCCATGGTACCAAAGATGGTTGGCAAAAATAACAATTATTTACTCGTTTCCTATCCTGAATGAATTAAAATGTTTTTTAGAGGGAGTATTCCAGTACTTTTATGATGTTTTTCTTATCCCAGTTTTGACTCTTTTTAGTTAAGACGATATCTAATTTCTATGTTGACTCATAATAATAATAACACTTTCTACATCTCCTCCTATTGGTGGATTGATTTTAGCCACTTTAACTTCTGCTTGTTGAACTAACAATTCTTCCTCAAAAATACGATGTAGAATACGTTGGGCTACATGCTCTAAAAGTTTAGAGCGAACCGCCATTTCTTCTACTATAATGGCATTAAGAGACACATAATCTACTGTATCGGAAAGATCATCTGTAAGTGCGCTCTTAGAAAGGTTTGCTGTTATTTCCAAATCTACTCGGTATTCACTACCTATTAATTTTTCTTCGTGAAGACAGCCATGATTGGTATAAACTCTTACGTTATTTAATTGAATTTTATGCATGGAACAAAGATAGTCTGTACAACGATAGGAGTAAAATAAACAGTAAATTTGTATTGGTAAAAAGGATACAAATGAGTGAAGATAAAAAACCTAATAATTTTATAGAAGACATTATTGAAGATGATTTGAATAATGGGCTTTCTAAAGATAAATTGCGTTTTCGTTTCCCACCAGAACCTAATGGGTTTTTGCACATTGGGCACGCAAGCGCTATATGTCTCAATTTTGGGTTAGGAGAGAAGTTTGGTCAACCGGTGAACTTGCGTTTTGATGATACTAATCCTGCAAAGGAAGAAGCTAAATACGTAGATGCCATTAAAAAGGATGTGGAATGGCTAGGTTATCAATGGGACGAGCTGTGTTTTGCATCAGACTATTTTCAAGAATTATACGATTGGGCCGTTCAAATGATAAAAGATGGTAAAGCTTATGTAGATTCTCAGTCCAGTGAAGAAATTGCCGATCAAAAAGGAACACCGACACAACCAGGTGTAAACGGACCCTTTCGCGATAGAAGTGTAGAGGAAAACCTAGCGCTTTTTAAAGGAATGAAAAATGGTGAGTATGGGGAGTCAGAGCATGTTTTAAGAGCCAAAATAAATATGCAGTCCACTAATATGTTGATGCGTGATCCCATCATGTATCGAGTAGTAAATCGCTCACATCATAGAACAGGGGAAGCCTGGAAGATTTATCCTATGTACGATTGGACACATGGGGAAAGTGATTATTTAGAACAAATTTCTCATTCTTTTTGTACCTTAGAATTTCTACCCCACAGAGAGTTATACGATTGGTTTTTAGATCAAATTGTAGCTCCTAATAAGCTTCGTCCTAAACAAAGAGAATTTGCTCGTAGAAACGTTTCTCATACAGTTACCAGTAAGCGAAAACTCCAGAAACTAGTAGAACAAGGAATTGTTACAGGCTGGGATGATCCGCGTATGACTACGATTTCCGGATTGCGTCGTCGGGGTTATACCGCAAATGCAATTAAAAATTTTGCAGAATCTATAGGTATAGGTAAACGAGATAATCTAGTAGATATGAATCATTTGGAATTTCATTTACGTGATGATTTGAATAAGGCTGCAGATCGAGTTATGTGTGTTCTTGATCCTATTAAATTGATAATTACCAACTATCCAGAGGGGAAAGTGGAAATGTTAGAGGCAGAGAATAGTCAGGAAGATGTGTCTAGAGGGTATAGAGAAGTTCCCTTTTCAAGGGAGGTCTTTATTGAACGAGAAGATTATAAAGAGGAAGGAAACAAGAAGTTTTTCCGACTTAAGAATGGAAAAGAAGTACGCCTTAAAAATGCCTATATTATAAAAGGGGAAGGGTGTATTAAAGATGCTGACGGCAATATTACAGAAATTCATGCTACATATGATCCAGATTCTCGCAGCAGTAGTGGCACAGACGCTAGTATGCGTAAAGTTAAAGGAACCCTGCACTGGGTGAGTGTTGCTCATGCATTACCAGTGGAAGTAAGACTTTACGACCGCTTATTTACCGTTGCGTCACCTGATACAGATAAGGAAAAAGATTTTATGGAATTTGTTAATCCAGAATCATTGGAAGTGATTACAGCTATGGCAGAGCCTGCTATGAAAAACTTAGCGGCGGGAGATACGGTACAGTTTCAACGTATGGGATACTTTTGTGTAGATCCAGATAGTACTGAAGATCTAATGGTATTCAATCGTACAGTAACCTTAAGGGATACGTGGGCGAAGTTAGATACGTAGATCAAGGGATATAGAGGAGGTACCGCTTCCTACTTTACAGTGACAAAAGGGTATGCCCTAACTTTTACAGGTTAAAAAACCGGTACCTACTGCCGAATGAAAAATAAAGTTATGCGACAACAAAAAGCTCACCTACAAGTGAGCTTTTTTGATAGTATGTTATCAAATATGCATAAATTTAACTAAATTTATGGTTAATATTACTTAATTAGGAATGATTTAATATTAATACCTCTAAGCTTAACTCGTTATTAACTTAGATGGGTGTGGTTTACAAGTATCTTTGAGTTCAACGTAAAAAATGGAAAACATGTCTAAATCAGCAACTACATTAATAGCATTAGCCGTTGGCGCGGCAATAGGAGCTACAGCCGGATTGTTGTATGCACCAGAGAGTGGAGAGAAAACTAGAAAGAAGATTAAAAAGCAAGCTCGAAAAGCTCAGCGAGATATGGACGAACAAGCTCGTAAAACTTATGCAGAAGTTTCACAAAAAGCTGCTCAATTTACGTCTTCTTTAAATTCTACAGCTACAGAATTAAAAGGCAGTATAGAGGATCGTATCGAAACAGCTTTATCTAGCGCAAGTTACAAGGCCGATGAAGCTATACTAGCATTAGAAGCTAAACTCGAGCAATTACGTGAACAAAATGCAAAATTGCAAAAGTCAAACGCTTCAAAAGAGAAGGCATAAATCTATATTTTGGGAACTAACTTATCTGATAATTTTCGAGAATTTACTAAGGCTGCCGAGGATTACATAGAATCTTCGATACGCTACCATAAATTAGATCTTTTTAAAAAAATTATGAAAGGGGTCGTAGCTGGAAGTTACCAACTCATTTTAAGTTTTTTTCTTCTTATTGCGTTATTTTTTTTAAGCCTAGCTTTAGCTATGTTCCTAGGTGAGTTATTGGATAGTACCGCTTTAGGATATTTAATAGTGGGTGGTTTTTATCTTTTTGTAATGATTATATGTTCTTTTTTTATGAAGGGAACTTTAGAAAAGATTTTAGTAAAAAAAGCAAGCACCCAATTTTTTAATCATAATGAAGATAAAAATGCTAAAGAATCATGAGGGTATATAATAGTTTTGAAGAGATAGATAGCGATTTAAGATATCTTAAACTGCTGCAACAAGTACAACAAGAGATGATGAAGCTTCAAGTAAATGAAGTTAAAGATAGACTGTCTGCCGCATCTATATTAACAAATATCATCAGTTCTATAGCTAAAAAAGCAGTGGTTCTTAAAATAGTGGATAAGCTTTTAGGCTCAAAAAAGTAACTTCTTTTAAAAAGATAAATCATAATAAACGCGATCTGAAAGGATCGCGTTTATGTTTTTTATAAATGAGTGTTTATCAAAGATTATTCTTGATTCCGATCTTCTTCATAGTTTGAATCGCCTCTTTGAGATCGAGATTCTCTTTTCACTTTTGCTTCTTTGGTAGCATTTGTTTTTTTCATCTGTTCTCCTATCTGAGCACTAGCAGTAAAGCTTGCAATCATGTTATTCAACATATCGCTACCTGCTTGTGGTGAGTTAGGAAGTAGGATCAAGTTGGACTGTGTTGCTTCACCAATAGACTGAAGCGTGTCATAATGTTGCGTAACAACGATCAATGCACTCGCTTCTTGAGAATTGATACCAACATTGTTAAGCACATCCACACTTTCTTCCAAACCTCGAGCGATCTCACGTCGTTGATCTGCGATACCTTGCCCTTGTAGACGTTTGGACTCTGCTTCTGCACGTGCTTTTGCAACTATCTTGATACGATCTGCTTCTGCTTCGTATTCAGCAGCTGTTTTCTCGCGCTCTGCGGCATTAATTCTATTCATAGCTGCCTTTACTTGTATATCAGGATCAATGTCCGTTACAAGTGTTTTAATGATGTCGTAACCATAATCCATCATGGCTTCGTTTAATTCGCGTTTTACAGCAATCGCAATATCATCTTTCTTTTCAAACACGTAATCCAGTTTCATTTTAGGAACTTCGGCACGCACTACATCAAATACATAAGCGGTAATCTGATCATGCGGATTCTGAAGTCTATAAAATGCATCGTATACTTTTTCTCTTCTTACTTGAAATTGTACCGAAATTTTAAGACGAACAAATACATCATCTTTAGTTTTGGTCTCTACAATTACATCGAGTTGTTGGATTTTTAAATTGATCCTCCCAGCTATTTTATCAATTACGGGTATTTTAAGTTGTAATCCCGATTGTCGCATTGTGGTAAATTTACCAAAACGCTCTACTACTGCAGCAGTTTGTTGTTTTACGGTGAAAAATGTGCCTACTAATAAAAAAAATCCGATCACTAGTAATACAGGTATTAGAAATATTCCAAATCCGCCCATGGTGTTTATTTATAAAGGTTAATAATAATTATCTATAAATATAATCAAGTTACGCCTTATTAAGGCAGTAAGATCCTATTATAAAACGGATAGCACTCGTTTATTATAGCTAATTACTATGTTTGTTCTGTTTGTTACAGTTATTATGAAGAATACGTTCCTTTTATCCGTGTTGTTTGCTTCGGTTGTTATGAGCTATGCATAAGAACTACTAGAGGATTCTTTATAAATTTGAAATGGTCACATAGGGGTGGATAAAGTCGAAAGTCTCGAAGCTAAGAGCAGTTACATTACTATTATGTACCTATGATCCGTAACTTAATTTTAGCAGGCTTCTTATTAGTGTAAAAAGGGTTATCCCAATTTTTCCTTCGCCGTGTTGATCCGACTTATAGTTTCTTTTTTACCTATCATGGCAGCAATTTCAAATACATCTGGTCCCATAAGGCTACCAACTAGTGCTAGTCTTAAGGGCATCATCACTTTACCAAATCCCATTTCTTGAGAAGTAATCCAGCCTTTAATTGCAGTACTTAATCCAGCAGCAGTATCATCTTCGGTACCTTTTATCACTTGAATGACGTCAGACATGATTTGATTCGTGTCTTCTTTCCAAGATTTTTTTACTGCTTTTTCATCATAATTAGGTGGCGCTGTGAAAAAGAATCCAGCCAGCTCAAATAAATCTTTTGTAAATACAGCTCGTTCCTTTACCATTCCAGCGACTATGCTTACATAATCTTTAGAACCGTAAGGGATGTTTTTTTCTTGTAACGCTTTCGCGAAAGCGGCACCTACAACAGCATCATCTTGATGTACATACCATTGTTGTTGAAACCACTTTGCCTTTTCAGGATCATACTTTGCACCAGAGCTGTTGACCTTAGCTAGGCTAAAAGCTTGAACCAATTCTTCTAAACTAAATATCTCTTGATCTGATCCAGGATTCCAACCTAAAAATGCTAAAATGTTTACCATCGCTTCTGGTAGAAAGCCATCTTCTCTAAATCCAGTTGAAACCTCACCAGTTTGAGGGTCTTTCCACTCCAATGGAAATACAGAAAACCCCATTTTGTCTCCATCGCGCTTACTCAATTTTCCTTTACCAGTAGGTTTTAATATCAAGGGTAAATGTGCGAATTTAGGTCGATCCCAACCAAAACTCTCATATAACAATACATGCAAAGCCAAGCTAGGCAGCCATTCTTCTCCACGAATAACGTGAGAAATCTTCATGGTATGATCATCTACCACATTTGCTAGGTGATAAGTAGGCATACCATCACTTTTAAAAAGAACTTTATCATCTAGTAAAGCAGTATCGATTTCTATTCCTTTACGGATTTCGTCGTACATGTTTAAGATTTTTAATTCTGGCTTGAAACGCACCGCAAATTCATCACCGCGATCCAATCGCTTTTTTACTTCTTCTGGATTTAAAGTTAAAGAGTTAGTAAAGTTCAATCTATTGTTATGATTATAAATAAAGGTCTCGGTAGTTGCTTCACAACTAGCTCTTGCTTGCGCTAATTCTTCAGCTGTGTCAAATGCATAATAAGCGGCATCTTTTTCCACCAATTCTTCAGCATAAGCTCGGTACATGTTTTTGCGCTCGCTCTGACGGTAAGGTCCGCAATTGCCTTCTTTTCCTGGTCCCTCATCATAAGGAATATTACACCAGTTCAATGCTTCTATTATATACTCTTCTGCGCTTTCTACATACCTGTTTTGATCGGTATCTTCTATACGTAGGATAAAGGTTCCGTTGTGCTTTTTGGCAAATAAATAGTTGAAAAGCGCTGTTCTTACACCACCTATATGAAGTGGCCCCGTGGGACTAGGAGCAAATCTTACACGTACATCTGTACTCATTTCTTAGCATTTTTTAATGTGCTGCAAAGATATGGATTAGTTAGGAGTAAGAAAGAGCCGAGAACAACCTAGTAGGGTTTCATTTGGCTAAAGAACCAATCTTATGTTTTATGATGTTTTTATTTAGACGACTTGCAATCTTAAGGAAAGCAACCTGAGCATTACGTAATTCTACTATACTAACGATTACTTCAATTGTTAATGATCTCTTAGAACACTCTGCGGAATGGACTTATCATAAACGCTATGCCAAGTCTTAGGATCAATTTTTAATCCATGGTCACTCACATATCATAAAGGTCGTTCTAATCCGTTATATTTACGGTAAGTACGCGACTATATAGGCCATGACAAACTTTGAGATTATAGAGCAAAAGCTCCAACGATTTATCAGTAAATACTACCGCAACGCTTTAATACGCGGAGTGATTTTATTTGCTGCTCTAGGCCTGTTGTATTTTTTAGTAACTGTAGTTATCGAGTATTTCTTATGGCTCAATCCGTTGGGAAGAACTATTTTGTTTGGTTTATTTATGATCATGGAACTATTTCTTTTGATTCGCTTTGTTGGGGTTCCGCTAGCGCGACTATGGAAATTGTCTAGAGGAATTAATTTTAGAGATGCAAGTACAATTATTGGAGCCCATTTTCCTGAAGTTTCTGATAAATTGATCAATGTGCTACAGCTTCATCAAAATGGGGGAGATGATGAGTTGACATGGGCGAGTATCAATCAAAAGAGTGAGGACCTTAAACCCATTCCTTTCAGCCTTGCTATAGATTACAAAAAGAACAAAAAGTTTTTACCGTACTTAGCCATTCCTGTTGCTATTATAGCGGGCCTATTTTTTACAGGAAATAATGAAGTACTAACAGATGGTGCAAAACGGGTTGCCGACTTCAATAACGAGTACATTCCGCCAGCGCCTTTTACTTTTTCCGTTATCAATAAAGAGTTGACTACTTTGCAACGGAGGGATTTTAAGCTTCAGGTACAGGTAAGTGGGCGTAAAATCCCAGAGAATGTCTCTATTAATTATAACGATCAGACTTATTTTTTGACTCCCGAAGCTCCGGGAACATTCAGTTTTATATTTTCTAAACCTTTAGAAGCTATTCAATTTCAGTTGATTGCAAACGAGGTGATGAGCAAGAAGTACGTTTTAAATGTAGACGATGTTCCTGTTATCAATGGTTTTGAACTTTTTTTGAATTACCCACCTCACACAGGTAAAGCAGATGAGAAATTGGCAAGTACGGGTAATGCAATTGTTCCACAAGGAACTCAAATTACTTGGACTTTGAATGCAACAAAAACTACTCATGTAGGCTTTAATACCCAGGAAGACAGGAACAGGTTCAAGGAGGTGGATGGTAGTTTCACTTTCGCGAAAGCGGTAATGCAACCATTTAAATACGCCATATCCACTTCTAATGATTATATCAAAGAATACGAAACTCTTAATTTCAAAATTGATGTGGTTAAAGATGAGTATCCAGAATTGGATGTAGAAATGAAGAGAGATTCTATAGAATCGGACGTAATGTACTTTAAAGGTCAAGTTGCCGATGATTATGGTATACGTAAGACACAATTGGTGTATTATCCGTCAGAAGATGTTTCGAAGATTAAGAGTTACGACTTGGGTGCCAATCGGGGTACTTTTGACCAGTTTTTACTCAGGTTTCCTGGCGATATTCCTTTAAAATCGGGATCAAGTTATCAATTATATTTTGAAGTCATTGATAATGATATAGTTAACGACTATAAATCTACTATATCTGAAGTTTTTTCTTACCGCAAGTCATCTAATGAAGAGCTTGAGGATCAACAATTTGCTAAGCAAAAGGAATCCTTTTCCAAATTAGAGGAAGCCGTAAAAGAGCAACAAATCCAACAGGAGAAGTTGGATGACATCTCCAAAGATCAACTTCAAAAAAAGGATCGCAGTTTTAATGATAAGCGCAGTCTAGATCAAGCCTTAAAGAATCAACAGCAGCAAGAGCAAAAAATGCGTCAAGAACTGGAGAAGATGAAAGATAATCTTCAAAAGTCAACTGCGCAAAAGGACCCAATGAAGGAACTGTTGGAAGATCGAATGCAGAAGAGTGCTGAAGAATTAAAAAAGAATGAAGAGTTGCTTAAAGAACTTCGAGAGTATCAGGATAAACTTTCTCCAGAGGAATTAAAAGAGAAGATGGACCAGTCTAAGAAAAGGGCCAAGCAGCAGAAGAGAAATTTAGAGCAGCTCGTAGAGCTCACCAAAAGGTATTATGTAAAGCAAAAGTTGGAGCAGTTGGGAAGAGAACTAGAAAAGATAGCTCAAAAGCAGAAGGAGCAATCAGAAAAGGAGGGTTCAGATAATAAAAAGGAAGATCAAGATAAGCTTAACGAAGAGTATAAAGATTGGGAAAAGGAATTGAAGGAATTGGAAGATGAAAATGACGGTCTTAAGAAACCCTTGAACATGGATTTTGAGCCTGAAGAATCTCAAGAAATTATAGAAGAGCAAGAGAAAGCTAGTCAGGATTTAAAAAAATCTAAAATAGCTGAAGCTAAAAAGAAACAGAAGAAAGCAGCTCAAAAAATGCAACAACAAGCGGCAAGTATGGCTTCACAAATGTCTGCTATGTCTCAAGAAGGTGAAAAAGAAGATGCCGAAAGTTTGCGTCAAATATTAGATAATTTGATGGTATTCTCTATAGAAGAAGAGGCGCTTATGGAGTCTATGAAGCAAATGAATAGGCTCAGTCCTAATCTGGGTAACAAGCTTAAAGCGCAAAAGGATTTAGAGCGAGCTTTTGAACATGTAGACGACAGTCTATTTGCTTTGGCAGCGCGCAATCCGAAAATAGGTCAGGAAATTAATAAGGAGGTTACAGGGATTTATTATTACCTAGAAAAATCATTGGAACAGATGGCGGAGTTTCAAATGCAAGAGGGTCAAGGTTCTCAGCAATTTGTATTTAAGGGCGCCAATACACTGGCAGTGATGCTTAGTAATTCGTTAGACGCTATGAACAATGCGATACCTATGCCAGGAATGGGAGAATCAAAGGATGGAGGTCCGGGGTTTCAATTACCCAACATTATTAAGAAGCAAGAGAGTCTTTCCAAATCTGGTGAAGGAGATCAACCAGGCTCGGATGGTGAGGAAGGTAAAGAGGGGGAGAAAGGGTCCTCTGGTGAAAGCGGTGAGTCAGGAGCGACTGGTAAAAACGGTGAGAGTGGTGAAGGGGGTGAATCAGGGGAGTCGGGTAAAAGTGGTGAAGGTGGGCAGTCTGGAGAAGATGGAGATGCTGGTGAAGCAGAAGGTAGTGGAGGAAAAAGCGGAAGCTCGGGTGAGAATGGTTCAGGTAATGCTGTTGGCGGTGCAAGGCAGGAAGGCGACAGGCAACGTTATAGAGAAAGCGAAGAAGAATCAAAGCGTATATATGAAATCTACAAGCAGCAGCAAGAGTTGCGTAATGATTTGGAAGACATGATAAGGCGAGAAGGTTTAGAAGAAAAGGTAGGAGATATCACAGATAAAATGAAAGCCGTGGAGCGGCAACTTTTGGATCAAGGCTTTAATAGAGAAGTACAACAAAGAATGATGGACATACAGCAGGATTTGTTGAAATTACAAGATGCTGGATTAGAGCAGGGTGAGGAGAATAAAAGAGAGGCACGAACGAATACTCGGGAATTTATTAATAACATTAACGCTCAAATTCTTGAAGCTTCTAAGTACTTCAATAACAAGGAGATTTTAAATAGACAAGTATTACCTTTGCAGCCTCAATATCTCAATAAGGTAAAGGACTATTTTAAAGTTAATGATTGAATTTAATTATCAGAATGATTTCGAACCTATAGAGGAGTGGACTTATACCAGGTGGTTGGAGTTAGTTGCCGAGTCGGAATCAAAGACCATAGGAGAAATTTCGTATGTTTTTTGCTCTGATGAGTTTTTGTTAAAGATCAATCAGGACTATTTAAATCATGATACCTTTACAGATATCATCACTTTTGATTATTGTGAGGAGGGTTTAATTAATGGTGAAATATATATCAGTACGGATAGAGTTAAGGAGAATGCCAGTAGTTTTGGTGTGAGTGTAATAAACGAATTGCATAGGGTAATGGCACATGGCCTTTTACATCTTTGTGGTTATGGAGACAAGTCGGAGGCTGAGGCGCAATTAATGCGGGATAAGGAAAATGAAAAAATCGGTATGTTTCACGTGAAACAATAAAAAATGTTTGATAAGGAATACGACGTAATAGTAGTAGGTGCTGGACACGCTGGGAGTGAAGCCGCGGCTGTCGCTGCCAACATGGGTTCTAGAACTTTATTGGTTACTATGAATTTGGAAACCATAGGGCAGATGTCTTGTAATCCTGCGATGGGAGGCATTGCAAAGGGGCAAATTGTTCGGGAGATAGATGCGTTAGGAGGATTGAGTGGTATTGTTTCTGACAAGAGTGCCATTCAATTTAAAATGCTCAATCAATCTAAAGGTCCTGCGATGTGGTCGCCAAGAACTCAAAATGATCGCATGAGATTTTCTGAGGAATGGAGAATGCAGTTGGAAGCTATTCCGCTATTGGATTTCTATCAGGAAATGGTTTTAGGGTTGATCATCGAAGGCGAAAAGGTTGTAGGCGTGCGCACCTCTTTAGGTATTGAAATTAGATCTAAAGCAGTGGTGCTCACTAATGGAACTTTTCTTAATGGTTTAATTCATATAGGGGATAAGAACTTTGGCGGAGGTCGAGCGGGTGAAAGAGCTTCTACAGGAATTACAGGTCAATTGGTAGAGTTAGGTTTTGAGTCTGGAAGGATGAAAACAGGGACTCCGCCAAGGGTAGATGGAAGGTCTTTAGATTATAGCAGAATGGAGCCTCAACCGGGTGATGCGATTACGTCAAAGTTTAGTTACAGCAACTTGACCAGCCCGTTAAAACATCAGCGGGATTGTCATATGACCTACACCAGTCCAGAGGTACACGATTTACTCCGAGAAGGTTTTGATAGATCTCCTATGTTTAATGGTAGAATTAAATCTGTAGGTCCTAGGTATTGTCCAAGTATAGAAGATAAAATAGATCGTTTTGCAACCAAAGACAGGCATCAAATATTTGTAGAACCAGAGGGATGGAATACTTGTGAGGTGTATGTAAATGGGTTCAGTACCTCTTTGCCAGAAGATGTTCAGTTTAAAGCATTGCGCAGTGTGGTAGGTTTTGAAAAGGTGAAGTTTTTCAGACCAGGTTATGCTATTGAGTATGACTATTTTCCGCCTACACAATTAAAGCATACACTAGAAACCAAGTTGATTAGCAATTTGTATTTTGCGGGTCAGATTAACGGTACTACTGGATATGAAGAAGCCGCCTCTCAGGGGTTAATGGCGGGTATAAATGCCGTGCGTAAAATCAGAGAGGAAGAGTCTTTTATACTTAAAAGAGACGAAGCGTATATAGGTGTTCTTGTAGATGATTTGATTACAAAAGGAACCGAGGAGCCTTATAGAATGTTTACTTCTCGTGCTGAATATCGAACACTTTTAAGACAAGATAATGCCGATTTAAGATTAACACCTAGAGCGGTAGAGTTAGGAATCGTTACCGATGAAGCTTTGAATCGTGTAGAACGGAAAGCTAATGAATCAGAAAAAATGGTTCAGTTTTTACGTGATACCAGTTATGATTATAAGGAAATGAATCCGTTGCTTGAGTCAAAAGGAAGTAAAGTAGTCACCCAAAATGACAAGTTATTTAAAGTCTTTTCTCGTCCGCAGATCAACTTGGAGGATATTAAAACTATTTCTCAGGTAAAGACTTATTTAGATGAGAACGAATTGGATGATGATATTCTGGAGCAGGTAGAGGTTCATGTAAAGTACGCAGGGTATATTTCTAAGGAAAAAGACAATGCAGATAAACTCCACAGATTAGAAAATGTAAAGATCCCTTCTAACTATGATTTTAAAAGCATCAAGTCACTTTCTTATGAGGCTAGGGAAAAACTAACGAAAATACAGCCAGTGACGGTTTCACAAGCGAGTCGTATTTCCGGTGTTTCGCCAAGTGATATTTCTGTGTTATTAGTACACATGGGCCGATAGTTTCACGTGAAACAATTAATGAATTTGAATTTCTCCAAACACTTTCTGACACTTAACGACTACTTTCTGACGCAGGAAAAGTTTGAGCTGTATCAGGATCCAGATACAGAATTGATAAAAACCATTCCTCAACCAAAGGTGTTAGATCCATATTATGAAAGCGAAGATTATCTTTCTCATGATGATACTTCCACTTCTTTTTTTGCTCGATGCTATAATGTTGCTAAGGGTTTTAATCTAAAGTCAAAGACTTCCTTAATTAAGAAATTTGCTTTACAAGGGAAGGTTTTGGATATAGGTGCTGGGGTAGGAGACCTGGTTAGAGCATTAGAAAATTGCGGAATGGACAGTACCGGTTTTGAACCTAGTGCTAAGGCAAGGTTGGTAGCTCAAGAAAAGGGAATTGATTTGCATGCAAGCCTTGAAGTATTTGATCCACACTCTTTTGATTTAATTTCTATGTATCATGTATTAGAACATGTTCTAGATGTAGAAAAACAGAAAGAAAAAATCCTTGAGCTGTTGCAACCCAATGGTGTTTTAATTCTAGCCTTACCTAATTACGAATCCTATGATGCTAAGTTTTATGGAAAGTATTGGGCAGGCTATGATGTGCCTAGACATTTATTTCACTTTAATAAAAAAGCGGTAAGAAGGTTATTTGAAAAGGAATTTGAAATTATAAAAATGCAACCTATGTGGTTTGATAGTTTTTATGTTTCGATGTTATCCTCTAAATATAAAAAATCACTTTTTCCCTTTTTATCTGGAACGTTCATTGGTTTCCTCTCTAATTTGATCGCAATGAGTACTAAAGAACCCAGCTCCATCACTTACATACTAAAAAAGCGCTTTTAAATGGTTTTAAAAGCGCTTTTTTAGTTAAACAACATCTTTGCTCCTATTTCCTTTAAACCAGCTTAAAACGCATGATTTTGCTTGAAAATCTATAGTTTTTACTTATACAAATAATAATTACTATAGATGTTAAATATATTGAGACCAAAAGAGTCCCATCATGCTAATGATAAAGTAGATTCCTAATCCTGAAGATCCGGAGTAATCTTTTATAAGTCGCAAACCAACTAGCAAAATTATAATAAGAAAGCCTGAAAGTACAAATGCGTATGGAGCGTAGAAAAAACTTTGAACGCTTATAATTTCATATAAGGCAATACCGATTAGGGTACTTAGTGTAATTTCTATGCCTAAGATGATAATGATACTTAACTTAACAAGCATAGGATTAAATACGTCTTGATACATATGACAGTAGTCTTCCACTGTTTTTTTCCAATCCATCATCTTTTCATAAGCAGACAGCAGATAAGTAACTATCAAAAAAATAAGAATAAGGATAATTCCAGAATAGGCCATCATCATTTTTTTATCTAATGTAATACAATGTGCTTAGCTTTGAACTATATAGAGCTTAAAATAGGTATGATAGACCTATTTAGAGTGTAAAATACGCGTCATTCCTATACTCAAATCAGTAAGTACAATCTTGCCATTTGCATTACGTTCTATATGATAAATGGCTTCTTGAAGTTGTTTCTGTATTTCCATCATTCTATTTCCATCTACAAAAGGGGCAAATTTACTTAAGTCAAAACCGCTTTGAGGAGATAGATATACAGCAGTATCTGCTTGATAGTTTTTCAACATGGCTTGTCTAAAGAATTCCATACAATATAGTAGAAAACGTATCTGCGTTTCTCGGTTGACTGAGGCTATATTATCAGCCCATTCCATAAGGTCGTTGATAGCCGTAATTTTTGTTTTAGCTACAAAAGCTGTTCGTACCCACTCCACAAACCACTGTTCAAATTGTAGGTCCTCAGCGCTATTTTGTGAAAACTGTACGGCTTTTCTGTAATCTCCATCTGCTTGTCTAGCAACTGTAGAACTTTGACTTTCAGATAATTGAAGGTTTTTTTGCAGTCCTTGAGCGATAACAGCAGCATGGAGTTTAGGCACATTGATAATTTGACACCTGGACTTAATAGTATTGATAATTCGATCCTCAGATTCGGCAACAAGAAGGATAATCGTCTTTGCTGGCGGCTCTTCTATAAGCTTGAGCAGTTTGTTGGCTGCTTCGGTATTCATTTTATCAGCTCCCCAAATGATGACTACCTTAAAACCTCCTTCATAAGATTTTAAGCTCAGTTTTTTCATGATGAGTTGTGCTTCTGCTACCCGTATTTCAGCATTCTTTTTTTCTATATCGATGGCTTTATACCAGTCTGGGAGGCTTCCATAAGGATTAGAAAGTAAAAAAGTGCGCCACTCCTTTAAGAATATATCTGATGTTGCTTTTGTAGTACTACTTCCAACAGAAGATGGCATGGGAAAAGAAAAGTGTAAATCTGGATGCGCTAGGTTATTGAGCTGTGCATGACAACTTTCATTAGAAGCACCACATAAAATCTGCCTTGCATAAGCAACAGCGAGAGGTAAAACACCGCTTCCAGTGGGACCTACTAATAACTGAGCATGAGCTATACGATCGTTTTGCACCGTAGATTGCAGGTGCTTTTTGATATGTTCCAGTCCTAAAACGTCTTGATATTGCATAGTGCAAATATAAGAGGAACCCAGTAGGTCAGGAAACTTGTGAAGCATACTTTGCTACGTTCTATTCGAAAGCTTAAAAAATCAAAAACTTTAATTCTTTAGGCGTTTAAAAACATCCTTATAGATTAAAAATGCTCAAATGGAAAAGAAATGAAGAGGGATGAAAGCAAAACTTATG
>Ga0136655_1000692_pt1 | contig 15435 bp, 19 predicted proteins | sample CPBDNA_2_FD_94863 | JGI IMG/M metagenome (GOLD analysis project Ga0136655, IMG submission 94863) | Freshwater to marine salinity gradient microbial communities from Chesapeake Bay, USA - CPBay_Spr_15_0.8_DNA (version 2) | ecosystem: Environmental > Aquatic > Marine > Coastal | place: USA... | reverse complement strand
GTGTCCTATTCCGCCGGGGAAGTGTATGAAATTAACGCCGGTCATGATGCGTGGGTTGTTGGTGACACACCCGTTGTCGCCTATGAATTCTCTGGATCTTGGGCCTAAGTACCGCCCTGTCACACATCGATCATAGAAAAGGAAAAACGTTGAAACTATACGGAACTGTCATGACCGCACGGTTAAAGGTGCCATTCGAAGCTTTTGAGGAAGCGATGAATGCGCGAAAGAATCCAGTTGGCTTTGTGAGTGGAAGTGTGATGCGCGTTGATGACGGGGTCACGGTTGTGGGAACCTTTATTTTTGAAAGCAAAGAGGCCTACGCTGCCCTGGCAGAATTACCCGATCAAGGGGAGTGGTTCGCGAGTGTTATTGCTCCCATGCTTGATGGGGATGCGATCTGGCTAGATGGGCACATTGGTCTCAACCAGTAGGTATGCAAATTCCCATTGGTGTGGCCTTGCTTCTGAGGCTGAACTGTTGAAGCCGGGTAGCGGTGCGGTTTACTGGGGCAGTGGACTTCACTCAGGAACCCGAATTGTGGTTCCTCGCACTTGGACTCACAATGCTCGTGGCGTTGACGCACGTATTCGCACCATCAATTCTTGACAGCAAGTTTCTCAACAGCACGGCGACCCGCCAAGCTTCGGTTGCTTCCTTTTCAGGCGGTGTGGCTGTGGCATATGTGTTCGTTCACATGTTGCCCGAGTTGGCCGATGGAGAACTTGCGTTCGCAGACGTGTCTCTGCCAGATGCCATTCCTGATTTATTCGTTCAGTCCTCCCTCTTCTTTGTTGCCTTAATTGGATTAGTCGTTTTCTATGCTTTTGATGCGAAAGCCGAAGAGTCCAAAAGCGGCTCCAAAATTCTTTATCGCGCCAATCTCTTGACCATTGGAATGCTGAGTTTCATCTTTTCCTACACAACCCCAGATCGAATTGAATTAGGCCCAGATTTTGCGATTCTTTTCGCGGTCGTAATGTCACTTCATTTCATTCTCACCGATCGAGGACTAGCACGTGCTCACCCAAAGCATTTTGCTCGTTCGGATCGCTGGGTGCTGACGGTGTTCCTTTTGGCAGGGTTGCTGACCGCTTATATTGCGCCGCCACCCAATGAGCTGTTTGTCGCCGTACCAACAGCATTTCTTGGTGGTGCAGTTTTGATGGCGGTATTCCGTGAAGAGTTGCCCAATGTCAATGTCGCCAGGCTCGGCTGGTTTACCTCGGGAGTTGTAATTTTCACCGCCCTGCTCCTGTGGGCTACGTATATAACCCAGTGACAAAAACGCTCACTGATATAACCCAGTGATAAAAACCCTCACTGATAGCCGCGAGCCTGTAACCGAGTAGTCCCATGACTGACTCAACCGCTCAACGAGTGCTAGTCCGCGGCCATTTTCCGTCTCTGAATTCGAATCGAGATGTGCGCTGTCAACAGTAAGCGTTACCTGAGGATCACTCACGTGGTGTGCAACAACCACGCAAACAGTGTTATCCAGTCGACTGATTGCCATTTCGATATCGCCATCTCCATGAAGATATGCATTGGTCACCAACTCAGATACAACCAATTCCAAGGTGTCCCGTGCCGTGAAGTCAGGGAAGGTCTCCAACACTGCCTTGCGGGCAAGCCTTGCGCAGTCCCGTTTGGGCTCAAAAACTAGATGGAGAATGTCGCCGTCAGTACCCATATGAACTACTCAGAAGATGTTGCCCGGGTGCGCTTGCGATCTCGAGTTTTACCTGTGCGTGCAGGCTTTTGATTAGTCGATTTGTTCTCGATTGATTTATTCCCGCCGCGGGAAGCTGGCTTCTTAGTACTCGAACCGCGTGCGGGTGATTTCTGCCTAGGGGCAGCACCACCAAGATCCTCAACTTCCTCCGCATTAAGGCCAGCTCGGGTTTGATCTTTTTTGGCAAGGCGTCCGGTTGAATCCGTCGGGATTCCAAGGCCGGTATAGACATGTTCGCTGGTGGAGTAGGTCTCAATGGGATCCTTGAATGGAAGTTTGAGCGCCCGGTCAATCATCTGCCAACGGGCAACGTCCTCCCAGTCCACCAACGTGACGGCAACGCCGGAGTTTCCCGCGCGACCCGTGCGTCCAACGCGGTGAAGATAAGCTTTTTCGTCTTCAGGGCATTCAAAGTTAATGACGTGTGTCACACCTTCAACGTCAATGCCACGTGCGGCAACATCAGTTGCCACGAGAATGTCGATCTTTCCGGAGCGAAATGCTCGCAGTGCTTGTTCGCGTGCACCTTGACCCAGGTCTCCGTGAACCGTTCCTACTGCAAAGCCGCGCTCTGTTAGGTCGTCGTAAATTTTCTGTGCTTTGCGCTTTGTCCGCGTGAAGATCATGGCTAGGCCGCGACTGTCAGCCTGCATGATGCGAGCAACGAGTTCGAGTTTGTCCATGGGGTGAGCTCGCCACACGTGCTGTTCAATGGAATCAACCGTCGCGCTTTCGTCATTGGGCTCTGCTGCGCGGATGTGTGTGGGTTGAGACATGTAGCGGCGAGCCAAGTTCACAATTTGGCCTGGCATTGTTGCGGAGAACAACATTGTTTGACGCTCTGTTGGGAGCATTGCAACAATTCTTTCTACATCAGGCAAAAAGCCCATGTCGAGCATTTCATCTGCTTCATCCATGACTAGGACACGAATCGCGCTGAGATCGAGATCCCGACGACCTGCAAGATCCATGATGCGTCCGGGAGTCCCGACAACCACGTCGATGCCTTTTTTCAAAGAATCGATTTGTGGTTCAATGGCACGACCGCCATAAACGGCAAGAACCCGAACACCGAGATCTTTACCTGCGAGGGTTAGGTCCGACGCCACCTGTGATGCAAGTTCACGCGTGGGGCACACAACGAGCGCCTGAGGCTGTGAGCCACCCGGCAATGTCATGCGTTGCAGTAAGGGGACTCCAAATCCGAGAGTCTTACCCGTACCAGTTTTTGCCTGGCCAATGATGTCACGTCCAGCCAGTGCCATGGATAGGCACATTTCTTGGATGGGGAATGCGGTGATGATCCCACTAGCGGCCAGAGCGGAAACGATTTTGGGGTCTGCGCCGAGTTCAGCAAATGTCTTGGGAACGGTGGGTGCAGCTATTTGCTGCGGTTCCTCGAGGTTTTCGAGGTTTTCGAGGCTTTCAGTTGGTGTTGACAGGGGGTACTCCAGTGTTAATGAGGCGGGTGGAGACCCCGCTTCAGGGAACCTGAGCGAATGGCTCATTGCTTTCATGGTACCCCGATACCCTTAGCGCACTATGAGCGCTATGAATAATGACCCGAACGGTGGAAATCTGGAACCTACTGATCTGGAACCTACTGATCTGGATAGGGCCGAGTACCGCGAGGCGGTTATTGATCTGATCGCCGTACTGGCCGTTAGCGAGATCACCGCATTTGAGCGAATGGCGGCCGATTCCGTGTTGGCTCCCACTTTTGAAGACAAAGCTTCCATGGGGGCGTTGGCCACTACCGAGTTCAAGCACTTTATTGCTTTGCGCAACAGGCTTATTGAGTTAGGTGCCGACCCGGAGGAGGCCATGCGGCCATTTCGCCAGACGCTTGAGGATTTTCACGCAAAAACAAAACCAACGGACTGGCTCGAAGGACTCATGAAGGCCTATGTCGGGGATGGAATTGGGTTGGACTTCTACCGAGAGATTTCCTCCTACGTAGATCCTCGTACTCGCGAACTTGTATTTGAGGTCTGTGATGACCTTTCGCAGGCCGAATATGTAGTGGAGCGCATTCGCGCGGCAATCGTTCACGATCCCAAGGTTGCCGGACGTTTAGCGCTGTGGGGCCGCAGGCTTGTTGGTGAAGCACTTTCACAGGCCCAACGGGTGGCGGCTGACCGCGACGCCCTGAGCGCACTCATAATCGGAGGAGTTGACCGTCCCGGCGCTGATCTCGCGGAGATTGGCCGCATGCTGGCCCGACTCACCGATAGTCACTCTCGACGCATGTCCGACTTGGGATTAGCTGCCTAGTTCACATTAGGTGACCAATTCGCAATATTGCACGCGTGCAATATTGCGAAATGGCTTGATGGAGAGCCGAGACTAGGCGGGGTTGCCAAATCCAACGCGACGACCTGATGCTGGACCGAGGTCCACGAATCCAATCTTGGCAGCAGGGATCAGTACGGTGCGCCCCTTGGAGTCGGTCAGACTCAACAGGTCACCGCTTGCAATGGCTTCGGTTACTTTCTTGGTAACAGCCTCAGGAGTCTCATCGGTTTCAATAGAGATGTCGCGCGCTGTGTGCTGAATGCCAATGGTGATGTCCATTATTTTTCCTTTGACTCGTTTTCCGGTGGATGTGACAGTGGGAATCCACTGATTCCCTTCCAAGATAATGATGAGAGAAGTTCCGCTGCTTCATCTCTACTAATTGAAGGATTGCGCAACCAAGAAGTTGCTGCAACTTGGGACATGCCATGCATTCCTGCTGCGAGCAACTCTGCTTGGCCTTCACTCAAACCCGTATCTTCTTTGATGACTGCGGCAATTCTTCGGATTACCTCGTGGTCAAGGTGAGCCATACGCTCGCGCACTTCTGGTTCATTCGTGAGATCTGACTCGAACACAAGACGGTAGGCATCGTTAGGGTCATCGACAAATTCAAAATATGAACGAACCGTGGCGTTCACGCGCATTTTGTTGTCGGTGATGTTTGTCAGTGCTAAGTCAGAAGTCACGAGGAGTTCAGCTATTCCATCGTCGAGTATTGCTAGGTAAAGGTCCAACTTGCTTGGGAAGTGCTGGTAGAGCAGCGGCTTGGACACTCCAGCACGCTCGGCAATTTCGTCCATTCCAGCGGCGTGATACCCCTGCTCCACAAAAACTGCCCGTGCAGCGTCAAGGAGTTGCTCGCGCCGCTGGGCCTTGGGAAGGCGAATGACCTTTGCGGAGAGTTCACCGTCGGTGGTGATGTCTGCCAGGGCCATGGCCTAACTCTACTTTGCGTTGTGCCACGTTGTCGGCGTACGCTGAGAACGTGCTTTCACCCATTTCCCCATTCTTAGAGGCGCCCGCAGCGTGCGACCGGCGAATTGAGTTTCTCCCGAAGCGAACGATTTCCTACAGAACAAATGTAGATATTCCGCGGGAGGGTGGGAAAGCAGCGCCACAGCGCAAAGCTGTCTTCCTCCATGGCCTCGGCGGATCGTCTCTGAATTGGACCGACTTGATGCTCGGACTGTCAAGTAAGGTCACGGGTTACTCCATCGACCTTCCAGGATTTGGCATGTCCCCACCGCCTCGGGATGGCGATTACACGCCGTCGGGGCATGCGCGAGCCGTGGCCGATTTCATTATTGCTCAGGGAATGGGGCCGGTCGATCTTTTTGGAAACTCAATGGGTGGCGCAGTGGCCTTGCAGCTCGCAGCGCGCAAACCAGAGTTGGTTCGTACCTTAACTCTGATATCGCCGGCATTGCCAAGTCTTTATGCAACAAAAGGAAACGCACATCTACCGGCCATTGCTATTCCCGGTGTCGGTGAGCAATTGATTCCAAAGTACCAGCAGACTCCTGCAGAAGTCCGAGTCCAGGCCACCATCGATGGATGCGTGGCACAACCAGAGTTGCATTCGAAATTACGGTTTGCTGAGGCAGTGGCTGAGGTGCAAGAGCGTGACCACTTAACGTATAACTCCGACGCATTTTTGCGCTCACTGCGAGGATTACTGCGAACCAATGCGGATGTTGTGGGACCAAACCGTCCATGGAAATTGGCCGAACGGGTACTTGCGCCAACTTTAGGAATTTATGGTCGCAACGATGTCCTGGTCAGCGCGCGCGATGCGCACCGGCTCACCAAGAAGTTTCAAAATGCTCATGTCGTAGTACTGCCCAATACGGGTCACTTGGCTCAGGTAGAGCACCCAGAATTTGTTGTTGCTGCTTGGGATCGATTCCTGCTCTAGTTATCCACAGCCCATTATTTGAGGCTGGATTTCACACAATATTAAGACGTACCTTCAGTCTGTCCGACTTACGCGAAGTGGGCTTTTCAGAATGTTGAGGGTTGCGAATGACTGTGCTCGCCGGTGCTCCAGTTCTCCAGACAACCATGGTCGAAGCCCGCGTTCGCGAGCATATTAGGCAGCGAGACATCGATCCCGCAATCGATACTGACATGGTTCAAGGGTTCATTGAACAATTTGTTGCTGACCTGTTTGCAGGTGGTGAGGTCACGAACCCTCAAGAGATAATCCGTGAAGTACATGACCAGATCTGCGGTTTCGGTCCATTACAAAAATTTTTCGATGACCCTGAAGTCGAGGAAATTTGGATTAATGAACCGAGTCGTGTATTTATTGCCAAGGGTGGCAAGAGCCAACTCACCAATACAATTTTGGCCGAGTCTCAGGTTGCAGAGCTCGTTGAACGAATGCTGCGAACCTCTGGGCGAAGACTCGACCTTTCGCAACCATTTGTGGACGCCGTACTGCGCGATGGAAGCCGCCTTCATGTGGTGATACCTGATGTAACTCAAAAACATTGGTCGATCAATATTCGCCGATTTGTTATCCGCCCTCAATCTGTTCATGACCTGGTTGCGGTAGGCACCGTGACTCGAGAGGCCGCGCACTTCCTTGAAGCCGCGGTGGTCTCTGGACTCAACATAGTCGTGGCGGGAGGCACCCAGTCAGGAAAAACTACTTTGTTAAATGCCCTGCTCGGATGTGTCGGTGCCCACGAGCGAATCATCAGTTGTGAGGAAGTTTTTGAAATTCGCATTGCTCACCCTGACTGGATTGCTATGCAGACGCGAGATGCCAGCCTCGAGGGAACGGGGGAAATTCCGTTACGTCGATTGGTTCGTGAGGCCCTGCGTATGCGTCCAACGCGTTTGGTTGTCGGGGAGGTGCGACAAGGCGAGTCACTTGATCTGTTGATTGCCATGAACTCAGGAATGCCCTCGCTCTCGACTTTGCACGCGAACAGTGCGCGCGAGGCAATCACGAAACTATGCACACTGCCACTCTTGGCTGGACAAAATATCCCTGGGGAATTTGTCGTGCCGACGGTTGCGGGAGCAGTTGACCTAGTTGTTCATACTGCTACCGAGCGAAGTGGAGCACGTCGAATAACTGAGATCTCAAGTTTGACAGGTCGGGTTGAAAACAACGTTGTTGAAATGGGTGTCCTTTACAAAGATGAGGGCAATGGTCTAGCACGTCAAAGCGGATACCCCCCACATGCTGAAAGATTCGCGCACCATGGATTTCACCTGACCCAACTCCTCGATCCATCAAATCTGTCCAACCCAACCTCCACATTGCGTGAGGTGTCCTGATGGGGGCCATCCTTGGATTAGCTTTTGGGGTGGGGACATTGCTCATTGCGCTTGCCTTCACGGCGAAACCCAAGCCACGCGCCGCGCGAGTATCGCGAATTACGCGCCTTGTTCATGATGCGGCACTCCCACGTGTAACTGCGAGCGGTGTCTACTCCGCCATGGTGGCGCTTTCACTGATCGCTGGGTCGTTAGCCCTCATCATCACGGCGGTTCCCATAGTTGCCTTGTTATCGGCCGTGTGCGGCACATGCGTGCCCATTGCGATTCTCAAACGGCGGGCATCGGCGCGAATCAAAGCACTGCGCATGAGTTGGCCGGACGCCGTTGACACGCTGGCGTCAGCGGTTCGGGCGGGAATGTCTTTGCCCGAAGCACTCGCGGACCTCGCCAAGCGAGGTCCAGCGGACTTGCGGCTAGCTTTTCAATTATTTGCTAGTAACTATCGAGCGACTGGATCCTTTGCCAATTCCCTGAATGAACTTCAGGTGCACCTAGCGGACCCAGTGGCAGATCGAGTGATCGCGGCCTTGCGCATTGCTCAGGAAGTGGGTGGCACTGACTTGGGGAATGTCTTGCGAACTCTTAGTGCGTTGCTTCGGCAAGACGCAGCGACGAGGGGTGACATCGAGGCGAGACAAAGTTGGACAATTTCAGCCGCAAGAATGTCCATTGCAGCACCGTGGATCACATTGGCCCTGTTATGCACAAGGCCAGATGCCGTGGCGGCCTTCAGCACGTCTCTTGGTGGCCTCGTCCTTGCGGGTGCCGCAGTCATCTCCTTCTTTGCCTACCGACTAATGATTCGAATAGGAAAACTTCCCACCGAGGCTCGCGTGATTGGCGCGATCACATGATTGGCGCGCTACTTGGTCTTTCGTGTGCACTTGGCGTATTGATAGTTGGCGGGCGGGTAAAAGCAACAGCGCAACCAACACTGATGGCACGCATTGCACCGCGCATTGGTGTTCCCTCGGGTGTGAGTATCGGTGAAAGCCCACTTTCTTCAATCTCAGGATTAGTCAGTGGGGCGGGAACAAGCATTCTCAGGTTCCTGCCATTCGTGGGCACCCAGAAATCGTTGGAAAAGATTGCTCAAGCGGGGCGTTCGACGGGGGATGACTCATCAGATCTCACCCGGTTTCGAATCGAGCAGATGACGTGGATCGGCGCAGGGCTCATTGCAGGAGCGCTTTTTGGACTGTGGAATGTCCTGCGCGGGTCTTCACCGGCCGCGATTCTCATCACGATTGTGCTGGGGGTGGTCATAGCTGCACTCATGCATGACAAATATGTCTCCTACCTGGCTCGGAAACGAGTAGCTTCGATGGATCAGCAATTCCCGGACATAGCCGAACTACTTGCGTTCTCTGTTACCGCTGGAGAAACCCCGCTAGCAGCGCTTGCTCGGGTGGCGGGCATGAGCAGTGGAGTCCTCTCATTCGAGCTCAATATTTGCGTGCGCGACATTCGTTCGGGTGATTCATTGGCCTCCGCACTGCGAGCAATGGCGCTACGAACAGGTTCCCGAAACGTTGAGCGATTCACGGACGGGCTCGTCATCGCTATGGAACGAGGAACCCCACTCAGTGAGGTCCTGCGGGCTCAAGCATCGGATGCACGCAATCAACAGCGACAGCATCTCATTGAACTCGCGGGCAAAAAGGATGTCGCCATGCTCGTACCAGTTGTGTTTTTCGTACTTCCGACGGTGATTGTCATTGCGCTTTTTCCAGCCATGCGAGGTTTGCAGGTTTTGGTCCCATAAATAAGAAGTAGAAAAAGAAATCAACAATTGAAAGGTACGGCTATGAAAATCGAATTGATGCTCCACAAACTATTTCAGCGTTTAGGCAACGATAGGGGCGACGTTCCAGGCTGGGTTCTGGTCGCCGTCATGACGGCAGGTCTCGTTACTGCTATTTGGCTGATCGCCGACGACCAACTCACCAGCATTCTCGATCGCGCTATTTCAAGTGTTTCGGCCTAACCGGACGGAAACTAAATGTCGCGGTTGGCGCGATGATCATGGCAATGCAAGTGTTGAATTTGCTCTGATTGCGCCGCTTTTGATGCTCATTGCTTTGGCGGTAATCCAACTGATGCTGGCAGTCCATGTGCGCTCAGTGCTTGTCAGTGCCGCACGCGATGGTGCTCGAGTGGCTGCACTCGGGGGATCACAACTCTCGGACGGCGAATCGAGAACCAGAGAAATTCTCGAGAGCAATGTTGCGGGAGCTGCGGTAACCAAGATTTCCGCACGCCGACAGGTGGTGGATGACGTGGAGGTTATTGAGATGAACATCGAAGCTGATCTGCCGCTTCTTGGCATATATGGGCCAACGACCATGACAATGAGTGGACATGCATTTGTTGAGTAAATTCTCCCGTGCTGAGGGCAGTGCCACGATCGAATTCATTGTCGTCGGTATTGGAATCATCACCCCATTGATCTACATCGCACTGGCCGTTCTCACGCTGCATTCCGCATCGTTTGCCGCCAACTCTGCCGCATGGGAGGCGGCACGCACGTTCATGACCAGTGACAATGTTGCGCAGGGAAACAGAAGCGCGATTCGTTCGGTACAGCAGGCGTATGTTGATCACGATGTTTCTGGGGCTGCCCCCACGGTCAGCGTTGTGTGTACGAACGGCCCTTGTCTTTCCCCCGGTTCACTGCTCACGATTGAGGTAGAGAGCTACGTAGCGTTGCCGCTCATCCCTCGCTGGGGTGACGGATCTGTTTTCGCGATGCCAGTGAGTGCAGAGGTGACCGTATTGGTGGATGAATTTAGGCAGGCCGGCTAGGACATGAAATATTCATCTGAACGAGGAAGCATCATGCTTCTTGGCATTGGGTTCATCGGAGTATGTCTGCTGGCCCTCGCCGTTGTCACAGATGCATCGTCAGCATTCATTCAGCAGAGAAACCTGCAGTCATATGCAGACTCAATTGCATTGGCTGGCGCTCAGGGAATCGACCGGTCGGAGTACTACCGCAGGGGTGCTACCGAGTCCACGAGATTAGATCCACAGGTGGTTAAGTCCACCATCGAAGGTCAGATTCGTGCATTTGATGTGTCGAATCATCCTCAAGTGAAATTTAGTTCACATGGAACTTCTGTTTTCGTTGAAGTGAAAGCGCCGTTGCGACTCACATTTTTTGACACGCTGCCCTTTGACCCCGTCGTTGTCAGCGCAACGGCTCGATTGGACTACCGCGAACCTGGGTAAGCCGAGGTCGTAATGTTGTCCCGTGCCGTCACTCGAGATCCAAGAGCGCCTGTCAGACCTGGCGACCAAAGTCGACAGCATCGGGATTGTGCTAGATGTTGAGAACATGAAAAAAAATATTGCAGAACTTGAGGCTGAAGCTTCGGTGCCCAATTTGTGGGATGATCAAGCGAATGCTCAACGTGTGACGTCGAAGCTTTCATCTGTACAGGGTGAGTTACGCAAATTTGAGTCGGTTCAAAGTCGCATGGGCGATCTGCCGGTGTTATTTGAATTGGCCGAGGATGAAGGTGACCCTGACTCGTTGGCCGAGGCAGTTAAAGAACTTGAATCCATGGAAGCAGTGGTGGGCGAACTTGAAATTCGCACTTTGTTATCCGGGGAGTACGACGAACGAGAAGCGCTAGTCACCATACGTTCCGGTGCCGGCGGAGTCGATGCCGCCGACTGGGCTGAAATGTTGTTGCGCATGTATACCCGTTACTGCGAGCGGCACGGTTGGAGCTATGAGGTGTATGACACTTCATATGCTGAGGAGGCAGGAATTAAGTCGGCAACTTTTGCGGTCAAAGCGCCGTACGCCTATGGAACTCTGTCCGTCGAGCAGGGCACGCACCGTCTGGTGCGCATTTCACCATTTGATAATCAAAACCGACGCCAAACTTCATTCGCTGACGTGGAGGTCATTCCCGTTCTTGAGCAGTCGGAGAGTGTCGATATTCCGGAAGATGATCTCCGCATAGATGTGTATAGATCCAGTGGACCAGGTGGACAGGGTGTGAACACCACGGATTCCGCGGTCCGAATCACACATATTCCAACGGGGATCGTGGTGTCCTGCCAAAACGAGCGCTCCCAACTTCAAAACCGCGCTACGGCCATGGCCGTATTGCAGGCCAAGTTGCTGGAAGCAAAACGGCAAGAGGATCGGGCCAAAATGGACGCCCTCAAGGATTCCTCGGGTGGTTCATGGGGAAATCAGATGCGTTCGTATGTCTTGCACCCCTATCAAATGGTGAAAGACCTCCGAACGGAGCAGGAAACTGGAAACACCTCTGCGGTGCTTGATGGGGAGATCGATGACTTTGTGCAGTCGGGAATTCGCTGGAGAAAGACGATTTCGGTCGCGCCGTAACCACCCTGAAATCTCCCCTCGGCATAGACTGCACTAGTTCGAGCGAAAGACTTCCCTCAGGAACGGAGTGCCATCAAGTGATCCTGTTCGATTCGGTGACCAAGTTGTATCCCAATCAGGCTCGCCCAGCGCTCGAAGATGCATCCCTTGAGATTGAAAAGGGCGAATTTGTTTTCCTAGTTGGTCCCTCAGGTTCAGGCAAGTCCACTTTCTTGCGCTTGGTTTTGCGTGAAGAGCGACCGACATCAGGCAACGTTTGGGTGCTGGGTAAAGACCTCATGCGTCTTTCTAATTGGAAAATCCCTGCCCTGCGCCGTGAAATCGGAACCGTCTTTCAGGATTTCCGATTGCTCCCCAATAAAACAGTTTTTGAGAATGTCGCTTTTGCTCTGGAGGTAATTGGCAAGCCCAAGTCTCATATTCGTAAGGTCGTGCCTGAGGTGCTCGAGGTCGTAGGTCTTGATGGCAAAGAAGATCGCAGACCAGATGAACTCTCGGGTGGAGAGCAGCAGCGTGTTGCTATTGCCCGTGCGTTTGTTAACCGCCCCAAATTGTTGATCGCTGATGAACCAACGGGAAACCTCGATCCTGGGACATCTGTTGGGATCATGAAACTGCTGGATCGCATTAATAGGTTGGGAACAACGGTGGTCATGTCCACCCATGATGCCCAGATCGTTGACCAGATGCGCCGGCGCGTTATTGAACTCGAGCACGGTCATGTGGTTCGTGATCAGTCTCGCGGCGTATACGGGTATGCCCGCTAATGCGCGCGCAATTTGTTGTCAGCGAGGTGGGCAACGGACTTAAAAGAAACCTCACAATGACTCTCGCGGTGATTATCACGGTTGCTGTTTCATTGACACTCTTTGGCGTGAGTCTCCTCGTTCGCTCGCAAGTGGATACCATGAAAGATTTTTGGTACGACAAAGTTGAAGTGTCCATATTCCTGTGCGCAAAGGGCAGTGACACGCCTTCGTGTGTTGGAGGAGAGGTCACCCGCGCTCAGCGCGACCAAATCCGTGCCGACTTGGAATCACTACGTCCACTCGTGTCAGAGATCTATTATGAATCCCGCACTGAAGCATTCGCGCGTTTCCAAGAGCAGTTTGCAAACTCACCCATCGTTGACAGCGTGAGTGAAAATGCTCTCCCAGAATCATTCCGGGTAAAACTCTCTGATCCAACCCAGTACGACGTTGTTGCATCTGCATTTGCAGGCAGGCCGGGAATCGAGCAGGTCAACGACCAGCGTCAAGTATTGGACAAATTCTTCAGACTCTTGGGTGGTTTACAAGCGGTAGCTCTCATCATTGCAATTGTGATGTTGGTGGTGACGGTGCTATTGATTGTGAACACCATGCGAGTTGCCGCTTTCAGCAGGCGACGGGAAACGGGAATCATGCGCTTGGTGGGCGCCAGCAACCTCTACATTCAACTGCCGTTCTTGCTTGAAGCCGCTGTGTCGGCAGGTATCGGAGCCTTGCTTGCCGTTGGTGGTCTCGTGCTGGCCAAGTCCATTGTGATTGACCAGGTATTGGCCCCATCGTTCCAGTTCACGGCCTTTGTCGGCTGGGATGCCGTCTTTGCTATTGCCCCGCTTCTTCTGATTGTCGGTATTGGTCTTTCTGGTATTGCGGCCTTCTTCACCCTCAGGAAGTACTTGAGGGTTTAGTCCAGGAATTCCCGTGTTACGGGTGTGGCTGGTGTGAAATTTCGAGTTATTCTCGTGGAGTGGTCCCCTCCCGCATGTCCCTGATGCTGCGCGCCGCCATGGCCTTGCTCATGGCCAGCGCCGTGATGGCGGTTGGCACCGTGGAAGTGAGTCCCGTTCAAGCCGAGTCATTGGATTCCATTAAGTCTGCTCAAAAGGTCAATGCCAACCGGATGGATGACACAGAGCAAGCACTTGAAGGCGCGAAGAAGCGTATTCGTAAAGCCGTAACCGCAGCGACTATTGCCCAAAGAAAATTTGAGAATGCCCAGCGAGAGAAAAAGTCCGCCCAACGTGAAGCACGGCGAAGTGCGGCGGTTGCCGACCAACTCAGGCGCGAGGCGGCGTATGCAGAGAGTGAATATGCACTTGGAGTGCGGGCAAAGGTCCGCATCCAAGCCAAACTTGAGTCACAGCGCAATGACATGGACTCCGTCGCTCGCGCTGTCTATCAGCAGGGTCCGATTAATGAGCTCGAAGTAATCTTTAACTCAAATACTCCGGCTGATTTCACCGCGAATCTAGTTGCTGTTGACTACATAAGCAGACAACAGCAGAACGTTGAAACAGCGATTATGGTTACGCAGGCTGAAGTCAATATGCAGGAAGTTCGTTTAAAGGAACTTTCAAGCAAAGCATCCGTTGCGAGCGACAGAGCTCGGGTGCAGCTGCGCAAAGCCGAGCAGGCCCTTGCAAAAGCAACGGCCAAGCAACGTGAAGTTGTGAAATTACGTGCAGCAAAAAAAGCCGCCCTGAAGAAGGCCCGGCAATATGCAGGCCAAGTCAAGTTGCGATACCAACGGTTGAAAAAGGAAGAACGTCGATTACAGACGGCGGCCAAGAAGGCGATTGCGGCGGCCGCGAAGGCAGCAGCTCAAGCCAAGGCGCGAGCTCAAGCCCAAGCCCAAAATCAAGGTCAGAATTCCAGCGGTGAACTCAGCTGGCCAGTTCCTGGCTACTCGAAATCAGGGAGTGTCGGCCCGAGAATCCACCCGATTTACGGCTATAACTCGTGCCATACCGGTATCGACATTGGCGCGCCGTCTGGCTTGTCCGTGAAGGCTGCAGAATCCGGGACCGTAGCGACAATCAGTCGAGGAGGGATCTATGGCAATGCCGTCCTTCTTGTTCACGCCAATGGACTGACTACTTTCTATGCGCACCTATCCAGCACAAGCGTTCAGATTGGCCAGAGCGTTGGCGCGGGGGAGCAAGTGGGTCTGGTCGGTTCGACCGGCTGGTCAACCGGCCCACACCTGCACTTTGAGACTCGCATTAATGGCACGGCCTATGATCCGATGGGTTGGTTTGGTGGAGCGAAGACTCAAATTGGTTGTTCGAACTAGTTAATTAGGAGGTCATCATGCGAAATCCAGCTACACCTGATTTTGCTTATGATCCTCATCCGCGAAAACTTTCCCGCAAGGGATGGACTCTTTTGGGGGTCGTCGCAGTTATTGTGATTGCTATTTATTACCTCGTTGTGACTTTTTATTCCTCAGAGGGCGGCAGTCAATTTTCCACCAACGGAGCTGAAAACCAGTCTGGGATTTCACTGGCACTAGAACCTGTGGCAATTCAACCTGACCAGGGGCTTTCTACTTTTCGTGTCTCTCTGACATCCGAAGATCCCGCCATCTCCGATGGCAGCAATAGAGCGGTTGACAACATTCGCTTAACGGTGAGTGGCCCTGATGGCAGTCAAGAAGTGCGGTTCCCCCAGGGCGCCGCATTTGGCCGTGCCGAATTGGTTCTGGGCATCTCCGGTGAGTTAGCCCAGTACCCCTTTGATAATTACATTGCCGCGTATTTCTTTTCCGCAGATTTTTACGACAGAGGAACGGGCGGGGTAAACGAAAGTCGAGCCGATATTCCCATCTCTGTAGTGGCCCAAGGTGCGATCAATGGTTGGGACAGCCAAGTCTCTGTTAGCTATTTGGCTTCGAGTTTCACCGCCGTTGGAGTGAATTTCGATCGTGCCTTTTCCACGAAACTCTTTGCTCTAGTCCTTATTGGGCTGGCTCTCAT
>Ga0136655_1000691_pt1 | contig 15437 bp, 14 predicted proteins | sample CPBDNA_2_FD_94863 | JGI IMG/M metagenome (GOLD analysis project Ga0136655, IMG submission 94863) | Freshwater to marine salinity gradient microbial communities from Chesapeake Bay, USA - CPBay_Spr_15_0.8_DNA (version 2) | ecosystem: Environmental > Aquatic > Marine > Coastal | place: USA... | reverse complement strand
GTTGATTTCATGATTATAAAAATGTGGGCACAAGCTACAAAAAGACGGCTTCTTTTTGATCCTATTATTTTTTATTAGACACATTTCAATAACAACTTGTTCACAATAGTTTATTTTTTCTTGAAGAGACTTACCGATTTCCTCATTAGTTGTGATGTCAAAAGTGAGCTGCTTGATCTTGTTTAATTATAATACCCTTTTTCAGGTATAGCTATGGCATATTCCTTTTTTGATTTGTTATTTAAACTAGGCTCTCTTAACCACGGATTGTGGATTTTAAGGATTTTGTAATTGATGTTGTTCGCTTTCGCGAAAGCAGAAAGGTCCTCCACCTCATAGTCTACCATCACATTTTTAGCAGGAATAACTTCATACCCATGACTAGGGTTGACGTTAAAGCCAAAGTTCTTTGGGTTTTTAAGAATTTCTTTGATGGCTAAAATTCTAAACACATAACGTCCTGTTTCTTCACCTAAAAGAAGATCGTAATAACGGTTTACCCCTTGAGCTTCTATTTGTTTGTTGATTCCACCGTTACCTGCGTTGTATGCCGCTCCTGCAAGGGTCCATGTTCCAAACTTTGATTTGCTTTCCTTTAAATAATAGCAAGCCGCATTAGTGGCCTTTTCTAAATGGTAGCGCTCGTCTACATTAGCGTTTATCTCTAATCCTAATTCCCTACCTGTAGCAGGCATTAGTTGCCAAAAACCTCGGGCACCAGCTGGAGAGCTAACATTTTGCAAACCGCTTTCTATTACTGCCAGATATTTAAAATCGTCTGGAATTCCATTTTTGGCAAGAATTGGCTCAATGATTGGAAAATATTTTTGAGCTCGTTTAATCAGTAATATGCCATTAGATTGCCAGTAGGTATTTACTAAAAACTCCCGATCAACGCGTTCTCTAATATCGGGTTGATCAAGCGGTACTGCTTCACCAGCAAAATCAAGACTTTTAGGTAAATGGACACTATACACCTTATAATCCTGAACACGCTTTTCTACTTTTGCACTAGTCGATGTCTTCCAAGATGAAATTGCAGCGCTACTGGAAGCAACTCCTCCTTGCTGCATAGCACTAATAGTAACTATGAAAATGACGGCAACTCCTGCCCCTATAAGTATCTTTTTCATGTTGTTGAAGTGTTTCTTCAAAAATATAAAAAGAGGCACCTTCTATCGCAGGACAATTCGTTAATTTTTAATGCCTTTATGAACGATAAGTTCTGGTAAATGTTCATTAAACCACCGGTACCTATTTACAATCATCACATGAGTCCCTTTAGGAATAATTATGCAGTTCTTGATGTATTTGATAGGAAAAACAGGGTCAGCATCCCCGTGAATATGAATCACCCCAGGTAAGGGCTCTTTCTGATCCCAGTTGACAATTGTGTCGAGTGCCCATTCCAAATAAACAGAACTATTTACCGACAGGTATTTTTTATACCGTTCTATTTTTTTAGGCGCCACACCGCGACTATAAGAACTTAAGACCTCAAAGCTTTCTACAAGGCGAGTAGGAAACACCTTATGCAAGCCTATCAATCTAGAAAACCGCATCCTTCTTGGAAATTCTTGGTTAGATTTAACAGTAGAAATGAGAATAAGTTGATCCACGTTGATCTGCTTTGCCATCTCCTGAACAATTATACCGCCAAATGATACCCCTATAAGCACCGGATTGGTGTGGGTAACCTGTTGTAATAAGCGACTCACGTAAGAAGTCAAACGTTCTTTATTTTCAGGAATAATCCATTCCAAATAGTGACAAGTAAAATCATTTTCAGGCAGTTGGATATGCTCAAAAATGGAGGGGCCAGCTGCCATACCTGGCATAAAGTATAGGTGCTTCATATCAGTAACAATTGCTTTCTATCAATGCTTTAACATTAAAAGATGATTTAAATCATCTATTTTCATCTATATTTGCTTTATTATAACTAAACATTTTTTGCTCTCTTCTCTAATCAGCTCCAAAGTTACTTTGAATAAAATTAGTGATCCTCTATTTAAGAGACTTTAATGAGTTAAAACAAGTATATGGAACCCTCTACTACCTTAGAAATTACTGACAACGAATTTTTGCGTCAATACGAATGTCGCAAAGGCGATATGTTGGCAAGAATCGAATATGCCCAGCAAGAGAGAAAAATATTTTTAACTAAATTAATTGTCCCAGAAGAATTGGAAGATGATATAGAATTTAGAAATGAATTTTTAACTGCTGTTTTTGAAAATATTAAAAATGAGAAAGAACTTAAAGTAGTCCCTACTCATCCTAAAATAGCAGGTTTTGTAAGAAAAAATCGCATGAAATACAAGGATATGCTTCCAGTAGGAATTGCGATCTAAACGGCACTAGTATCTCTTATTAACGGCTCTTATTTTAAGAGTCTTTTTTTACATTTCTTTGTAAAGTTGTTTCCATCGTACTATCGCTTTTTCTAAATCTTGCGGGGTATCAATACCTATACTAGGATGGTTGGTAGTGATCATTTTAATCTTCTTACCGTGTTCCAAGTACCTGATACATTCAATCTTTTCTGACAACTCTAAGGGTGTTGGTGATTGGTGGTAAAAATCTAATAATGCTTCTTTTCTGAATGCGTAAATTCCTATATGCTTGAAAACAGGCTGTTTTAAGGGCTCATCTCTTGAAAATGGAATAACCGAACGTGAAAAATACAAAGCATGACCACTAAGATCGGTAATTACTTTTACGTTATTAGTATTTTGTATGTCTTCTAACTCTTTAATCTCATGCATTAAAGAGGCAAGTGAAATTTCTTCATTGGGATCATTTTCAAATACTTGAATAAGCTTTTTTAAATCTGTTTGGTTGGTAAAGGGTTCGTCTCCTTGAATATTAATGATCAGGTCGGCTTCAAAAGCCTCCACAGCTTCTGCTATGCGATCACTACCTGTTTGGTGGTCTTTACGACTCCTCACCGCTTTACCACCATGACTAATAATCTCGTTATAGATCACTGCACTATCGGTAGCTACAAGAACTTGGTCAAAAAGGCCTGTATCCAAGGCAGCTTCATAAGTGCGTAATATCACCGACTTCCCACAAAGATCTTTCATAAGTTTACCGGGAAACCTACTGGCTTCATAGCGTGCTGGAATAACTGCGATTTTTTTCATCTCTAATAGTTAACAACAACAAAGGTAATCTTCTATCTGATTCTTTTGTTACAAAACCATTTTCTCTCTTAAAATAAAATCCCACTGCTCTACTAGAGGCAATTATGTAAATAACATTACACCACTTCTCGCAAGGAGTTGTATTAGAAGGTAAAGGACGGTGGCATGTTTTGGGCACCTCCACAAGTAACAAGATTACGCCTCCTCCTATGCAACGTGTTGAATTCTCAACAATATCAAAACCAATAGCGTCTTAAATAGATGAAAAAAAGATTTTTAAATCATTCCACAACAGCCTAGTGTTCTATAAAATGGTCATTTTTAAAGCCTATGAGGTACAAATTTGTTTTGGCACGAGTAACGGCCGTATACAACCATCTTAAATAGCTTTTATCTGGCCCTTCTGGTAAATAAGGTTGCTCTACAATAACGTTTTCCCACTGCCCTCCTTGTGATTTGTGACAAGTAATCGCATAAGAAAACTTCACCTGTAAGGCGTTAAAAAATGGGTTCTCTTTGATTTCTTTATACTGTTGGTACTTGGGTAGTTTTAAATAATCCATGCGTACTTCTTGATAGAGCTTATTGCTCTCATCATATGTTAAGGAAGGTGTTTCTGAAGTAAGAGTGTCCAGCAAGAGAACCGTTTCAAATTCTTTCATTTTAGGATAATCCACCATTCTCACTTTAACTTCTGCAAAATGGAAGCCATAGATATTTTTAAAAGCATAGATTTCTAATACTTCTACAATATCGCCATTAGCAATAAAACCGGCATCACTAGATGGCTGAAGCCAGTGGTAATTATTTTTTACTACCATTAAATAATCTCCTGGTGAAAGCTCGTTCTCATTAAATAAAATGCGGGATCTTATTTGTTGATTATACAAGTTGGCCCTTTTATTAGACCGCACGATAATCGCAGTTTCTTCATGACCGTGAGAGTCATAAGCGCTATTGATAGCGTCCAAGATCTCATAACCATCTATAAGTCTATTAATATCGGTAAAGTGCGCTACATCAAATTTAAAATCAAACTCTTCATGTAATATATGATTGCGTATCCCTGTAGCGTTGAGTAGAATTCCCGAATTTTCGCTTTGGCGTTTTACCTCATCTAACTCGATCTCGGTAACTTCCTTTAAATAACGTTGCTCCATCAACTGGCTGTCCAGAGCTGGAGAAACATCGAGTTGTACTGGAGGTAATTGGGCGGTATCTCCTATAATCATCAACTTGCAATTTACACCACTGTACACATATTCAATAAGGTCATCGAGAAGCGACCCGTTTCCACCAAACATTTTATTATCTGCAGCTACATCAGGAATCATGGATGCTTCATCTACTACAAAAAGTGCATTGCGGTATTTGTTTTGCTTTAAAGTAAACTGCACCCCACCATTTCCTTGACTTTTTGGATAATAAATTTCTCTGTGAATCGTGGCGGCTTGTTTATTGGAGTAATTACTGATCACTTTTGCTGCTCTGCCAGTAGGTGCCAGTAACACACAACTCATTTTTAACTTCCATATACTCTTAACAATCGTACTTGTTAAAGTGGTTTTTCCAGTTCCTGCATAACCACGCAGTATAAAAAGCCGATCTTTATTCTTGTCTATAATAAAATCGGCTAAAGACTCTAAAGCCCTATCTTGCTCATTTGTAGGCTTAAATGGGAAATCTAACAGAAGTACTTGGTAAAATTCTTGTGGAGTCATTAGCAATTGTGGAAAACTGAGTATAAACTTAACTCAAATTTTATATCTCGGGCTAGGACGAGTGAAAAAAAATTGTAGATTTGTGAACGTTAAAAAAAGCATTAAACCCTTCAAATATGGTCAATTTAATTATAGCAGTTGTTTTAGGTCTTGCAATCCTAGTTCTATTAGCGATATTCATTAATAGGATCCCTAAAAAATTACACCCAATTATAATTGTAGTATTGCTAGGTATAAGTGGCTTTTTTGGATATAAATTATTTAAATCTATTGAAGAACCAGTAAAATTTGAAGCAGCAAAAGAAGCACGTTACAAAGAAGTGGTCGCTCAATTAATTCTCTTAAGAGAAGCACAAAATGCTCATAAGACGATTACAGGGAATTATAATGACGATATTCTTAAATTATCTCGTTTTATAGACACTGCAAAATTTGCCTTAACTCAAAAACGAGACAGTACGATTATAGATGAAGTGCGCAACATTAAATTTAGACTGCGTGCTGATGACCCTAACGGATACAAAAAAGAAATAACCCTTACCGATACTTTAGGCTTTACATCAGTTAAAGACTCCCTCTTTAGTAAAGTTGACGTTTCACAATTATTGAAATACAACATAGAAGGAGCTCCTGGTTCGATAGAACTAAAGACAGGAGTTGTATTTGATAAAGAAAATAGAATACCTGTTTTCGTTGCGGTAGCACAAAAAAAGGATATTCTTTTCGACCAGCCTGAAAGATTGGTAAATCAAGAATTAGAGATGAAAAGTGTAGAAGGTATTGATGGCCCAACCATTTTTGTAGGTAGCCTTGAAGAAATTACTACTAGTGGAAACTGGCCAAGACAGTATGCACTCAACGAAAAATAGCCTCACCGGCCATATAAAAAAACTGTCCGTTCTGATTCATCAGGATGGACTTTCTTTTTACACCTATGATCACATGGGTGTTTTAAATTCGTTGCACAAAGAGTTCAAACACCCAGCAAATCCTGTAGAGATTTTACAGGCCATAGAGGACTGCTTTACTAAAGAGGCTCTTTTAGATGAGGCTTTCGCAAAAACAACCCTAATATACCATCATAACATAGTTACCTCTGTCCCTGCTCTTTTATACCATGATGACCACGCAGTAGATTATCTTAAATACAATGCGAGAATCATAGAAACAGATGTGTTAAGTGTCGATAAAAACGTAGGAAAATCAGGAGTTCATACCGTGTATATCGCCTTTGCTAATATCAATAACTATTTCTTTGAACGCTATGGTAGCTATGAATATTTCCATTACAGCTCTCGAATTCTAGAGTGTAGAGATACTTCAATAGCCACTTTACGACCACAGGTGTATCTTGATATTAAAAAAAAGCATTTTTACCTGACTATTTTTAAAAATGGAACGCTAGTGGCACAAAACCTTTTTCCACATGATGCCATAGAGGATATTTTGTATTACACGATGTTTACCACACATCATAATGACCTCGACCCAGAAACTATGAAAATGATCTTGTGTGCTGAACTACAAGAAGAAAAATTATTTGACCTTTTATACACCTACGTGCGTGATGTCAGTTATATAGAAAATTATCCTAAATACTTAGAACACATTGTATGCGTATAATATCTGGAATACACAAAGGTCGTCGCATATCGGCACCCAAAAATTTACCTGTACGACCTACTACAGATATGTCCAAAGAGGCATTATTCAATATTTTACGACATAAGATTCATATTCACGATATTAAAATGCTGGAACTTTTTGCCGGTAGCGGTAATATGTCTTATGAATTTTGTAGTCGTGGCGCTGCTAGTGCGATAGCAGTTGACCAACATTACCCTTGCATAGCCTTTATAAAAAAAACTGCAGAAGAATTGGATTTTCCAATCGACACCATAAAAGCAGATGTATTTAAGTTCCTAGAAAAACACAAAGGGAAGTACGACATCATCTTTGCAGATCCACCTTATGCGCTGGAAGAAGAAGAGTTTTTAAAAATACCCAATTACGTCTACTCCAACGAGCTTCTTGCCGAAGACGGAATTCTTATTATAGAACATTCTAAACACACCTCACTAGCTACTCATGAGCATTTTGATAACGAGCGGCGCTATGGCGGTACAGTTTTTAGCTTTTTTGAAGGTCCTAGTAGTGAGGAAGAGTGATGGCAAACAACTGTAACTTCTAAAGCTAATGCCAGTAACCACTGCAAGGCTTTATTATTTTTACTGGACTGTCCAGCGCTTTTCTTTCCTAAAATGAGAGCGCTTGCTTGCTAGAAGCCGGATGCTCCTAATTGATCAACTATACAGAGATTACACTGCGATTGGTTCCTGCTATAGCCATGATCTGGTATGCTCAGAATTCGAAAGTACCACTGGTATTTGACATTTTTGGGTGGTTCGTGCTAGTGACTTACTTAGTTTTATAGTTGATTCCAAGGAAGTGGCATTATCATCTGTCATAAAAACCGATGTTATCTCCAGCCTTTGTATGGGCTTCTTTTAGCTCCAGTTGCTTTTTATTAGGAGGAGTGGATGGAGCATATATAACCTGTTAGGTACACACCTCTCTTTGGACATCACAATCGTTCTAAGATGCATAAAAAAGAGAAGATCCATCACCTTATCCAACAGATGAAAAGAAGAAAGTACAGCAGCATGCATCTAAACCTTTCCCTTTTCAAAAGGATAACTATGCGTATCAAGATGTTTAAGACTGAATAAGACATCAAAAAAGTAGTCGCTACAAATTGAAAGATTGCCATAAACCAACTGGTTCCATTTTTGATCCTATTTTTAATAACTTTCACTGGATACAGGTTATAATGAGTCATTAATCAATTTAAAAATATGCTCAAAAATAGGTTCACAATTCAACACAACAAGGTCTTAATAAGATTACCTTTCCTAAAAAAATAATGTCCATAGAGCGCAAAATACAACTGGTAGAAGGTCTTTTTTACCAATTAGAGCAAGAGACAACTGCCTTTGCCAAAGCATCTGGAATGAGTTGTGTATCTGGTTGTGGTAAATGTTGTACCTATCCTGATGTTGAAGCTTCTCCTCTAGAGTTTTTACCTTGGGCGTTTCATTTATTTTTAAATGGGGAAGCAGAAAAAATGCTGCTTGAATTAAAAGAAAACACCAGCACTACTTGTAGGATTTACCAACCTTTATCTGTTATTGACCAAGGCCGTTGTAGTGATTATAAGTACCGAGGTTTGATCTGTAGGCTTTTTGGAAGTGCTGCGAGTACTGATAAATATGGCAAATTGAGAATAGCTACTTGTAAAATCATCAAAGAAGGCCAGACAGAAGCTTATAATGCTACCCAAGAAGCTATTTCTAAAGGATTAACGGTTCCTGTTTTTTCGACCTATTACATGCAATTAAATCAAATCGATTTTCATTTAGGAACCATCATACTACCTATCAATAAGGCACTTAAAATGGCTATAGAAGAAGTGTTACACTATTACGCCTACCGACCTTTTCCAATTTCAGGAAAAAAAGTGGTCTGATCTGATGATCATTTATCGATTATAATGAAAAAAATAGCAGGTCTATAAGCCGGATTCTGTTACCTAATTACTTAAGCACCTTATCATTTATCTGGTATAACGATTGCTCGTTATCTCTAACTGCCTACCCTTCAGAATCGCGCGGATCGCACTCAAGCTCTGATTTACGCGACATTTCACCACATAGAGTTTACCTGGTTTCACTACAGCATTACCTGTACATACTTTCTGTTGCACTAGTCCTATCTCGCTTTCGCGAAAGCGAAAACAAAACGACGGCCGTTAGCCGCTATGTTATCCTATGGTGTCCGGACTTTCCTACCTCGCTTGCGCAAGATCGATAAGGCGACCTGCTAAGCTACAAAACTAGTTAATAAATGTTGATAATTCACAGAAATTATAGGCTTAGAAAACCCATCTAAAAGATCATAGAAAAGTATCTTTGACTTATGGAACCATTTATAGTATCGGCTAGAAAATACCGTCCTGAAACCTTTGAAGATGTCGTGGGTCAAGGCGCTATTACAAAGACGCTGGAGAATGCAATTAAAAGCAATCACCTAGCGCAAGCGTTGCTGTTTACAGGTCCTAGAGGAGTAGGTAAAACCACTTGTGCCCGAATTCTCGCAAAAAAGATCAACCATGAAAGTGGTGATTATGATCCAGACGAAGATTTTGCCTTCAATATTTTTGAATTGGATGCTGCCTCTAATAACGGTGTCGACCAGATAAGAAGTATTGTCGACCAAGTGCGTATCCCTCCTCAAGTTGGTAACTACAAGATTTATATCATTGATGAGGTACACATGCTTTCTAATGCGGCCTTTAATGCCTTTCTTAAAACATTAGAAGAACCGCCTGCACACGCCATATTTATACTTGCCACCACAGAGAAACATAAAATTATTCCAACTATACTTTCTCGTTGTCAAATATTTGATTTTAAACGCATTACGGTAAGCGCTATGCGAGAGCATCTAAAGCGCATATCCATTAAGGAGGGTATTCTTGCAGAGGAAGATGCGTTACAAATCATTGCTCAAAAAGCGGATGGTGCTTTAAGAGATTCCCTCTCCATTTTTGACCGTGTGGTCAGTTTTTCTGGAAAATACCTCACGGTTGCAGCCGTTACTGAAAATTTAAATGTGCTCGATAGAGATACTTACTTTATTGTGACAGAATTATTGCTAGAAAATAACATTCCGCAATTGTTAGTGGACTACGATCTTATCATGTCTAAAGGATTTGATGGACAGCACTTTGTAAGTGGTCTAGCCTCCCATTTTAGGGATCTGATGGTGGGTAAAGATGAGCGTACTATTCCTTTACTCGAGGTTGGAGAAAATACAAAAGCAAAGTACTTAGAACAGTCTAAAAAAGTTGACCTTCCTTTTTTAAGACAAGCTATTGAAATAGCAAATCAAGCCGACTTCAATTATCGATCCAGTCGCAATCAGAGGCTGCTGATAGAATTAACACTAATGCAACTTGCCTCCATCACCTCTGATGGAGAAAAAAAAAATGAGGTAAAGTACATCATACCGGCTGTACAATTGGAACACATTACTGTTGCAAACCCAAGTCCTTCTTCTTTACCTACTTCTCTTGAAGTAAAAGAAGAAAAGAAAGAGGTAAAAACAGTCGTTCAGGAAACTAGCCCTCAAGTCCAGGAGAATTCCACAACCTACGAGCATTTTGAAAATACCGAAAACCGTACAACTCCTGAAGGCTATCAGCAAGAAAAAAAGCAAGAGGTTCCTTTAGAACTACCTACTCCTGCGATATCTACCTCTCTTGAAGAGAAACGAAAAGCATTACTTGATAAAAGCAAGAAAAAAATAAGTGGCTTTTCCATACAAGGAATAGAGGAGAAAAACACTCATATTGCTCAACAAAAATATAAAAAAGCAGCGCACCATCAACTTCCTGAAGAGGCGTTTACTCAAGAGCAATTGAGCTTGGTGTGGGCAAAATATGTCGACCAACTGAAAGAAAAAGGACAGCTCATTCTAGCCAGTATCATCAATGCAGATCAACCCGTTCTTAAAGGTACCACGGTAATGTTGCGTTTTCCTAACAAATCTATGAAGGAAGATCTAGAAAAATCACAAGGACAAATCCTAGAATACTTGAAACGCGAGTTGAATAACTACCTTATAGATTTTGAAATAGCCGTAGATAAAAGCATTACTAAAAAATATGTGTACACCGACCAAGATAAGTTCACCAAGCTCGTGGAGAAAAATCCTGCGATAGACTTATTGAGAAGAACCTTTGATTTGGATTTTTAATCATAAGAAAACACAACTAATCCCTGCATTAACGATTTATAGGATGCTACCTTCTCGTCGCATTGATAAGCGATAAAAGACATTTTTTGCTAGCATCCATTTTCCAGTAGTATAAAAAATGGCTCACTCTTCTGAAAAATAAAAGAAAACCCTGGCTTTAAAGAGACTTCAATATAAAGAGGAGCATGTGCTTGATAAGTGTCTGGAAATGATAAAGAAAAACAACTGCTTACTCTCAACGATCATAAAAATCCTTTGATATACATCAAAAATATGCAAAAGTTCATCTAGCGATAGCCTTATGCTGTTCTAGTAATATCTTTTGTTTTTATCTTTGGTAGCATTGTAAATCGATTTTATAATACCATCAGTCAGACCTATTTTAGGAACGTATACATTTTTAGCCCTACTCCATTTCATAGCTCTTAAATAGATGCGACAAGCGGGTATAATCACGTCTGCTCTATCGTGATTCAAGTTGAGGTGGTACACGCGCTCTTCATAATTATAATTTTGAAGTTGCTCGTAGTAATTAGCTAAATAAAAGTAAGAAAGCGGCTTTCCTATAGCTTTACCGCTACTTTTAAAGATGTTATTAATGTTACCTCCTGAGCCTATTAAATCAATTCGGTCATAAGGAGCCGTTACCTCTTTAATCCATAGCTGAGCTTCATCCCATAGTGTTTTATTGACCAAATCATTAAGCAATCGTACGGTGCCAATTTTAAAAGATCTGGATACCATTTCTTTACCGTATGCAAATAAAGTAAACTCGGTACTACCACCACCTACATCTACATAGAGAAATACCTTGCTTTCATCAATCACTGCATGCAAATCTGTCATTGCAATGATGGCTGCTTCATGAGATCCATCGATAATATCAATGTGAATGCCAGATTCCTTTTTAACAAGTGCTACTACATCGATACCGTTGTTTGCTTCTCTCATCGCGCTAGTAGCATAAGCTTTATAAGATTTAACTTGATGAATACCCATTAATAATTGGAAAGATTTCATAGCATCTATCATGCGAGCAGTATTTTCTTTGGAAATACTGCCTGTAGTAAACACATCCTGACCCAGTCTTACGGGAACCCTAATAAGGCTTGTTTTTTTAAAAACTGGTGGCTCATCATTATATAAAGTAATGGTTGCAATGAGCAATCTAATAGCATTGGTTCCTATATCGATTGCTCCATATTTTCTAATTTCAAATGCCATTAGTTACTAATTTGATTTTTATAAAACTCATATGTGGCATATTGAGATCGAACAGGTGGTTCATTATTAACCACATAGTGATTGAGTTGTTTTTCACAGATTTCTCTTGCTTTCACATTATCACTCCAGCAAATATCCATGGTAGCTATAATCTCGGCCTTAATGTCTTCGTCGTATATAGGACAAGCTATTTCGACACGACTGTCTAGATTACGCGCCATTAAATCTGCACTAGATATATACAGGTCGTTTTGCCCTAGATTATAAAATCGATACACACGAGGATGCTCTAAAAACCGGTCGACGATACTTATCACCTTAATATTTTCACTCATTCCTTTCACCCCAGGAACAAGGCAGCATATTCCTCTAACTATCAGTTCTATTTGAACTCCTGCATTGGAGGCCTGATAGAATAAATCAATCATTTTCAAATCTGAGAAAGAATTAACTTTCATGCGTATTTTAGCAAATTTTCCCGCTTTCGCGAAAGCGATCTCTCGACGAACCAATCGTTCCATACCATTTCTGAGATAATTAGGAGAAACCAGCAGGTGTTTATAGTGATGCTGTCGGTAATTGACCTCAAAGAAATCAAATACTCGCTCTACTTCTTTTAATATTTTTCGATTTGCAGTAAACAAGGTATAGTCGGTGTAAATTCCAGCGGTAGATTCATTAAAATTACCTGTCGAAATAAAACCGTATCTCACAATTTTACCCTCCTCTTCACGAGTAATACAGCAAGCTTTACAATGCACTTTTAATCCTGGAACTCCAAAGATCATATGAACACCTTCTTCTTGCATTAACTCTGCATAATTAATATTGGCTTGTTCATCAAATCTAGCTTGTAACTCGATCGAGACGGTTACCTTTTTCCCGTTTTTTACAGCATTAATCAAAGATCCTGCTATTTGAGAAACTTCAGCTAGTCTATAAATTGTTATTTTTACCGTCTTTACTTGCGGGTCAAGAGCGGCTTCTCTTAAAAACTTAATGGTATTTGCAAATGTGTGGTAAGGAGTGTATTGCAGGATATCCTTTTGAGCTATTCTTTCCAAAAGAGAGCCTCTAATTTTCACATCTTTAATAGGTAAAGCTGGTAGTTGTTCATAAAGCAAATCGGTTCTTCCTAAACTAGGAAACTTCAAATAATCTCTTCTATTGTGATACCTACCCCCTGGAATGATACTATCGTGGTTATCGATTTGTAATTTTTTCATGATAAGATGCAAGGTATCTTCATGAATATGGCGGTCGTAAACAAATCGCACCGGATCTCCATCTTTGCGATCGTGAACACTGCGACGTATTTTTTCTAATAAACTTTTCTTGAGATCCAATTCCATATCTAATTCTGCATCCAAGGTCACCTTAATCATGTGTGCTTCAATTTCTTTATAATCAAAAATATTGAAGATATAATGCATGCGGTGCCTGATCAAGTCATCGATGAGTATGATGTACTGCCTATCATCACCTGGTATTTGAGGCAATACTACAAATCTATTCAGATACTTTGGCTTTTCTATAAGAGCGTACCTAATACTGTCATCTGTCATAAGCATGCGCACAGCGAGATAACCGTATCCGTCTCGCAAAAGAGGGAAATCTACCTCATTATCAATCATAATGGTACCTATGGCTGGGCTAATTTTTTCATTAAAATAGGTTCTTATAAAGTCTTCGTGCTCGGTAAGTACTTCTGTCTCATCTACCAAGCTAATCTTCTCCTTCTTAAGTTCGTCTTCCAGCTCTTCAAGAACCGTAAAACTATGAGCTTGATCAACGATAACCATTTCATTGATTTCCTTTAATAAGTCTTCTGCACTTATTCCTCCTAAAGATTTTGTGGCATTTTTTCCAGCCTTTTGAATGCGTTGTATGGTCGCATAGCGCACCTTAAAAAATTCATCAAGATTATTTGAAAAGATTCCTAAAAATCTCAAGCGCTCTATAAGAGGTACGTTTTTATCACTTGCTTCTTGTAATACTCTTGCGTTAAATCGCAGCCAGCTCAATTCTCTATTAAAGTATGTATTCATTTTAGCAATTTAGGAAATAAATGAAATTTTGTAGTACCCTTGCCTAAGGAAGACCAAGAGTTGGAATCAAAATCTATAACAACAACACCGGTGGTAGGTACATTGTCAAATCTAATGCTTCCCCAATCGTTTACCAGATCTGTTATTCCTTGGTTATGACTACAAATAACAAGGGTGGCTATAGTGTCCTCTGCTGTAGCGATAACATCCATCAAATCGTTACCTGAAAAGGTGTACAACTCTCTTTTAAGTTGGAGCTTTGTAAGTCTATAATCGATGTATTCACTGACTAAAGTGGCTGTTTGCAACGCTCTAGCCGCAGTACTCGTCCATATTTGATCTGGAGTTAAATCCAGGTCATTTAATGCGTTTCCTATAGAATGAGCATCATCAATGCCTTGTTGTGTGAGCACGCGATCGTGATCTCGCACCTGTAGCTCCCATGTTGATTTACCGTGTCTTATAACTATTAAACGCTTCATTAAGGCTGTAATCTTTTAAAGGTCCAACGATCATTTTCCAATTCAAACAAAATGCGATCGTGAAGCCTGTTCGGTCTTCCTTGCCAAAATTCAAAACTTACAGGATCGCAGTCATATCCCCCCCAAAAATCTGGCAAGGGTATGGGTTGATCTTTGAATTTCTCTTCAAAATACAGCAGCTGTTCTTCCAATTGTTCTCGAGATAAGATCGTGCTGCTTTGATCGCTAGTCCAAGCGCCAATTTGACTTCCTCTTGGCCTGGAATGAAAATAATCTAAAGACTTTTCTTTGGAGACCCTATTCACATGTCCCTTAATTATAATCTGACGTTCTAATGCCGGCCAAAAAAAATGAAGACTCACTTTATTGTAGGCTTCCATAGCAGCACCTTTTTCTGAAGTATAATTGGAATAAAACAAAAATTTACCTTCCAAAATTTCCTTTAAAAGTACAATACGTGATTTAGGAAAACCATCAACGCCGAGAGTACAAAGACTCATTGCATTTGCCTCGTCAATTTCAAGGGATGATGTAGCCTCTTGAAACCAAGAATCAAATAAAATGTAGGGACTTTCTGGTAAATTATTTTCCAGTAACGCATCTTTTTCATAGGATTTACGCAAGTTTTGGAGGTCTCTTTGCATGGGGTCACTTATTTTACTGCAATTTACATTAAATGCTTGTTTTGAAATAACAAACATTTCGTAAATATGTCAACTATGAAAAGTATTTCGCTTTCGCGAAAGCGAGACACCCCTATTAGCGTGTATAAAGGGAACGAATAAAAAACAGTGTGTCGTTTTTTTGATTGCATGTTACAAATTTGGTAAGCGATCATTTAAGGCAATGCGCTTCACGCCGCGGCGTGTTTTAAAAAAACTGTAGGTAACAATCCCGATAGCGGTCAGGACCAATCGCTTTACTAATCATCCTTCGGCACATTCAGTACACCATGGCTACGTGCTCCACAGCCCTCAGCACTAGTAGTCCTTAATG
>Ga0136655_1000690_pt1 | contig 15445 bp, 10 predicted proteins | sample CPBDNA_2_FD_94863 | JGI IMG/M metagenome (GOLD analysis project Ga0136655, IMG submission 94863) | Freshwater to marine salinity gradient microbial communities from Chesapeake Bay, USA - CPBay_Spr_15_0.8_DNA (version 2) | ecosystem: Environmental > Aquatic > Marine > Coastal | place: USA... | reverse complement strand
TCCTGAATTTGGATGGTAAAAACCTAAAATCAAATTCATTACTGTTGATTTTCCAGCGCCACTTGACCCAACCAAGGCGATTTTTTGTCCAGCGCTGGCTTTAAAGCTTAGCCCTTTTAAAACAGTTACTTCTTTTCGAGATGGATAGGAAAAGTCTACTTTATGGAAGGAAATAGAACCTTTTATTCTATTAGTTAGCTCGGGATTTCTTTTTTGAAATTGGATGGGTTCTTCTTCAAATTCAAAGATCTCTAAAAGTTCTTCAGTGGCACCGACGGCTTTTTGGATGCGCGCATACACATCAGCCATTCCTCCAATTGAACCTCCAATAAAGCTTGAATAGAGGACAAAAGAAATGAGCTGACCTGCATCTAGTTTTCCTTCAGCAATTAAAATGCTTCCTTGCCAAATAACGGCTACTACCGCGCCAAATAAGCCTAATACTATAAAGCTTGCAAAGGCGGCTCGGTAGTAGCCTCCTTTAATAGCTGTTTTGGCTACAGATTCAGTTGTGAATTTGTATCGGCTTAATTCGTAAAATTCATTAGTATAAGCTTTTACAGAGCTAATTCCCTGAAAGGTTTCTTCAACTATAGTATTGCTATCGGCTAATTCATCTTGGACTTTCTTCGAGTATTTTCGAATAAATTTTCCAAAAGCAACGGCAGCCAAAACCACAACGGGAAGAATGGCCAACATGAATAAAGTCAGCTTAACCGAAGTGAATAGTAAAAGAACAATTCCTCCAATAATTATGATTAGTTGGCGAATAAACTCTGCCAAAGTGGTTGTGAACGTTTCTTGTAATTGGGATATATCAGAGGAAATTCTAGAATTGAGTTCTCCCACACGACGAGTATTGAAAAAAGCCATCGTTAAACGCAAAATTTTCTCGTAGGTTGCCTGCCGCAAAGCTGCCAGTCCTTTTTCTGCTACTTGAACGAACAGTATAATTCTAAAATAAGAGAAGGTAGCTTGGAGAAGTAAAACTCCAAACAACATCAAAGCCACACCTCGAATGGTGGAGTTGAAGTTTTCACTCGAAGATGCATTAACTAAATCTCCCAGCAATTTTGGAAAGGCTAAGTTGGCAGCACTCGATAGAAATAGAAAAACAACACCTAAAAGAAATTTTCCCTGATAAGGACGGATGTAGCTATAGAGCTTACTGCCTCTTTTTAAGGAATTCCAATCGATTCGCTTTTTAGGGGAATCGTTTTTTTCGCTCATTCGTTTTTCTTGTTCTTATCTTGAAAATCTAAGGATCTCACTCCTAGTGCCTTGAGAAAACGTTTCGCATTAATCTTCACCGATTCTTTCATGCCGGTTACTAGTTTTTTACTAATGGCATCATCGGGTCGAGAAACAAAACGAGAATCACTGTATCTAAATCCATCTCCTAAAGGAGTATAGAAATAGGTATAAAAACTTTTACGTGTTTCTCCTTCTGGAACTTTAATGCGGGCATAACCATGAGGAGATTTTTCATCCGTATAGAAGATAACGGCGCGATTAAAATCGCAAGGAACTTTTACCTCACAAACAGTCATTTCCTTATTCCAAAGCTCTAAATCTCCTCCATATTGTGGTTTCCAATTTTTATTGAGGTAAACCAATAAATTGATTCGTCGCCATAATCCTTTGTCGGGATTCATATTTACATCAATATGAACATCTACATAACTGCCGTCTTTGCCTTGGTGAACACCAGAACCTAAAGAATCATTTGTGGTTTTAAGCCCTTCAATGCCCGTTATATCACTGATCCAAGTACAAAACTCATCGCTTGCTATGGTTTCTCTTAGTTTAGCGAAGGAAGGATGCCAACGTTCAAAATGATAGTCTTCTGATTTGTTCTCATTCAGACTCTTTCGTTTCACGTTGAGACTTTCAATAGGCGGAAAATTACTGAAGAGCTCTAAAGCTAAGTCTTCAGACAAGAAGTTTTCAAGGTTCAAGTGCTTACAAGGCTTAGCAGAATGAAAGACTTCACTTAGCTTCAATTTGGCTTCCGCAGAAGTATATTGTTTATTTATTAGGTCGAGCGACATGGTAGCTGTAGATATTGTACAAAGGTAGTTTAGCGTTGCTCAAGACTTCCATCTAATTCTGGCATTCCATTGCCAACTAGTTGTTGATAGAGTGTTTTGGCTTCTGCTTCTGTTTGATTTAACTCGTTTTGGAGCTTGGGTAATTCATCTCCCACGAGTTTTAAATTGTCAATCTGCATAGCTGTAGGGTCGGAGCCATTGAAATAAGAATTCCAAGTAACGGAACCCATTCTTTCTACAATTCCTGGGCTTGTCTCAAATTCTAACTTCTGAAGTCGAGAATTTCCATAGAGTTTCGTTTTTAGATTATCTATTTTAAGTTCTAGCTCTGTAAGCTTCAAATTTGAATTTTCTGGCATATTTACCATTAACATCGCATTGGATCGTATATGCTTTAGCTCTTTAGATAAACGAGCAACACGGTTCTCAATAAGAGTTAATTGTGCACTTGTTTCATCGGCTTTTCTTTGAAAACGAGCTAGGTTTTGCAGATTTTTGGCTGGAAGTTGACCTCCTTCGAGATATTCAATTGCAAAGGATTGCTTCGCGCCAATGGCCTTAGAAGCTCTACTGTCGATAGCATATAGTTGAGCAAAGTATTCACCTTCAGGTACAAAAGAAGTGCTTCTATTTTCTGGTTTGCCACCAGAGTTAGAAACTCCTTCTTTAGATGGATATCTTCCATCCCAAAACCATTGACTTAGCCCCTTGGTTTGGGGTTTGTTTAATCGGATAATTTCCTTTGAATTTCGATCGGTGATAAGCAATTGAAGATAAGGTGCAACTTCAAGATCTTCTTTTTGAAGTTCTTCACTGCTTGGATATGAGATCACAACTCCTTCTTCAAATTGCTTTTTTTCTTTCTCTTTTCTTAGATCTTTTAAGCTTTTTGAGATCTCTGGATTGTAATAGGTGAATCGAACGCCAATTTCTGGATTTGGAGCGAGGTAAAACCCTGCACCTTGAAATCCAGATCCACTATAACCTAAAGGCCTGGAGGGATTAAAGAGTTTGGCTGTTTTTACCGAAAATATTATTGCCTCGGCTTTATTTAGAGCTTCAAACTCTCTCAAGGGCGAATAGTCATCCAGTATGTAAAAGCCTCGACCGAAAGTAGCTAAGACAAGATCGTCTTCTCGCTCTTGAATCTCAATATCTTTCACTGCAACCGTTGGTAATCCGCTCTTTAGTGCTTTCCAATCATTTCCAGCATCCCAGCTGGTGAAAAGTCCAAATTCAGTTCCGGTAAAAAGTAAATTGGCATTTTTATGATCCTCAGCAAAGGCATAGACCGTTCCTCTTTCAGGTAAATTAGATTGTAAGCTAATCCAACTTTTTCCTCCATCGGAACTTTTTAAAAGATAGGGTTTGAAATCGCCGTATTTGTGATGATTGAAAGCCACATAAACGACATTTTTATCGTGTTTTGAAGGCCAAATTCCTTGAACGTAAGCCGAATTAGGAATGCCAGGAAAACTTTCACTCTTTGTCCAATCAGAAGAACCAGCCTGCTTAATATGTAATAGGCCATCATCTGTTCCAGCGAATAAGAGCCCTTCTTGTATAGGAGACTCTGCAAAAGCCACAATATTTCCATAGATGGAAGTACTTTGATTCTTTGCAATGGCATCTGAAGGCCAATAGCGTTCCATAATTTTGAACTCATTGCGATTTTCTCCTTTGCTGAGGTCTGGACTAATTACTTCCCATGAGTTTCCTCTGTTGTCGCTTTTGAAAACTACATTCGCGCAGAAATAGAGACGTTCATGGTTGTGCGGACTAATCAATAAAGGCGCATCCCAATTCCAGCGCCAAGCAGGCGTGTTTAAAGGTTCAATGGGTTTAATGGAAACTTCCTCACCAATGCTAGCGTCAAATCGAACCAACCATCCGTATTGAGCTTGTGCATAGACAATGTTTTCATTTTTTGGGTCTACTTGAGTTTCAAAACCATCGCCGGTATTGGTAACGATCCAATCGCTATTTGCGATTCCATGAGAAGATCGTGTTCTTGAAGGTCCTTTTAGTGAAAAATTATCTTGAGTTCCTCCATAGACGTTGTAAAAGGGCAGAGCATTATCTGTACTTACTCGATAAAATTGGGTAATTGGAAGATTTGCAGCAAACAACCAATTTTCTCCTCTATCATAGGTTTGATAGAAACCACCATCGCAGCCCATTCTCATATGGTCTGCATTCTTAGGATTAATCCAAATGCAATGGTTGTCTACATGTTTAGCTTTTTCTGGCACATTCTCAAAAGACTTTCCACCATCATAACTAACCTGACACCAAGTATCCAAAGAGTAAAGAGTGTTTAATTCGGTTGGATGGGCTACAATTTCAGCATAATAATTTCCTGAAGTGGAGTGATCACTTTGTTTGTTCCAAGAGGCTCCTCTATCGGTGCTCTTATAGGTTCCATGCCCTTCAATCAATAAAAACAGAACATCAGGATTTACCGGGCTAATGGCAAGACTAAGTCTTCCTGCATCCGCAGATGGAAGGCCACTTTTTACCTTATCCCAAGTTTTTCCATCATCGGTAGATTTGTAAAGAGCCGATTCAGGACCACCGCCTAAATAAGTGAAAACATGTCTTGCACGCTGGTGGGCTGTAGCAAAAATCAACCCTTTCTGTGTAGGATGAAGGTGAATTTCATTAAAGCCAGTATGGATGCCAGCATCCAGCAATTTCTCCCAAGTCTCTCCAGAATCGTCAGATCTATATATACCTCTGTCTCCTCCTGAAGACCAAAGTGGACCATAAGCGGCCACAAATACCCTATTCGGTTTATCGCTATCAAAGGCAATCATTCCTATGTGCTCAGAATTTTTCAAGCCCATATTTTTCCATGACTTTCCACCATCGCTAGAGCGGTAAATGCCATCTCCGTAACCCACACTTCTTTGGTTGTTATTTTCTCCTGAGCCCACCCAAACCTCATTAGGGTTATGAGGATTTATTGCAACGCAAGCCGTTGAAAAGCTTGATTCAGAATCGAACAAAGGTGTCCAAGTAACAGCATTGTTCTTGGTCTCCCAAACTCCACCAGAAGCAACAGCCACATAAAAATGATCCGAATTTCTTGGATCCACAGCTAAATCAGCTATCCTTCCTGAAGTAAGAGCAGGGCCAATATTTCGAAGTTTAAACGCATCTAGATTTAGCGTCTCATTGGAGGAGGCCTCCGATGTTTCTTGCTTCTTTTTCGATTTTTTCTTTTGAGCTGCTAGGGGTAAAACGAATAGTGCAGCCAGTAGGAAACCAATAATTTTCTTCATTTGTAAATGAATTCAGTTGTATTTCGGAAAATTACAGAGAATCCTTGAGGCAATAAGGGGGTGAAAGACGCTTTTAAAATTTTAAGAAAGAATGCGATTTATTATGGCAAACTATTATAACACCAATTGAATTCCAGCTACGAACATTCTGTCTGAGTTGCGTATTTCAGCGGGTGGAGTGTACTGAATATCATAGGGTTGATATTGTTCCGAGAAGCTGGAAGCTCTCCAAGCTATATCAACTACAAAGTACTTGAATTGATACCCTAAACCTATAGACCATGTTTTGGTATCGGTTTGTCTATCGTTCAATGCCTCTCTGTAAGGACTACTTTGCAGTCGATATCCACCACGGATCGACGCATTCCGGTATCTATATTCTCCACCAATCCGAATATCATTTGTCCAGGCTAATATCGCATCCATCTCTCGATCCAATTCGTCGAGAGAGAAGAGGGATGATTTAATGGCGTTATGACTGAGATCAGAGCCATGATAATCGATACTAAGCAGTGCTGTCTTCCCTAAAACAAAGGCAGTACCAAGACTAAATCGCTGGGCTGTTCGTAGAGTATAGGTAAGATTATCGTTGAAGTAGAGAATAGGTCCTGCGGTACTTCCATCTCGAAATTGAGTGTTTAAAATAGTTTCAAACTGAGCTTCAGCAGCATACCAAGTAGGCGAGGTGTAGCTTCCACCTAGGCGCAACCAATAGGCGGGTCTATAAATGAACCCAATTTTAAGATTAATACCTGTTGCCGAGAGATTGTAAGTGTTGCCAAGTGAAAAGTCTTCAACGTCACTAAACTCATCAAATCCAGTCTCTCCATAAGTGGATGTTTCACTGTAGTTCAGAAAGGGGATGCCGATGGAAGCCCCATAAAAGAACTTGTGCTGGTAACTGCCACTAGCAGCAATTTCCATTTGACTCTTGTTACCGCTGCTAATAATCTGATCGAGATGATTTGTATTTAGGCCAGTAGCAAAAGAGGTGTAATTATTCAATGAATCTGCGACATCGGTTAAGAATCCTTCCCATGCCATTCGTTCAAAGAGTAAGCCGTTCGATAATAAATTGTCTGGATCTATCCCATTGGAATTCGCAATCCATTGATCAATAATAGAATAATTGGGGTTTTGTCCTTTAACCGTCCATTCTTTGTCGAAGCGAGCCACTTGCCGGATGGTAAATCCAAAATGAAACCTATAATCGGTATTCTCTGGATTGGGAATCTCTTTCACTAATCCCGCTACTCCCAGAACCGCATCCGTAAGAGCTTCTCGACTAGAAACATTAAAATAGTTTGCTGTGCTAGTGCGCGTCCTAAAACCAAAACTAATTTCAGCTACATCTTGCCTAAAAACCGATAATCCTGCAGGGTTATCCGATACTCCAGATAAATCATTGCCAAGAGAAGTAAAAGCACCCGCCATAGAAACATATCTCGGGCTTCCCAATAGATCTGTTTGATTATATAAAAGGGCTTCCTGAAGATTCTGAGCAAAAGATAGATAAGGCAAAAGCCCGCAAGTCAACCAAAGAAAGCTCTTTCTCATCTTGATCTTTTGGATGGAGAAGAAGGTGTGCGAGAAGGGCTAGGAGAAGAGCTTCGACCGCCACTGCTAGGAGGGGGTAAAGTGGAACGCTCTCTACTCTTGCTGCTCGAACCTTCGCTATTTGTCCGATTGCTAGACCCTCCTTCTAGGCCATTTTGCACACTAGATCGGATTCGATTCCAAGTACCATTATTATTATTGGAAGAACGATTTTCGTTGTACTCCTGAATGCGAATGCCATTATTCCTCGATGTATTCGAATTTCTGCTATTATTAACATCACGAGGGATATAGAATCTCTGATTTTCACTGGTAGAACGAATTAGATTTCTTTCGGTAGAAGGGCGCGCAATAGTTGGATTGTTCGACTGCATTTCTCTCGATATTCTTTGGCGAACAATAGAAGGTCTTGCCGTGGAATTTTCTCTGTTTGAATTTGAAGTATTTGAAGTAACCACACTTCTTCTAGTTGGATTTACTTGCCTTTCATTGGATCTTCGAATTTCGGATGATGCCCTTGCACTTTGTGTTTTGTTGCTACTATTACTTGGTCTTGTAGCTCCAGAACGATTGGGTCGAGCCATTTTAACCCGATTTGGATTTACGGTTTGATCTCCAAAATAAGAGGCGAATAAAATGCCATTATAAAATCCTTGATTGTATCCATTCCAGCCCCAAGGATTATATCCGAAACCTGGCATGCCAAAACCTCCAGCCATAGGATAATAAGGCGATCCCCAAAAAGGATTGTAAAATGGGTCATAGAAAGGATCGTAGAATGGGTCATAGAAAGAACCGCAACCGAATCCCATACTCCAACCAAAATTGGAATTCCAGCCCATATTCCAGCCGGTATTTGGCATTAGTCCAAAATTTTGATTCCAACCCGACGAGTAACCATAGTTTGATGAATAATTCGATTGAGCTGGATTAGTTTGTGTATCCGACGGATCGAAATAATCAAACTCTGTTTCCTGTGAATTGTATGATGGGTCTTCCTTGATTTTTTGGGACAAATCGGCCACTACCATCATCCCTGGATCATAGTAAATTCCGTCATCGGTTAAATTGGCGGTAAGATTATTTGAGGTACTACAACTGCTCATAAACAACAGAGAACTGAATGTGTTAAGAGCTGCAAATTTTAGGGTGGAAATGGATGCCTTCATTGTGTAAGTTTGCTTACCGTTAATTTACAAAAACTATTCCAAAGTATTCATGGCAAAAGTATTGACTCCAAGAGAAGAGGATTACTCTAAATGGTATAACGATTTAGTTGTGAAAGCTGATTTGGCCGAAAATTCTGCTGTTCGCGGATGTATGGTCATAAAACCTTCTGGTTACGCCATTTGGGAGGCTATGCAAGCAGATCTTGACAAGCGTTTTAAAGAGACTGGACATGTAAATGCTTATTTCCCCTTATTCATTCCCAAATCCTACTTCAGTAAAGAAGCCAGTCATGTGGAGGGGTTTGCAAAAGAATGCGCCGTTGTTACCCACTACAGATTAAAGAATGATCCCAATGGAAAGGGTGTCATTGTTGATGAAGATGCCAAATTAGAGGAAGAATTAATCGTTAGACCTACTTCTGAAACTATTATCTGGGATACCTATAAAAATTGGATTCAGTCTTACAGAGACCTACCTATTTTAATAAATCAATGGGCTAATGTTGTTCGTTGGGAAATGCGCACTCGGCTTTTTTTAAGAACAGCGGAGTTCTTGTGGCAAGAGGGGCATACCGCTCATGCTACCCAAGAAGAAGCTATTAAGGAGGCAGAACAAATGCTACACGTGTACGCCGACTTTGCTGAGGAAGTGATGGCTATGCCGGTAATAAAAGGAGTAAAAACAGCAAATGAGCGCTTTGCAGGTGCACTAGAAACCTATTGCATCGAAGCTATGATGCAAGATGGAAAGGCATTGCAGGCGGGTACTTCTCACTTCTTAGGTCAGAATTTTGCGAAGGCTTTTGATGTGAAGTATCAGAGTAAAGAAGGAAAGGTAGAATATGTTTGGGCCACATCGTGGGGTGTAAGTACTCGTTTGATGGGAGCTCTCATCATGACCCATTCTGATAATAATGGATTGGTACTTCCACCTAGACTGGCACCCACCCAGGTAGTTATTATTCCAATCTATAGAGGTCAGGAAGAATTGGAAAAAGTAAGTGTGGTGGCCAATGATATTGTTGCAAAATTGAAGGCTTTAGGTATTCGAGTGAAATACGACGACAGAGATACCCAAAAGCCAGGTTGGAAGTTTAATGAATATGAGCTCAAAGGTGTGCCTATCCGTTTGGCTATTGGAATTAGAGATTTAGAAAAGGGCTTGGTTGAATTGGCAAGGAGAGATACTTTGAGTAAGGAGTTAATTGAGATGGAAAAAGTGGTAGATCAAATTCCAGGTTTGCTCACTGAAATACAATCCTCTCTGTATACTAAAGCGTTAAAAAGACTAGAAGATAACACGGTTGAAATAAATACTTGGGAGGAGTTCTTGGTTGAGGTTGAGCAGAGTAAGTTTATGATGGCTCATTGGGATGGAAGTTCAGAAACCGAAGAAGCCATAAAGAATGCCACTAAAGCAACCATCCGTTGTATTCCTTTAGATGCCAAGGAGGAGGATGGAATATGTGTGTTCAGCGGCAAGCCCTCGAAAAGAAGAGTTCTTTTCGCTAGAGCCTATTAATATTTTGAAAAATGGATAAAATAGATTGTAATCAAGATATTCTTCAAATCTTGGCGACGAAGTCTTCTACGAAGCAGCTGGTTTACAGAGAAACTATTCAAGCATTTCAAGAGCTTAAGGCTGTGTGTAAAAGTGTTGCAGAGAATCTGAATAACCAAATTTGCGACATCGACAATCATGTTGTCGTTGACTTTAATGAGCGTGGCGAGACAGAGGCTATTATTCGCTTTTCTGGAGATGCTTTGGTTTTTCATATGCACACTAACGCTTATGGTGTAGAAGACAAACATGAGGTTCGAAAGCTATCTTATGTACGAGACAATCCATTGAACGCCTATTTTGGGCTGATACATGTCTATAATTTCTTGAACGACTCTTTGAAGTACAATCGAATGAATGATGTTGGTCAACTTATAGCACGCATTTATGTGAATAGAGAAAGGCATTTTTTTGTGGAGGGAAAAAGGCAATTTTCCTTTTTATATAACAATTTGGCTCATGATTTCCTCAATTCTGAAAATGCTAAGCAAATTATTGAAACGGCAATGCTGTATGCATTAGACTTCGATTTGAAGGTGCCTTCGTTCCAGAATAGTAAGGAAATCAGCGTTTTCCAGATGTTAAACATTGCTCAAGAAATCCGAGTGAGAAAGGATGGAGAGCTTGGTTTTAAAACAAAAGCACAACTAGGTGAATAAGTGTTTGTATAATTGGAAATATCGATTACATTTGCGCTCCCAATTCAGTAACTGAATTGTTGGCCCATTCGTCTATCGGTTAGGACGCCAGATTTTCATTCTGGAAAGAGGGGTTCGATTCCCCTATGGGCTACTTAAAAAAATTGAGTAAAGACTATGGCAAATCATAAATCGGCATTAAAGAGAGTTCGCGCAAACGAAAAGAAGCGTGATATTAATAAGTACCAACACAAAACAATGCGCAATGCTTTGAAAGATGTTCGTACAAGCTCAGACAAGAAACACGTTGAAGATCGCATTCCAGTAGTTGTAGGTATGATTGATAAGCTTGCAAAAAAGAATGTTATCCATAAGAATAAAGCGGCCAACTTGAAATCAAGCATCGCTAGACATTTTGCTACTTTAAGCTAATAGAGCTACACCTTGTATTGAAAACCGTTTCAGATTCTTTCTGAAACGGTTTTTTTTGTTCTAACGCTTAGTTTCTTATTTTAAGAAGTTCAATGAGATTAGAAGATATGGTTTGGTTCAACTTTAGAGCTTCACTAACTTTTAAAAGACATGGCTAATTAAATGCTAGGTCTTAGCTAGAATATAGGGTTTAGACCGAATACCTGACGATCTGCTCATTGGCTCTGACGAATATCTGCCAATTGGAAATCAGGTTGCTTTCTCATTTAGCTCGTATGAGCTAATTTCAATTAACTCACTTATATCCAGAAATTGTTTTCTCTCAATTGGGATTAAAGGTTTCTTTTTTAACTAGAGCATACTTGTCCGATTGATAGAGAACATCACTTTCTGCATACCGTTCAATTTGATTAGCATTTTCTATTTTATATTCAGCTTGAGTGGGGGAGCTTCGAATTAAATTAAACTGCCCGTGTCGCGCGGCATAGGCGTGTAAACTCCAGTTTTCCTTAAATTCATTTGCTAAATCAATAGTGATTCCTTTTGGGAGATTCTCTTGAATAAAGTAGATTAATTCTAACTCAGATTTATCTCTTCCAATCTTATTGAATTGGATGGCAGATAAGACAAGGGCTAAGCAACCCAATGCGTAGGCCCCAATTTTAAGGTTCTGTACAGTTTTTAGTCTCAATTTTTGGACAAGAAATTTAATATAGGGTTTGAGTAGTAGTGCCATGGCTAAAGAATAGAATGGGTAAACCGTAAGAATATAAAAGCCTCTTTGCTTTAAGCTTATTAATATTGGAAGCACTCCTCCCGCCACAAGGCATAAAAGAATATAACCATATTTCTTTTCTTCTGGCTGAGATGGGGGCGCAGCCTTCCTTCTTACGAATAACCAGATTACAATCGAAAGGCTTGTTGCAATAGCAATCTGATATAAGAAAATATAAATTATTTCAAATCGACTGTTTACGGTCTGCACATTTTGAAGGCTATTCACCACTTGCTCCTCGATATAGGAAATGAAACTTTCCCAGCCAAGAGGTAGAAATAGGTAGAGAATTAGAAGGGGAAGTAGGGTAGAGCAAAGGAGAATGAAAGTGTTTTGAATAGATCGGATGAAAGAAGAATTTCGTAGAAAGAACCAGGAAAATATAGGAAACCCCCAAAGGTAAAGCCCTACAAAGCCCTTTGAAAGTATAGATAAATACAAGAGAAATCCCGATAAAACTAGAAAAGCTATTCTCGCCGTTTTCAGATGCTTGATTAAAAAATAGAAACTCAGGCAGCAAAAGATCATCATCGTATTTTCCAACAAATTGTTTGAAAACGACCATTGAATATCAGGAATCAAAATAAAGAACAACAAGGGTAAAAAAGAAAGTGATTTATCGTTTGTCAATTCTCTCCATATTTCAACAATAATTCGAACATTGATAAAGAAACACGCAAGAGAGTAGAAACGCTCTACATAGATTGAACTTCCAAATAATTTAAACCAAAGCGACTCCAAACCCATTGCAAGTGGGGGGTGCTCATAAAAAGAATCGAAAAGAGTATTTGAAAGATGCGGCTCCCAAAAGTGCCCTATTCCGAGGGCCATATTATTTGAAACTGCTGCATAAATGACACCATCTAGAAACATTCCATCTGAGAATAAAGGCACTGCCACAATACAACCGAATAGTCCTAAGATCAATCCTGTTAATGCTTTATCAGCTTGATCGACTACATTATTTATTCTCATGGTCTTCAATGCATATAATTATTCCTAAAAAGCTATTAGACATATTTTAAGATCCAATTCTTTTTGGTTTCTGAAAGGGTGCTCTAAATTAGGGCTAATTCTATTTTGAGGAAGCAATAGTATACAGCCTATTCAATTAAAATATTGAGGGTAATTTAATTTAAACAGCAGCTTGTTCTGATTCAATTTGTGTCTGATAGTTCTCTTTAATATGCCATCCAAGCTATCAATGTTGCTTTTAAGGATTCATGAAAAGAAGGCCAATAAGATTGTTTTGTAACTATTTCTTCAACTTGGGAAAACCTTGAACTCCTTTTGTCAGGCTTACCTTCCACTTTTACAAGAGTAGTTGAATACATATGATAATAGAAGGTAAAGACCCGAGAGAACGCTTACATCGATTAGAAGCATTAATGCCTATTACAGGATGGTTGTTCATTCATTTCCGACTTAGATTTAAGGTAAATTCTCCAATAGAAAATAATCAAGGATTTTTACTCTTTGCAAATGCGTTGCAGCTAATTTATTTAGCAATTATTTTATTCGCTTTTCTAGGAGTGAAGTCATTTTTTCCATAGTCTTTTTGAATTTCATATTAAAGTCTTTGGAGCTAGATATTTTTTATACGATGCCGTTCTTCGGATATCTTTATTTGAATTGGCATGAAATTTGAAAATCTCCATGCCGTTAAAATTCATGTGTTTACGCATCAATTTTTTCTACATTTAATTCCATAAAGGTGTATCCCGAAAAACCTTTAAAGAGTAGGGTCAATAAAAATAAAATTAACAATGAAGAAAACGATTCTGATTTTATGTCTTTTATTCACCTTTCCTGGCTTTAGTCAATGGGAAGCAGACTTAAAAAAAACGATTAGTTGGTACCAGATTACTCCAACTGGTAATTTAATACTTGCCACTAACGATGGTATCGTAGGCATAAATGAAAGCAACGGCGTGTTGCTCTACACAATTCCTAATGTAATATCAGCATTAGAGGAAGAATTTCAGGTAATTCCAAACACACCATTTGGAATGATAAGCCGCATGGAGGGACGACTAGAATCGAAATTGATTTTCAAACTTACGGATGGCAAGGTGCTTTTTGATTCAAAAAAGGAGGGTATTAGTATCGGCAAGCAGTATTTACTTGGTAGCACAGGAGATTTTATATTCCAAGGGATTCGCGGGAAAGAGTCGGTATTTTTCCTTGTCGACATTGCAACTGGAACCATCCGCTGGGAGCAAAGTAATTTGTTTGGCAAGGGAATTTTTGCAGAGGTTATCGATGGTGCTCCTATTGAAAACGAAGAGGGGAATTTCATTATTCCTACTGTTGGCGGGATGAGCGGTGGCTCTATTTATTGTTTTTCACCGCAAGATGGAAAGCAACAATGGAAGGCTGAATTACCCAAGCTCAAGGGCGCTCAGACTACAACAAAAACAGAATCAAAACTAGCTACTTCATTTCTAGAAAAAGACAAGTTTATATACATGCGCGGTCAGAGTGTGATGGCCTACAACATCAGTAATGGTCAGACAATCTGGGCTGAACCTGCAAAGCAACGAGGCCTGCCTGATCGGGTAATTTATGATCCATTCGGGTTGATTGTTGCAAGCGCCATAGATCCAAATAATACCATTTTTAAACCAACTATGGTCATGTATGATTACAAAACCGGGAAAGAAATATGGCCCGAGCGGGTTAAACTGAAAGGCACCGTTACAAATTATAGCTATTGCGACAAAGGCCTACTTATTAGTATGGACGCAGGAAATGGAAAGAGTTTGATCAATATTGTTGATATCGATAAAGGAGTATACCTTTTCGAAAATGCTTATAAAGTAAATGGCTTAGTACAAGAAATGCAATTACTTGGCTCAGCTGTCTATGTACGCACCAATTTAGAGGAAGATTTTGTGAGCATGGAAAACGGCAAATCGCTTTTAACAAAAAACATTTCATCAAAACCCGACCAGCCTATTATTAATGTGCGTACAGGTGATCTGTCATTTACGTTTAATCCGGCTGACGATATCTTGTATAAGACCGATTTAAACAAACAATCGCAAATTGCATTGAGTGCGAGTAAAATTGATTTTGATCAAAAAGAAACACCCGAGCGAATCGGAATTCTTAATGATAAAGTTGTTTTATCATCATCACAAACCGTTGCTGCATATAGTTTTGAAGGGAAAGAACTATACAAAACACACATTCCTGCACCTGGAATTTCTGGTTGGAAAAAGGCAATATATGCAACGTCAGCTTTATTGCTTACGATGGACGCTATGCGTTATGCCGAACTTGCTGCGGATGCCCAAAAGGCTTCAACTGCCTCTAAAACGCACAAAGAACGGCAGTTTTGTGATGCCATCAGTCAGTTTGCAAACAATGGAGCCAATGTGCGTCTTTCTGCCGCCGCCAGCGATATGGAAAAAATGCGAACTCGTTTCAAAGCCTCAGCATCAGGCAACACGGTACAGTTTGTTTTAGGTAAACTCGAAAGTAAGGATTACGGCTTATTTGGAATATCTAAAGAAACAGGAGCTAAAGTGAGCGAAATCAACTTTGGAAAGGATAACGACCCTAAATACCTTCTAGACGATATTTCCCGTATTGTATACTACCTTAACGATAATGGCGTATTGAAATCAATAACGTATTAGTTATTATTTGTATATACGATTTTTGGAATTAGTGGTAAAAAGCTATTCATGAATTCATCATCAATCAAATAGTCTTAGAGGAAAATCTGCCCTGAGGCTAACAGCGCATTCGCAAAACCGGGGTTTCTCAGCACGTTTGAGAGATTCCGGTTTTGTGTTATATTTGGGTTCGCAGATTCATTTCGGTCAAAAGTCCCCAGCTTCGCAAATGCGCGAACCGTCAAACTGTCTAAAAACCTTCCTCCCCTTTTCAGTTTGTTTTCAACCGTATGTTTGTCAATAAGTTACGCCTTGCACATGCGGCTATTTTGCTGATTTTCAGTACATTTAATGT
>Ga0136655_1000688_pt1 | contig 15462 bp, 8 predicted proteins | sample CPBDNA_2_FD_94863 | JGI IMG/M metagenome (GOLD analysis project Ga0136655, IMG submission 94863) | Freshwater to marine salinity gradient microbial communities from Chesapeake Bay, USA - CPBay_Spr_15_0.8_DNA (version 2) | ecosystem: Environmental > Aquatic > Marine > Coastal | place: USA... | reverse complement strand
TGTCGCCAATGGTGGGTCTTTCACAAGGATCACGGGGCCTATGCTGCACGCCGCGTCCATTGGCAAACGATCTGTGACGATCAGGCGGCCAACAGGGTGCTGGTGCGCCTTGCCTCGTTCCGGCACGCGCAAACCGGTTTTATCGACCCGGCATCGCGGCCTGCCTGTCGGGCCGTGGCAGTGTTTCTGATGTCGATGGGCTGATGATGGGCACTTGGCAAGCGTAGCGGTTTATCAACACCTTCTATTTGGTGACAGCTGTGCCGCTTTCAGGCTCGCCATGTTCCACGGCCCATTCTGCTGCGGCCTCCACCGCGACGGCTGATGCCGTGGGCAGCACGTTTAGATAGCTGTCCGTCTCGTCCGATGGGCTGACCGCACGCTGTGTCATCCGGTAAAACGCATAGAGCGCGATGGCGGCGAACGTCACCCCGAGTACGAACCAGAACCCATGGGGCGCGATGCGCTGCATGGCCCAACCGGTGACCAAAGGGCCCGCAATCGCGCCAAGCCCAAAGGTAAACACCAACCCGCCAGATGCAGCTGGCATATCAGAGGCGGGCAGTGTGTCATTGGTATAGGCCAACAGCAGCGCATAAAGCGGCGTTGTCACCCCGCCTGCGAAAAATGCGGCCGCCATCAGCGGCCAGAGCCCCCCGCCGGTAAACCACCCCAGCATACACGATGCTGCCCCCACCACCGCCAGACCAAAGATCAGCCTGCGCCGGTCCATCCGGTCTGACAGCCAGCCAATCGGATATTGCAGCACCAATGCACCGGCAAACAACATCGCAACAAAAAGAGCAATTTGTGTGGCCGTCATCCCAATCTGGGTGCCAAAAACCGCCCCCATGCCCGATTGCGTCGCATAGACACTGCCAAGCAGGAATATCCCAACAGTACCAAGCGGCGACCCCCGGAACAGGTCACGCAACGGCATCGGGCGGGCCACCTCCACGACAGGCACGGCAGCGGCTGACAAAAGAATGGGCGCGAATGAGACTGACACCAGAATTGACGCACAAATAAACAGGACCGACGTCCCCGCATCCCCCAACATCAGCAGCCCCTGGGCCCCGATGATCCCCAATGTCTGGGCAATCATATAGGCAGACAGAACCTTTCCACGTGTTTCATTGGTGGCCGCCGCGTTCAGCCAGCTTTCGGCGGCGACATAGATGCCGGACATGCAAAACCCCACTAGGATCCGCAGCACGGTCCAAGCCCAAGGTTCTGTCAACAAGGGAAGCGCGATCAATGCCGCCGACATGAAGCTGCCAAGGGCCGCAAAGACGCGCACGTGACCCACGCGCTGGATCATCAACGGCGTGAGCCGTGCGCCAGACAGGAACCCCAGAAAATAGCCAGAGGTCACGATCGCCAGTTCTGTCGATGAAAAACCTTCGATCCCGCCGCGCAGACCGATAAGGGTAAAATGCATGCCGTTGCCGAGCATGATCAGCACAACACCAAGCAAAAGAGCCCAGACGCCAGAAAGCATTTTGACCATGATCTGCCCTTTTACCACCGGCGGATTTCTAACTGCGTATCAGCCTAGCGGCGGCGTCCATCCCTGCTTTCGCTGCAACGCCGCATTTGTCGGCTTTTACGACAGAGCACCGTTGCAGGCTCAAATTTCTGAAGATGCCTAGAACCACATCCGCGACATCGCCAGAAGACTGATCAACCCGACATCACCTGCCCGCGCCCCCCACGACATCCGCGCCTTATCGAGGATCTGATGACAGCTCGAATTCGCGCGCAAACCCATCTTCCGGCATCAAAGATTGACGCGCGTGCTAAAAGCATAGAGGCTTTGACCCAGCGTCCCATTTGTCATTTCACAGCGGGAAAAGCGCAAAGCCGTGAAAATGGGCCCAAGAATCAGCACTTTGAAGGAGCGATCCGATGTCGGCACAATCACGCACAACCGAAGGCCGTGGAAGACTTTATGACAGCATCATCGACACTGTCGGCAACACGCCTTGCGTTCGACTGAACAATATCGCCCCTGAGGGCCGAACGATATATGTGAAGGCCGAGTATTTTAATCCGCTCTCTTCGGTCAAGGACCGGCTTGCGGTCAGCATCATCGAAGAGGCGGAACGCAGCGGCGCGCTGAAGCCGGGACAGACGGTTGTGGAGGCAACAAGCGGCAATACAGGGATCGGGCTGGCGATGGTCTGCGCCGCCAAGGGCTATCCGCTGGTGGTAACAATGGCCGACAGCTTTTCAATCGAGCGCCGTCGCCTGATGCGGTTTCTTGGGGCCAAGGTCGTGCTGACGCCGCGCGCTGTCAAGGGAACGGGGATGTATTACAAGGCCAAGGAACTGGCAGAGCAGAACGGATGGTTCCTGGCGAGCCAGTTCGAAACCCAGGCAAATTCATTGGTTCACGAGAACACCACCGCGCGTGAAATTCTGGCGGATTTCAAAGATCAGCGGCTGGATTACTGGGTCACCGGCTATGGCACCGGCGGCACGATGACCGGCGTCAGCCGCGTCCTGCGTCGCGAGCGCCCAGAGACCAAGATCGTCCTTTCCGAACCTGACACTGCGCAGTTGCTGGCCAGTGGCACACCCCAAGAACGAACAGCAGATGGCAGCCCGGCCACGGGCCATCCGGCATGGGCACCGCATCTGCTGCAAGGCTGGACACCAGATTTCGTACCACTGGTCATTCAGGAAACCATCGACCAGAAATACTATGACAGCCTGATGCCGGTTTCCGGAGAAGAAAGCGTGGAATGGTCGCGCCAATTGGCCTGTCGGGAGGGTATCTTTACCGGGATTTCCGGGGGCGGATCGCTGGCCGCGACCATGAAAGCCGCCGAGATGGCACCAGAGGGCAGTGTCTTGCTGTGCATGCTGCCGGATACGGGCGAAAGATATTTGTCCTCACCTCTCTTTGACGGGGTGCCCGAAGATATGACGGAAGATGAGCAACGCATCTCTGAATCCACACCCAACTACCAGATGCCAAGCTGAGCAGCTGCAGCGGGGCTATCGCACTTCGTCCAAAAAGGCCCCCCGGAGGGGGCCTTGGTGTAGCAGAAAGGGACGGCTGATTTGAACCCGCTTATGGAGTGGCTCGGACGGTATGAACTGACGGCCCTGCATGACGTGCTGGTCGAAAACGATCTGGATATCGACATCCTTTCCGACCTGACCGATGACGACCTCAAAGAGATCGGCCTCAGCCTTGGGCAAAGACGCCGTTTGCTCAAGGCGATCAAGACCGATCAGCCCATTCCGGCAGATGCGGCACCTGAAAACACCGACAGCCCCGCTGCCACAGCACAGGCGGCCACCGTGCCGCTGCCCGCAGCTGGCAGCAGCTCTGCCGCCAATGTAGGCCATGCAGAACGCCGCCTTGTGACTGTCATGTTCGTCGATCTGGTTGGATCAACGGAAATGTCGACCAAATTGGATCCCGAAGAAATGGCCGCAATCCTGGCGGCCTATCAAAACACCGTATCGGAGGTCATCGCCACATCCGGTGGATATATCGCAAAGTTCATGGGCGATGGCGTGCTGGTGTATTTCGGCTGGCCCGGTGTCCGCGAGGAAGAGCCTGTCCATGCCATGCGGGCCGGGTTGCACATAATCAAGGCGGTCAGCGCGATGAAGGGTCCTGCCGGAGACGCCCTGACCGTGCGCATCGGCTGCGATAGCGGTTGGGTAGTGATTGGAGAATTGATCGGCAACCAGACAGCACAAGAGCGCACCATCGTCGGTGACACGCCCAATATGGCCGCCCGCCTACAGGGTGAAGCAGAGCCGGGTATGATGGTCATCGGGGCCGCCACACATCGGCTGGTCAGCCACGCCTTCCAATGCGAGGCGATGCCGCCCCGAATGCTGCGGGGTTTTGCCGAACCGGTTGAGCTGGCGCAGGTCGTTGCAGAACGTCAGGTTGCCTCCAGTTTTGAAAACCGTCACGAGGGTCAGCGCACATTGCCGCTCGTGGGGCGCGACGCCGAGGTTTCATTGCTTCTTGACCGCTGGGCGCTGGCCAAAGAGGCGCAGGGACAGGGGCTGATCCTGGTCGGAGAGGCGGGGATCGGTAAATCGCGTATCTTGTCAGAGGTGCTGAAAAAGATCGGCCATGACGATCATGAACGCATCATTTTGCAATGTTCGCCCAACTTTTCGGAAATACCCTTGTGGCCCGTGGTACAGCTTTTCAACCGGCTCACCAATGTGCAGGGCAATGAAGGGGAAACAGCGCTTGGCGCTCTGGGGACCTATCTGGACGCGGTGACACCTGATCCAGCGGCCTATTTGCCCGCACTTGCAACGCTGCTTTCTATCCGTTCGCCGATCACCAAGGAACTCGACAGTTTGACACCGGCCCGCCGCAGGGCCGTGGTGCAAGACAGGCTCTTGAAACTGATCATCGACAATGCATCCCAAAAACCGCTGCTGATCGTTTTGGAGGACGCACATTGGGCGGACCCCAGCACGCTTGAGCTGTTTAGCCTGCTGCTGTCAGCAATCGCAGAGACGCGCGTCTTGATCATCGTCACGACACGGCCAGAAAATGAGCCCAAATTTGCAGGCGACAATCAGCTGCGGCTGTCGCTCAGCAAGATGCGGCCATCTGCGGTGATCGAACTGATCCAGAATATTTCATTGTCCCAGAAGGTACCACCGGAACTGATCAAGGTGATCTCTGAACGAACGGACGGAATCCCGTTGTTTATCGAAGAGTTGACCAAATCCGTTTTGGAAACATCGCTTGAGGCGACGCTGCGCGCATCGCCGATCCCGGCCTCTTTGCATGATATCCTGATGGCGCGTCTGGACCGGTTGCCAGAGGTCCGCGAGACGGCCCAGATCGCGGCCTGCATCGGCCGCGAATTCGGCGAAGACCTGCTGCGCGCGGCGGCCCAGCTTCCTGCCGATGTTATTGACGCCGCACTCGAAAAACTCATTCAGGCGGAATTGATCTACCGCCGGGGCCATGGCGACAACGGCCAGTTCATTTTCAAACACGCCCTTGTGCGCGATGCCGCATGGGCCAGCCTGACGTCAAAGCGCAAGATTTCAATCCATAACGCCATCCTTGAGGCCCTTCAGGCTGATCCCAATATGGAACAGGCATTGATTGGTTATCACGCGGCTGAGGCCAGAAAGATGGATGTCGCATTCGACGCCTATCTTGCAGCCGGGAAAGAGGCCTCAAAGATCAGCGCCAACTCTGAGGCGATTGACCTGCTGACCCGTGCGCGGGCACTGGCCAGCGAAAAACAATCAGGCGATATCGCCGAGGCGCAACTGCGTGCCGAGGTTGCCCTGAGCATTCCGTTGATCGCGGCCTATGGCTACGCCTCCACAGAGGTTGAAACCCTGCTGACCGATGCGCTGGCGCATGATCCGGCGATCGTTGGTCCGGAAAACCTGTTCAAATTGAAACGGGTACTTTGGAACTGCCGGCAGGACCAGTCAAGGCTGGATGAAAGCCTGGCTGTTGCAATGGAACTGCAAGCCCAAGCTGAGCTGGCCGGCCGCGGTGACTGGCTGCGGCTGGCCTATCGCGCATGCGGCAGCAATCTGCTCTACCAAGGGGAACTGCGAGACGCCGAAGCCTATTTTCGACGCGGGCTAACGGTGACCTTGCCTTGGGTGCCAGAGGAAACTCTGTTGGAGCATGGCGAAGAACCCGAAATCATCAGCCGAACCTATCTGGCCTGGATTGCCGCTATTGATGGACGCATAGACGAAGCCCAAAGCGAAATTGAGGACGCCATCGCCGCATCAAGAGAGCTCGCCCTGCCTATTGTCACGGCGTTTCTGGGGTGCATTCAGGTTTGGGTTCTGTACCAAGAGCGCGATTATGAGAACGCCATCCATATCTGCGATGACTATATCGAACTATGCAAAGAGAATGGTTTTCCGTTCTGGCTGTCCGCCTTCGAGATGGTCCGCGGCTGGGCCGGTGTCATGGCGGGTGAAGGGCGCAGTGCCGTCGAACGCGCCGTCAAAGGGCTGACGGCCTGGAAAGCCACCGGTGCGTCGCTGCATCTGTGCACGTGGAACGGCGTGCTGGGCAATGCCGCCCTGGCCTTTGGCGATCTGGAACTGGCCGAGACTGCAGCCCTGGAGGGGCTGGGTGCCAGCCAGCGGTTTGGCGACCGGTTTCTGTTGACCGATGTGCTGCTTGTCAAAGCCCAGGTCGAACACAAGCGCGGTAACACCAGCGCTGCCATCGCAACTCTGGAAGACTGCCTGCAACTGGCCACGCAACAGGGTGTGCGCATGATGCAAAGCAAGGCCATGCGGCTGATCGCGGGGTTTTCCACTGACCCTGAAAAGCAAGAGAGGATGCTGGCGAAATCCGAAGAGATTGATCAGCAATTATCTCGGGATGCACAGCATTTTCGGCCCGGCCAGGCCGAAAAACCATCCGCCCAAACGCGGGCATAGCAAGCATTCCTTAAGGGCCGCGCCCCCTGCCCCCGCGCGCAAACCGAAATCACCCGCATCGGGGCGCTTGGCTGTTGCAGGCACGCAGCACGCCCATAACCAAGGCTAAGAGCGTCTATCAGGTGATCTTCTAGAGCCAATTCTGCGTCGTTTTACGAATGCCAAATTGACTAGGCCAACATGTGCGGCTACGGTTTATATGCAGATACATATAAAAACAGATCAGATTTATGACCATAGGGTATCCTGCATAAAGGGAGAAAAATGATGAAGATCAATACATTGCTAAGCGCTGCCGTTCTGGCTGGTGCCTCAATCGGCTCAAGCGTCATGGCCGAGGAAGTAACGCTTCGCGGCGTCTCTGCCTTCAATCTGGGCACGACATTCAGCCGGGAATTCAACTCCTTCGTGGAGTGGGTCAATGAAAACGGTAAGGGTTTGGTGCAGATCCAGATCGTCGGTGGCCCCGAAGCGGTGCCGCCTTTCGAGCTTGGCAATGCTGTGCAATCGGGTGTCGTGGACATCGCAAACAACACGTCTGCATTTTACCCCAATCTTGTTCCGACCGGTGATGCGATACACCTTGCTGAGAACACGGTTCAGGAACAACGCGCGAATGGCTGCTATGACGTCATTGACCGCATCCACCAAGAGCAGATGAATGTGAAATATCTGGCCCATGCGGGCGACGGAATGGGCTTTCATCTGTATCTGACCAAGCCGATTGACGGCCCCGACCTGACCGGCCTGACAATTCGAACAACGCCGGTCTATCAGGCAATGTTTTCTGCTCTGGGGGCCAACCTGGTCAGGACCGCACCCGGCGAGGTGTATAGCGCGTTGGAGCGCGGGGCGATTGACGGCTACGGCTGGCCGTCTCAAGGGGTTCTTGACCTTGGTTGGGATGAGCAGACGAAATATCGCGTTGATCCAAGCTTTTACAACGTTGATGTGAACCTGCTGGTCAATTTGGATGTCTGGAACGGCCTTTCGGATGCGCAACGCGCCAAGCTTGAGGAAGGTGCCGCATGGATGGAGTCGCTGAACGCCAATAATGCCGAAATCAATTTGGTGGAATATGCGAAACAGGCAGATGCCGGCATTGAGACGATCACATTCGAAGGGGCCGATGCCGAAAAATGGCTGAACACCGCACGTGATGCGGGCTGGGCTGCGGTGGAGGCTGTGGATGCGCCGCTTGCCAAAGAACTCAGAGCCTGTCTGACCAAGTAAGGAAATGGTGGGTCAGATTTTCGATAAGGTGCTCTGGATGCTTGCCGCTCTGTCGGCGGGCATCCTGGGTGCGATCTCGGTGGTCATTGCGATCAATGTTGCACTGCGCAACCTGGGGCTGCCGATAATCTACGGCGCTCTCGACGCGATCCAATACGCGTTGATGATTGCCACCTTCATGGGCGCACCTTGGGTCCTGGCGATGGGGGGACATGTAAAAGTTGACCTCCTTACGTCGTCTCTGCCGACAAGAGGGCAAGTCGCATTGGGCCGCGTTACCAGTCTTTTGGGGGCGAGCACTGCTGCAGTTTTGGGTTGGTATGGCATGCAAGCGGCCATTGCATCCGCAGCGCGCGGATCGACGATCCGCACATCCTTTGTTATCCCGGAATGGTGGATGTTGGCATTTGTGCCGATCTCACTGACCCTGTGTATGATTGTTTTCTTGCGCAAAACGTTTCGACCAGATGCGCCGGGCCAAGTGGCGGGCGGGTTGTAGAGAAATGGATTGGGCACTCATTCTGGTTCTGATGCTGGGTGGATTGGCCGTGCTTTTGCTGATGGGCATGCCTGTTGCTTTCGCATTCATCACGGTCACCACAGTCGGTGCCTATCATGTGCTGGGCGGGGAACGCGGCATCCTTCAGCTTGCGCGAAATTCGGCGCAATCGGTTGCGAACTTCCAACTTGCGCCTATTCCCTTATTCATACTGATGGGGGAAATCCTCTTTCAGACCGGTGTTGCGCATCGCGCGATAGATGCCATTGAACGAGTTGTCACGCGCATCCCGGGGCGCATGTCTGTGGTTACCATTTTCGGAGGCACGATTTTTGCCGCATTGTCCGGGTCAACGGTTGCAAATACCGCGATGCTGGGCAGTACGCTGCTGCCAGGCATGTTGAAACGGGGGTATCATCCATCCATGGCGATGGGGCCGATCATGGCATCCGGCGCGATTGCAATGTTGATCCCGCCTTCTGCACTTGCTGTTTTGGTTGGTTCATTGGCGGGGATTTCCATCGCTGGTCTGCTGATTGCCGGCGTGATCCCTGCGCTGCTGCTGGCGATTTTGTTTGTCGTCTACGTCGTGGGCCGCAGCATCCTGGACCCTTCGGTCGCGCCCCCCGAGGTGTTGGAGCAGATGAGCCTTAAGGAACGCTGGACACCCTTTGTGATCTACGTTTTGCCGCTGTCGGTGCTTTTCCTTGTGGTTATCGGGTCCTTGCTGCTGGGCATCGCGACCCCCACGGAAAGTGCCGCCTTGGGCAGTCTGACGGCCGTTGCCATTGGCGCGGCTTACCGCTCGCTGAGTTGGGCCAAGCTCGGTCGCGCATTGATGGAAACGCTCAAACTGTCCGTCATGATCTTGTTCATCATCGCTGCCAGTCAAACCTTTGCGCAGGTTCTTTCGTTTTCTGGTGCGACCAATGGGCTGATCAATGCGATCAACAGTTTTGATCCTACCCCCCTGATGGTTCTTTTGGGCATGATCGCAATACTGTTGTTTCTTGGGTGTTTCATTGACCAGGTGTCCATGCTGATGGTCACCGTCCCGGTTTTCGTGCCGTTGGCGCAGGCAATGCAGATCAATGAACTGATCCTGGGCGTGGTCTATCTGCTCACAATGGAGATCGGACTGCTGACACCACCCTTCGGGCTGTTGCTGTTCGTGATGCGCGGTGTCGCACCGCCTGAAATTCGGATGCGCGATATCTATGCTGCCGTGACGCCATTCCTGCTGATCAAATTCTTCGTCCTTGGATTGGTGGTCTGGCTGCCTGCTTTGGGTACCTGGCTGCCGGGATTGATGGGGCGCTGATATATGGGCCTGCCGGCCGCTGAAACATGGGTGTTTTGGGATGTGGTTTTTCCTGAGCCATCCAATGGCCCGTCTGATTTTCACAGACGGCTTTCACAGGTATCCTGCCGCAACGCGATCTGACCCCTTTTGCGCCTAACCGGGCTGCGCTGCACATTGTCTATCGCCCCGCCTCTGCGGAATGATAGGATTAGCTTCTGACACTGGTGAAACGAAGTGCTAGGCTGGTGCCGATTGGTCGGGAAACAGAGTGATGAAAGATATTGCGACATGGCTGGCGGCAGTCGATCTGGAGAAACTGCTACCCTTGTTCGAGGAACAGGAAATTGACCTCGCAACTGTTCGTGAACTTACCGAAGAAGACATGCGCGAGCTGGGTCTGCCCATGGGCCCTCGCAAGAAATTGGCAAAGGCCATCGCGGCACTGAATGCCGCCCCCCCTGCGGCCACTGGCGATGCTGAGGAAAAACTGGACATCGCTACTGCTGCAAAGGGACAAAGCAGGCAGGTGACCATTCTCTTTTCCGATCTGTCAGGATTTACAAATCTATCTGCCGAAATCGGCGCAGAAGAGACGCATTCACTGCTGCAGGCCTTTTTCGAAGTTGCCGATGATATCGTGCGCCAGCACGGTGGTGTGGTGGACAAACATATCGGCGACAGCGTCATGGCGGTATTTGGCGTCCCGGTGGCCTATGGAAATGAGGCCCAAAGAGCGATGAATGCCGCCCTTGCCATCCAGGCCGCCATGCCGGAAATCAGCGCAAATGTCGGGCGGAGCGTGCAGGTTCATATCGGGCTGGCCAGCGGAAGGGTCGTGGCTGACCGCGTGGGGTCTGACGAGAAATTCACCGTCATTGGCGACTCTGTCAATCTCGCGGCGCGTCTGACCGACCGGGCCGGTGCCGGACAGACAATTGTTTCTGAAAACGTGCGATCATCTCTGCCCCTCGATGTCCAGATCGGAGAGGAACTGACCTTTAGCCTGAAAGGCTTTGATAGACCGGTGTCCGCCTATCTGCTGGCCGAGCAGCAAGAGCTGCCGCAAAATACCGCCCAGCTGACGCCGATCATTGGCCGCTCCAAGGAAATAGCGCAATTCCGGTTTGTCCTGTCCGAATGTCTGGGGTCCGGAATTGGCCAATTCGTCTATGTGCGCGGGGAGGCCGGAATAGGAAAAACCCGCCTGCTCAAAGAATTTGAGCGCCTGGCAACCCAGGAGAATGTCGATTGCCACAGGGCATTGGTTCTCGATTTCGGGGCCGCACACAGGCAGGATGCCATCCGCGCCCTTGTAAGAAGCCTGATCGGGATCAGGGTGAATGCAGAAAAGAACGAACGCCTTGCCGCAGCAGAAAAACTTGCCGGATCTGGGGTTCTGAGCGACAGCGAGCGAGTCCACCTCAACAGTATTTTGGGATTACCACAGCCAGAGGATCTGATTGCCTTGCATGACGCGATGGCGGCGGACATGCGCGCTGACGGGCAGCGGCAGATCTTCTTCAGCCTGATCGAAAAGGCAGCTGCCCTGCGTCCGCTGTTGCTGATCATAGAAGACATTCACTGGGCCACTGCGCAGACCCTGTCGACCATTGCCGAAACCGTGCGCCGCATCGGGGATGCCAAGGTCATTGTTCTTGTGACCACACGGATCGAAGAGGACCCGATGGGGCAGCTTCACCGACAGGGCCTTGGGGCGACATCGCTGACAACATTGGACCTGCGCCCGCTGCGCCCCGAAGAGGCGCTGGCGCTTGCTTCGGCATTTCCCGACCCCATGAGTGACCTTACAAGGCTCTGCATCGAACGGTCTGCCGGAAACCCCCTGTTCCTCGAACAATTGCTGCGCAATGCAACGGCAACTGGGTTCAATGCAGTGCCGGACACGGTCCAAAGCCTTGTTCAGGCAAGCCTCGACAGCCTTGGCCCCAGAGACCGCGAGGCGCTGGAAGCGGCCGCGATTATCGGACAACGCTTTCATCCCGATAGTGTTTGCAAGATTATCCATGCGAACGATTATGATTTTTCCGAACTGATCGTCAGGCGTCTGATCCAGCTGGAAGGCGATCTGTACCTCTTTTCTCATGCGCTGGTGCGTGACGGTGTCTATGCGTCCATTCTGGGGTCGCGACGCCGGGAATTGCATGCAATTGCAGCAGAGTTTCTTGGCCAGTCGGATCTGTCCCTTCGTGCACAGCATCTGGAACAGGCGCAAAGCCCCGATGCCGCAAAGGCCTATCTGGACGCGGCCAATGCAGCCGCAGAAGAACAGGACGAAGAGTTCGCTCTTGAACTTTGTGCCAAGGGCGAAAGCCTGTCAGGCCAGGACGATATCCTTCTGGAGCTGCTCTTTCTCAAGGGCAGGATATTGCTGACATTGGGCCGAACCCGCGACTCGATTGATGCCTTCAGCCAGGCAAAGGAACTATCGGTCTCACAGGATGACCAGTGCCGTTCGCTGATTGGCATGGCCGAGGGCCTGCGTGTCGCCAACCGAAATGAAGAGACCATTGAAAAGCTGGAACTGGCAGAAGCCATGTCTGCCAGTATGCCTGCCTCTGAACGGGCCCGCATCTTTCATCTGCGCGGAAGCGTCCTGTTTACCCAAGGAGACCGCGAAGGCTGTATTGCATCGCATAACACCTCGCTGGAACTCGCCAAACTGGCCGGGGATCCGGCATCACAAGCAATGGCACTGAGCGGAATTGGTGACGCCTCTTACCTGCAGGGTCTCATGATCAATGCCCGGGACAGATTTGATGAATGCGTAACCCTTTGCAAAGAACATGATCTGGGCCGCATCGAAGTCGCAAACCGGCACATGGTCGGATGGTCACGGGTCCATCAGCTTGAATTTCGAGAAGCGCTTGAGGATGCGCGCACCAATGCGGGACTGGCAAATCGGGTTGCAAATCGTCGCGCCGAAGTTCTGAGCCTTCAACTGATATCCTACACCAGTTTAAAGCTGGGCGAGTATCACGAGGCCGAGAAGGCCGCAAAAGCCACGGTCCTGCTTGCTGATCAGATTGACGCTGTTGTGTTCTCAATCACGGGGCTGACAATATTGGCGCAGGCGCAATTGGCTTTGGCCCGCCCAAACGATGCCAGGGACAGCATTTCCAAGGCCCTGGAAAAACTCAAGGGCACAGGCAGAAATTTCGTCGGTCCTTACACCCTTGCAGTGGCGGCAAGCCTTGCGACAGATCCGGCAATGCGACGCGATTATCTGCAGGACGGCCTGGCGGCACTGGAGGATGGTGTCATTCATAATCACACGTGGTTCTGCGATGTCATATCAAACATTGAGTTTGAAGATGGTCACTGGCCTGCCCTGCTGGAACATGCCGACAGGGTCGAAGCAGCCTTCAGGAAACAGCCGCAGGCGCATAGTGCATTTATTGCAGGTCGTGCGCGCGCCTTGGCCAGATTTGGGCTGGGACAATTCAGCCCAGCATTGCAAGAAGAGATAAGACACCTCATTTCGGTCGGTGAAAAGGTCGGCCTGCAACCAGACACGCGCATCCTTTCTCAATGCCTTCAGAAAATGTCTGTCGGATAACAGCGATGCACCAGATGCGCTGTGATTGATTGGGCCAGACTTTTCAACGGGCAAACCGTGATTGACATGGCGACGCTGCAATCGGTGACGTTTGATCGCCACGACACCCCGGCAGCCGTCCGCGCCACGAAAAGGCATGGTTGGTTCTGGACGCAGAATTCAGGTGACATCACCAAGCGGTGCAACCGTCTGATCCTGATCAGGCCGGGACAGGATGCCCCCTGCATCAAGAAACAAACAGAACAAATCGAACGCTACCCAAGGTGCTGATCTGCCGGTTCTAGACCGCGTTATTCTCTGCCGCCACTTTGGCCCATGCCCGCTTTATCGAGGCAACCAATACCTCGACATCTGCCTTGGACGTCTGGTGCCCAATGACCGAGACGCGGATAATCGGGCCACCGCGCCAATCCCCATGCGATGGATAGACAAGGCCCTCTTGGTGGATCGCATCAAGCACGGCCGGGGTCAAAACATCGCGCGCGGCTCCCGCGCCGCAATGGAATGCGACCTGGTTGCAGGCGACATCGTTCAAAACCGTCAGTCCGGGAATATTCGAAAGTTCCGCAGCGACCCATTGTGCCAATTCGCAATGCCGCGCGACCATCTCTCTGACGCCCCGTTTTCCCATCGTCTTGAGGATCGCGTAACTAGGAATGCCGCGGGCGCGTCGGGACAGTTCTGGCACGGTATCGCCCATGTCCTGTACCGCACCGGCACCTGGCAGATAGGCCGCTTTGGCCGACATTGCCGTCACCAGTGGTTCACGGTCACGGGTGATGACCATGCCTGCGTCATAAGGGGCATTCAGCCATTTGTGCAGATCAACAGCCCAACTGTCTGCGTCTTCGACACCTGTCAGCCGGTGGGATAACTCTGGCACCGCATTGACCCAAAGGCCAAAGGCACCGTCAACATGGACCCAGGCCTGTTTTTTGCGCGCGATGGGGATGATCTCGGCAAAGGGATCATACCCGCCGGAGTTGATATGCCCGGCCTGAAGAATAACCAGAATCGGGCCGTTCAGGTCCTTTATCGTTTCGCGGAAATCATCGGTGCGCATACGTCCCTGATCATCCGTCCGCACCCTATGGACACGTTCGGCCCCCAACCCCGCATAGCGCAAGGCTGCGGCCGTCGCTGAATGAGCCTCGGCACCGATCACAACTTGAATTTCCGGTGCGCCAAACAGGCCTTGGGCCTCAACATCCCAATTACTGCGCCGCAAAAGCGCATTGCGCGCGGCCATGACAGCCGCCGTATTTCCCAAGGTTGCCCCGGTGACAATGCCAACACCACATTCAGAAGGAAGGCCCAACAAATCAATGACCCATGTGCAGACCGCATTTTCCATCACAACCGAAGTGGGCGTCGCGGCCGCATAGGCAGAGTTTTGCCCCCAAGCAGAGCACAGGATATCGGCGGCCAAACCGACCGGATGAGACGCCCCAACAACATAGCCGAAAAAGCGCGGTGAAACAAAATGCATCAAGCCTGCGTCGCCGTCAGCAACGATGGTGTCGATGACAGCTGCTGCGTCCTGTCCCATCTCATTGAGTGTGCCACCCAGCAGCCTTGTTGCTTCCGCTGCGTCTATCTTTGGCAGGATTTTTTGATCCGAAACATTTTGCCGATAAGAGATCGAATGCTCAACGGCCCGCATGATCGCTGCGGTTTCGCCCTTGCTTAAACCCACCTTGAAAACTCCTAAAAAATCCTGCTGGGATAGTATTGCATCCGCATCGGTCAATTAGACAGTTTTTTATGCCCCAATGTTTGAACGGGGGGGCAGCAGACCGGCGACAGGGCCCCAAGGGCGCAGCCGATTGGTTGGGGCACCTGCCCCGGTCCTCTTTGGCAAAGCTTTACAGATGACTTTGTGGTCTCATCAGCCCCACAAAAAACAAGGACCGGTCAGCGGAAAACCACAGCAAAGCCGCATCACAGTTTGCTTTCCAGCCGTTCAACCTGCCGCTTTACGCGGGCTGCTTCTTGGCTGTGAACTGCTCTGCCGGTTCATATTTACGCACGCACAGACGCAGCAGCGGCGGCACGGTCAGCAATGTCAGGAAGGCCGACATCGACAAGCCACCCACAACCACAGCGCCCAAACCCCGGTAAAGTTCTGACCCTTCGCCGGGAAATATGATCAGTGGCAGCATGCCCATCACGCTGGTGAGGGTGGACATAAAGATCGGCCTGATCCGGTTACGCGTCGCCTCTTCTATCGCGTCAACGGGATCCATGCCGTCATAGCGCAGGTGATAGAGCGTCTGGTGCACGATCAAGATCGCATTATTCACCACGATCCCCACAAGGATCACAAAGCCCAGTAGCGTTAGCATATCCAGCGGTTGGGTTTGATAGGTGTTCAGCAAGGCCAAGCCCCCAACACCCCCTGCAGCCGCGACCGGCACAGAG
>Ga0136655_1000687_pt1 | contig 15467 bp, 22 predicted proteins | sample CPBDNA_2_FD_94863 | JGI IMG/M metagenome (GOLD analysis project Ga0136655, IMG submission 94863) | Freshwater to marine salinity gradient microbial communities from Chesapeake Bay, USA - CPBay_Spr_15_0.8_DNA (version 2) | ecosystem: Environmental > Aquatic > Marine > Coastal | place: USA... | reverse complement strand
CCCTTTGGGGGGAAAGAAGACAGGGGCGGCGGGAGTGTCCTGTGTCGTTCTTAAAAAAGGCTTTGGCTTTGCGTTTTCATTTTTCTTTTCGATTGCGCGTTGGCTTCCAAGTTTTCCGCCGTGGCTTCGGTTGCAATGGAGGTGCGCTATTCCTGATCCGTCGAGGCCGGGGGTTAGGTCTCCGGTTAGGGCTAGTGGTGGTTCGTGGTCGGCGCTTGCTCCTTGGGGGCTGTTGCGGGGTAGTGTCATGTCGACGGGGTAACCGCACCGGATACAGGTTGGTTCGCAGTTTGCGAGCACCTGCTTGACCCATGTTTTGTAGGCGGCTGTGTTGCGCCCCTGCCGGGGTGTGGTCATTGGTTTGTCCTTTGCTTACCCATAATGATTCGGCTTATAGCGTCTTGGGGGTACCCCTTATCCCGAGCTTGGGCGGCCCTCATTAGTCGGCCTGTGAGATCTTCTCGACAGTACATACAGGGCCATACTCCGTTAGTGTGGTTGATCCATCCTTTATAGCAGTGTGTGTGCTCGCAGCTGCAGCCTGTCTTAGCGCAGTGTGCGTCGTAGAGACTGTATGTAATTGGTTTGCGTGTCTGTTGTTCCATTGTGTTTCCCCTAGTGTTTGTCTCGGCAGTCTCAGTCTCTGTGGCCAGAGCCTGCCTCGTGTTGTGGTTGGTTTTCGATAATACTCACCCTACCTACGCGTTCGGGCGTGTTGCCTGTGCTACCCGCGGCCAGTGCTATTTCCTCCGTCATCCTGGTCAAGCGGCTACCCTGTAGAGATCTGAGCGCCAGGGCATCACGCGCTACTCCTATGCCTATGGTGGTGACCATTGCTCGGCCATAGCTTGGGCTATTCCTGTGAAAGTTCTTGAGCGTTCTTTCCAACGATTAGGACCTGGACTCATCATGTGAACTCTTGGCTCTCTACCGTCTACTACTTTTGTAGGCTCCAGCTTAGGTAGGTTCTTTAACCAAAGGCAAGTTGCCTTGGTTTCTCCATGCCCATATTGCCAAGGCTGAATGATCTGATCAGGTTTCCGTACTTTACTACTAATCACTGACACAGGATTCTCTAAGGCTATTGACTCTATATCTGCACTAAGTAACAGCTTTACAAACTCAAGAGCCTCTGCCTGTTCCTGCTGCTTGTTTTTGAACCAGCGAGCTCCTGACACTGCTAAGTGTGTGCAAGGAGGATGGGCAATCATCAGATCCCAGTTCTGATCTAATAAGTTTCTTACGTCGCCTTTGTAGTGTGGGCCATTTGTTTCGCTAGGCAACAGGTCACAAGACAAGGCGTCGTGTCCTTTTCTTATGAAAGCATCTCTTACTATTCCTGAGTATTCACAGGCGACAAGTACTTTCATGTCTGTAGCGAGTCGATAAGGCCCGAAGCATCGTGCTTGTTTACGTCGGCAATGCTGCTCACAGGTTCTTTATTCATTGAGGTAAGCCAAGCGTTTACAGCTGCTAACTTGTCCAAGTCATCTCGTGTGCCTTGCTTGCCAAGTATGGCGTGTATGGCTTTGACTTGGCCCTCTGTTGCCGGGTACATGCTGGACCCTTTAGTGGTTACACCTGTACCTCGAGCGCCTGGCTTTTCAACGTACACATGTGGCTCTTGTGTGACCCATGGATCATCCTGGAGCTTCTCTGTCGTCTGGATTACTTTGGATCGCTCTTTAGCGTGTTGGATCTCATCGAGTGTGGCGATGCTGGCATCTATGCCAATGCCTAGGGCCCCAATAGCCCTGCCCCAAGCGCTCGTCTCGAGATTCTGGATCTCTGATCCTCGAGTGAATGGTGTTGTGCCTGGCACGATCTCCCATGCTGTACCGATACCAGGTCGAGGATCGTCTGGAGTGCGGTAGGCGTATGCCCTACCGATTACCCATCGTTTGCCGTCGATGTCGATGAACTCTGGTGGGTCCATCTGGAGCGAGCCTTCAGGGTGTCGAGCCATAAATAGTTTGATTCGGCTCGGTACATCGATGTAACCGTCGAGGTTGTATCCACTCACGATATTAAACTGTCTATAAGTTTAGCCAGGGTAAAGATAGAAACGTATGGTTCGTTTTTTATTATTTTGAATCCTTTTGGCAAGTCTTTTTCTGCTGTAAACTCCCATTTTAATTGAACGAGATCCATAAGATCCAGAATACCAGCGCAGTAATCGCAGTCTGCTCTATGAAAGCCCTCGTTTTTTTCTATGGCATGTGGTTTCATTAGCGATGACCTCCTGCGATATGCCTATTTGCGTTCCTTTGGGCTGCTTGCCGGAGCCTTTTTTGCTGAGTGATGTGCAACAACCGAGCATCTCTCTTCGAGTACTCATCGAGGGCAACACAATTCATACAAACACTCTCCATGACATGCATACGGTAGCCACACTTCACACATGTAATGATCGGTTCGCTCATCCTTTGCCCCCTGAATGTCCCCAAATGAAACCGATTATGAGCCCGAATGTGAGGCAGGCTAAGCCAAGTATCGCTGGGCTCATGCTGTGCGCCTCCATACTCTAATTACTCGACCGTTATTTGACTCACGGGTCGATACCACGAAATTGCCCTGGGACTCTATGAGGCCTTGACTATTCCATGACCGGAATAGTGCGCCGATCTGATTTGGGTGGCCTAGCGGTTTCCCTATGGCCTCAATGAGTAAGTCTGCGCTGAATAGTCCACCGATAGCCAGTGATTTGCGGAATATGGTGGCTTGCATTCTCCAGGCTGGGTCGATCTCTGCGAGCACCTGGACATCTTCGCGGTCGAACCGTTCGCAGTATGTACAAAGTTGCCCGGTGCAATTGTGGCCGGGTCGGTCTAATTGAATGTCCCCTATTGAATCGAATAACGCTTCGTCTTGCATTGTTCCCCTTTTCGTTCTAGTGGCTAGTGTGGTGAGTGACCGCCCCACTAGAAAGGCGGCCACTCGGAGACCTCCCCGGCTCATAGTCCGGGGTGCGCGGCTTCCCCTCCGCTGGTAGGTCTGTGGGTCAATAATGGTGAGCCGGTAGCGCATTGTCAAGGGCTTTAGCGAATCTCGGGCGTGTTCGGCATAATTTCGGGGCTCCACCTATGCGACATTGTGCGGCGGTAGGAAAGTGTCGGCTTACCGTCCCGCACCGTTATAAGTAATTGGCCGCGTAGGTCGAGGTCTTCGAGTTCGAACGTGTGGTAGGTGGCGTTTAGCACCCGTGGCGCGTTTGGTTCCAATGTTTCGCCCCCTGTCCATTGTTCCATGCTGTGTAAAATGCTCGGTCTTGATAGTAGCGGTTCCATGTTTGTATGGGTTTAGCGCGTAGGGCTTTAATGTCGTCTATTAGACCGTCTTTAGTGTCCCTAGATTCTTTAATCATTTGATAGGTAAGGCTTATGCGCCATTGAGAATCGAGAAACTGATACGCGCCGCTAGCGGTGCTTATGCTTGACCTTGCCCTATAGTTAAACCGGGATTCCCTGTGCATAATGCACTTGCGAACCCCTGCCCATTTACTGTCATAATGCTTACCCGTGTACAAACTAGGCTCGTAACCTTTCCAATCTTGGGCGTCCGTTGAGTTGGCTACACATGCGGGGGCCGTAATAAGGGCCGCGCACATGAGTATTTCGGTTAACATTCGGGCTCAATAATTGTAACGGTGCTCGATATTCGCACCCGCTTACCAATAATACTGTCGAGGCTTTGCCGGTCTATTCGGCGTTGGCCGCCCGGTGTAGTAATGGCGTTTATTTGTCCGTTGTCGGCGTAGCGTCTAATAGAGTCCCGCGAGACTCCGAGTAGTTCGGCGGCTTTGCCGGGTTTAATATATTCGGTCATGTGTTCCCCTTTAGTTAGGGTTCGAGACTACCGGTTATTTTCGTGCTTTACGTGCTTTTGCGAGTTCGCGTGTCCACCGGGCTTTAGTAATTGGGGATCGAGCCAATATCGGTAACGGATATATAGACCCGTCCCGGTCGGCGTATGAGGTAAACGAAATATGTATGTGGGCGGTATGTCCCCAATTCCCGTGACGCCATGACCAAAAGGTCTTCTTATATGTCCCGGACGCTATCCGGTTTTCGTACACCACATATTTAAGACGATTCGAGCCGGGTAAACCTGACGCGGCGTAGTCGAGTAGTTGGTTGGCTAGTCTTCGGGCGGTTCGCCCGTTACGGGCCGTTCCTTTACCCATGTTTTCGTCTACGTCAATCGCCCTAACAATTTGACCCACACCACTTGGATTGTGGTCGCTAATTCTTTGAGAGTGAGCATAATCGGCCACCCACCCGTCCGAGGTTTTCGAGCGCTTAGGCCATCTGCGGTCTATTTGATCCCGAAGGGTTATACCGCCTTTACAAAGTTTCGCCATTATGTGTCCCATATCTCGGGTCGTCCCCGTTGAGCGCGTTAATAATGACAGGAATAACGGCGGCGCTTATAGCCACAATTAGCGGGTGTACATCCGCGGTCACTACCCATGAGGCTATCGCGCCAAGTGCGGCCCCTGCCGTAATTTTGACTATGGAACCTTCCCACGTTTGTGCTAGCCATTGTGCCATTAGTTGTCCATTCCTACGTGTTGTATTAGTTTGTCTACCTTGTGCGCTAAGTCTGCGAGTGATTCCCCGCCGTTCCTGTAACCGGGTTGAATCGACTTCGTGGCTTTGGCTATTTCTTCGCGAACAACATTACGCACAAGCCACACTAAGCCGGCTCCCATAATTCCAAGTATGGCTAAGACTGTTGCCGTTAGTCCTATGTAATCCGCGATATCCATTGGTTTACTTTGCGGCAAGTTTTGCCCGGACGGCGGCGCGGGCGCGTTCCGTATCGGTCAAAGCTTTAACCTTGGCGGGTGTTTTTTTCTTTGGTTTTTCTTCGTCCTGGGGGGGTGTATCTACGTGTAGTTCCTGCTCGATTTCACTCATTACCGGCTCCTAAATTGGGGTACATAACGCTAATCATTTGGTCAGTAAATCCGAGGGTTTTAGCGTGTGTTATTGCGGCGGCGGTTGCTTCCGCTTGGGCTTTGGCTTGTGCTTGTGCTTCGCTTGCGGCTTGTTCAGTTGCCTCTTGATCCGCCTCGTATTGTGCAATTTCGGTTTTGTTCATTTCTCTTTCGATTTTTTGGCCTGTAAGAGCGTTCACTATTACTACGTTCACAATGATGCCTTTCTTCCATATACCCAAAGTGTCCCAGTTATCGTGCCGGAGGCTGGTAATATTGTAAATCCGTCAAATGAGGTAGTGCCATTAAATGCAGTTCCAACTATTGTCCGGTTGATATCGGGGTCAGCGGAACTTGAATCCGACATAATTACTGTTTTTGCTGTTTGGAATGGATTAGCAACACTAATTTCAATTAAATTGGGATCAACGTTTGCGTTACCTACAATTCCAAAAGGATCATTATTCGCTCTAGTCATTAGTGAATAACCAGTACTCGCAATGTAAACGTAGAATCCCGAATACCTATAATTCGTAGTTGTGTTATCGGTTCCACCTGATCGCAACCTGCACCTAATAAGTGATTGGGCAGATTGAGTCCCAACCCAAACAAGCTCGTAAACAGTATAAAGGGCGCTAAAGCATGAATCTATAGAGACGCTTGACGCGGCTGAAACTGTCGCTGATGTGATTAAGGATAATCCGGGGCTGCTGCCTGCCGCTACCCATGCCGTACCGTTGTAGTACTCCGTGGCGTTAGTGTCCTGTAAGTATGAGTATTGTCCGTCTGTTGGTGTTGGTAGGGCCGTGGTTCGTGCCGCCGAATTTGCAAAAGGTAGGACGCCTACTAGGTCTACACGCTCGGCTAACGACTCCGAGACTGCCGGGTAGTTGGCTACAAGGTCGGACGACTCCACATATGGGGAGCCGGGTAGAGTTAGTGCCATTTTCTTTCTCCTATGCCGCTAGCGAATTATTATTAAGTATTTGGAACCATTGCAAGTCTGTTGGTACTGCGCTCCATAATAGCGTGGGATCGACCTCACCCCACGTAATTGTTTGGAATGAATAACGCGGGTCGGAAAGCGACAGGGTTAAAATATGCTCACCGGGTACGTAAACTTCGCCCCAACCTTCGACTAGACCTAGATAGTTAGCCACGGGTGCCGGTTGCGGTAGGTCGGAAAGTGACACGGCCATACCTGACACGAGGCTTAACACGAGATCGCGGGTTGTTTCGTCGAGGTTATGCACTAATATAGAAATGGCGCCAAGACTCCATAAGGGGTTTGCTTGGGCGGTAATAATGTTTCCGGCCCTGTCGATAACGTCAGCCGAGTATCGAAGCTCGGTGTTGAGGCGGTATTCCCGTAAATCGTAGGCGGCGATACTTGCGGAGTCCGTTTGTGTGGTTTCGTGTGTCTCGTTGTACCCCAAAACGGTTACGGAGTTAATAATGCTTTGGCGGGTGCGTGACCACGTTGGGGTAAAAATAACGGTTTCGGGCGGTATAATCGTGGGCGGTAGGATTATGCCGAATTGATCCCATTGGAGGGTTTGCACCGCCCATGTGCCGAGAGTGCCCCCCCATGTGCCACTAAATGAGGTTATACCGCGTTCCCCGTAGGACTCAAATACAAGATTCCCGGACGGGTTATCGAAATAGGTTGCTCCGGCCCATTCCGCTATTTGGCTAAGGTAGGTGAGCGCGTTAGTGGGTTGAATGTCTGACCCGGTAACTTGATTTAATTGAACGTCCGGGTCGGCACCGTTAAGGAACGGTATCCCCACGGTGGTTAACACGTCTTCGACCCGTTGACGCACCGATTCATGCGGCCAGCCGGTTGCTCCTACTTCGACGAAACCCACTCGGGATAGTTCACCTATACCGGTTATTGTGGAGACTGCTACCGGTGGTTCGCTTGATAAATGGGTAATCGTGACGTCCGAAACTCGACCCGTGAACCGGTCGAACCCGTAGGCTTGTATTTGTAAAACGTCCGATATTTCAGCGTTAACCCCGACCGGGCCTCTAATAATTATTTGAGCGTTAGACGGTTGAGGGCTTGAAGTAATGTCAGACCTACCATGTTGGATTTGTACTTGAAACTCGACGTTTTCAAGGTCAAGGCTTACCCCGTTTAGAAATATGTCGCTTATCACGATAAGACCGCCGGGATCGGGGCACCGTTACGGGCGTCAGCGGAACGCACAAGGTTTTGCAAGGCTTGAGCCACGGCGGCATTAGTTAGGGCTACTTGTTGGCGTTGCGCTTGCGCGACTTTCTCGGCTCGGGCCGCTGTGCTAATTGCTTCAACTTCGGCTATTGCGTCTGCAATGTCGCTTAATAGTTGTGCTTTGAATTTTGCCCCTACGGGTTTCGCCATGTTTTTGCCAAGTTTATTTAATCTTTGTGTTTCTTTGGCTAGTTGTGTGGCTAGCCCGTTAACAGTTTCAACGGCTGACATTTCTCCGGCTATAAGAAACTCGGGGACTAATCCTTGCGCTAATGTTTTAGTAACGCTTTGAACGTCTACCCATTTATCATTAAGCGTTTGAATTAAACCTTCTCCGCCTTCGAGCATGTCGGTAACGATTGCATTACCTACGGGGGCTCCAAGGCTTGCTAATTCCTCAATTAGTCCTTGATCGACACCACTTGCTTTAAGTTTTGTGAGGTTATTGCCGAAAGCTTTGGCTAGGTCTAATTGTTTGTCAAAAGCGGTTAACCATGATTCGCCGGTCTTTTCCCCGTTTTTATCAAATTGCCCACTAAATGCGGCACTAAGGTCAAGGGCTGACAGTAAGTTATTTTGAATTCCGACCGCGTAATCGTCTACGGCTTTGCTAGCGTCTTTAAGTAACCCTATTTCGGTTTCTAACGCGGTAGCGGTTTCCGACATTATTGTTGCGCGTTTTTCGAATTGGTTTTGTAGACGTTTTTCGGCTTTAGTGAGAGCGTCAACCGCTTTAGTATTTGAGCCGGTGGAAGTAGTGTTGTCGTCGGTTTCGTCCGTGGCTATTTGATAAGCCAGGGGCACATGGCCAAGAATTCGTGTCATTCTTTCAACGTATTCGGCCTCTTGCTTTTGTGCTATACCAGAATCATACGCGCTTGCTATTAAACCTTTTTTGCCTTGTATCGCGTCAATTGCGGCTAATCTTTGTGCTTGCGCTAACGCTACGGTCGAGTCGTAAAGCGAATCAATAAAATCAGTTGTAGTACGAGCTTCTTCCCCTTGGGCTATAAGTGCGTCTACGGTGTTGTAGATACCGGGGGCCAATAGTTTGAGTTGTATGCCGTAAAGTTTTGCGGCGGTTACAAGGGGGCTTTGTTCTTCTGCGGAGTCTTTGGCGGCTTCACCATTGTCGGTTAAGCCTTGAGTTAATTCGGCTAAGTTACCTACAAGAATACCGACACCACGGGTGAAGTCACCAACAACAATGCCACCGGTTTTAATGGTTTCGGCCATGCCTTTAGACCCGCCCATGGCTTTAGACGCAGACTCTAGGGCGTCAACTAAACCAATGCCTATTTCTGCTTTAGCGTCTTCGACGGCGGCCTGTAATATCTTTTGAGTGTTGGCTAAGCCTTCGGAGGTTCGACCGAAGTCCCCTTGTGCGTCCGTGGTTTGGCTTAAGATTTCTTGATGCGCGGCTAATACTTTTTGTTGTTGGTTAAGCGCCCCGGAACCGTCGTATATACCCATTTCCATAGCGCGAGCCCGGAGGGTTGCATCGTCGAGTAGTACACCAAAGTTTCGTAGTGGTTCGGACTCTCCACGGAGGGCGGCACCAATGGCGGTTATGGCTTGCTCGGGTGTCGAGTTGTTGAATGAGGCTAGGTCGGCGGAAAGGCTAACGAGTTCGGTGGAGAAACCTACAAGCCCTTCCCCTGATAGTCCGGCGGCTTTACCAAATTGGGCGAATGTCGCGGCGGCGTTGAGTGCTTGCTCTTGTGTTTGGCCTAGTGATGTTACGGCAGTTTCGGCAAATTGTAAAATACTTTGTGAAGATTCACCGAAGATTACGCCGACTTTGTTTTGTGTTTCTGCTAAGTCTCGGGCCGCGCCGATAGCGTCTCCGGCTAGTTTGACGGCAAAAGCACCCGCGGCCACGGCAGCACCGATTAAGGCGGGTTTTAAGAATTTGTCAATTGAGCCACCGAACCCTTTTACGTCTTGCTCGGCTTTGTTAATGTTTTTGTTAAAGTTTTTTAGGTCTGCCGCTAGGTATACGGTTAAGGTTTTTCCGCCGGCCATTAAAGTGCCCACCTTCCAATAGCCCTGTCCACGGCTTTGCCCCATTCCTCAATAGCATCACCTTTATAAGTTCGGGCGTATTGAATCCAGTTACTACCACTACCAAATGCGGGCGGAACTCGGCCACCGGCTCGGCCCCTGTTACCTTTGTCGGCGGGATATCGAAGCATATTCGCAGTCGCTCCACCTCTAGCAACTTTCCGATTTCCGCCGATCATAATTTTGGGTAGTCGGTCAGAGCCCGCCCGAACACTTTCCGCTAGATCCTGACCCCACGGCCCGGCGTAAGTTAACGCGGCGTCTTTCCACGCGGGAACCATGTATTTATTAGCAATTACTTTTGATGAAGTTCGAAGTTCTTTAGCGGCATCTTTTGGAAGTTTGTTAAAGTCGCGTAGCAATTCGCCGAGTCCCTCTATTTGGACTTCGGACTTTTTAGCCACTTTCTAACTCCTCTAATATGGTGACGATTTCGCGGGGCGTAAGCCTTTTAACTTCTTCAATTGTCCACCCGGTACGCAAGGCCATTTTTATGATTAGTCGGTAATGGCTTCCGTTTGGGTAGGGTTTACGGTTTCGCTCACAATGTCAACGCGGCACCGTGTGGTACGGGCCCACGCTTTGACTTGTGCAAGGTTTAACGGTTCTTTGCCTTCCGCGTAGTAGTAGGCAATGGTGAGGCGTAATCCTTGCTCGCTTGGGCTTTTGTTCCCTTGCAATTCTTCGTACATCATAAAGTCAACGGGTAAAGTTTCAACCTCCATCGGTTCTTTACCTTGTAGTTCTATTTTAAGTTTTGGATACATGGTTTCCCCCTTGACCTTAAGCGAATACTACGGAGCCGGTAAAGGACGTCGAACAGGTTGCAATACCGTCAGCGGCGAAAGTTACTTCAGCGGATTCGATATACATTGCGGCACCCGTCCACGATCCTGTTGCACTTGAAACAACTACGGCAACCGGTGTCGCGGCGGCGATAGCGGTTTGCAATGCTTCGAACAGTCCGGAGTTTTCGTCGTACAAAAACTCTAGGGCCATTGTGCTGTTAAGGTCGGTTTGATCAAACGCGACACTAGACAGGGTTTTTGTTCGAACAATGGTAGGCGTCGTGGTGACGGTGCCGGAGGTTACTTGGTCTTCATACGCTACTGCGGGCGTTCCTACCTCAACGGTAAACGCGGCGCCTGCTACTGATACTGCGGCCATTTTTTTATCCTTCTTTCATTTGCATAGATACGTTTATTTCGGTTGACATTACGGTTCCTTGTGCCCCCAGGCTTAATAGTTGCGGGGCGTTTATTACTTCCACCGACACGGTATTAGGGAACGCTACAAGTAGCGCGTCTATGGCGTCTTCGGTGGCTATTGTGGCTGATTCATTTACGCGGGCGTTGATGTTAATAAGTATCCGCCAACGTATTTCATAGTTTAAGTTTGACCCCAACCGGCTCGGCCTGATCCATGGAGAATCCGGAACGCACACTACCGAAGGCGTTATAGGTGTGGCGGGTACTGTGTCATAGACCTTGTACCCGTTACCTGATAACGCGGTAATAATTGTTTCGCGGCTTTCCGTGGCTAGGCTCACCCGATTACACCCTTCATGTCGAGGTAAGGAGCTAAGACGCCCATAACTCGACGTGTGAGCCATACCGACAAACGATATGGCCCCGGCGTGAAGTCGACCGAGATTGCTTCGCCCCCGGCACTAGACCGGGCTTGGAACATCTCGACGGCTACCGACATGGCGGCTTCCTTTGTGGGGGCCGGTTCTGCTAGTAGCGCGGCTGGGGTAATTAGGTAGCCGATCAACAAAGAGGCGGCGTCGGCAACTTGATCGAGTACGGGCGCGGAGGCTACGTCGTATTCGATATCCAAGTTATCGGCCAATTCTTGACCGTCGACTAATGCCATGCTAATCGGCTACCTATCTACTTATGGGGTTACGGTTTCAAGACCGACAATGCCCGCACCGGATACGATCATAGACGCGCCATAACCATATACGGATACGTCGCGGCCAAGTTGTGCCACGTTTTCGGACGTTGCGAGGCTTGGGCCTGATTCGATCCATTTAGCGGCTTCACGGTTGGAAACAAGAATTGCGTTTCCGCCAATGTTGCGGTCGAGGATCACGGGTAGCCCTGAAACGTTAACGGTGAGATTAGCGGCGGTTGCCGTACCTGACACGTTGAATGTTCCGTAGTTGCTTGGGAAGAATGTCGACCAACCACCGATCGTCTTGTAGACGTCAGGGGAAACGAGGACAAACTCCGCGGGCATTCCGGTAGCGGTCTGAACGTCAACCGAAGCGGCAAAGACGGCTTCGCGGAACGCTGAACCGTCCGAGTCTGACCCAATGACGTAGTTAAGCGGAGTGCGAGCCCCATACACGGCGGCGACAAAAGCAATGTCTGTAACCTGCGTGTATGAGTTAAGCATAATCCGGGTATGCGAGTCGACATAGGAAGGGCTCGACCGTTGTAGCAACTGGTAAGAAATGTCGGAACCTGCCGCGTACGTTTTCAAGTTTGCGGTGCCCTTGAGTAGTGAAATTTGGACGGAGTTAACTTCGTCCTTTTCGTCTACCTGCTCGGCCACAATGTCAGCAAGGTCACCTGACCAGTAAGGCCAGTTGAAAGTCATGCCGGTAGCGCCTGCGGATTCGATACCAAACGCGTTAATGGTTGGACGGCCAAGATCAAAAATGCCGCGTACCTGTTGCATCCAAACGGGCGGGAATACTCCGGGGTTATCGGTAGTAATCTGATCGAATAGGGCGCGTTGTTCAATTTCGCCGTTACCTACTGCGATGCGGTACTCACCGAGTGAACGGTATTTCGCGAGTGGGTGTTGTGGTGTTTCGTTTGCAAACACTCGACTGTGAATGTTGCTCATTTCTTCCCGTAGGCTTTTTACGGCTTCGCGGGCTTCGTTATCGACCGAGACTAATTCGGTCGAGTCCATTGTCTCGGACATTGTTTCTCCTTCTTCTTCTCGAATACTGCTCACTCCGGCGGTGGAGTATGCAGGGTATGGGGTTAGCGAAACTTCTAAAAGGTTCGCGGCTGTATGTTGGATAGCGTCACGAGTTTTGTTCATCACGGATTTAAGCGGGTTAAAACCGACCGATAAACCTTTAATGGTGTTGGTTCGCGCTAGTACTGCGGCGTCGCGTCCTAGTGTTGTGTCGACAATATCAAAGTCGATAAATAGGCCGTCTTCCCGGTTTTCTGCCCCGGTAATGATTCCTACGGGTTCGCCGTGACGGTAGGCAAGTGGTTTGCCTATCACGTTTTCGATATCGAATGAGCCTGGGCTAAATGATTCCCGTACTCCGCCTATCATTGTTTCGGTTCCGTAAGGTACGGCCATACCGTGTCCACTTCCGACAATGTCGCCGGCGCTGTCTTCGCGCTCTTGAAATATTACGGTTGATTCGGTGTTGAGTTGCTTCACGGTGTGACTCCTGTCGTCATGCTAAAGACTCCCAACGTGGGTAGGTCTAAAATCATTTTGGCTTCTTCGGTTGTGAGTACTTCGAGGGGCACGAGCTTTGTTATAAGGTCGGCAAGTTCGGCGGGGTTTGCTCGTAGGAAAGCGGTCGTATCAAACTTAATAGTATGGCCTCGGGGCGTGACGTCTGGCATAGATAGGCGTTGCTCGAATAGGGACATTATCGGGCGTAATGCCGTGTCGAGTAGTCCACGATAAAGGTCTGTCCGGTTAGCGTAAGTCAGGCTTGAGCCGGGAATACCTGCTCCGACCCATACGGGGTCTAGGTTAGCCAAACGTGCAATAGCGATAGCGGCTAGGTTTTTCGCTTCTACAAGTTGAACGTCGCGGGCGCTAAAACCCATGACTTGCGCGTCAATAGTGTTGTTGAGGTATGCGGTTCCGCGGTTGGCTCGGGCTTCTTCCCACGCGTCAAGTAGGGCGTCTACTTGTGCGGCGGGTAGATCGGGGCCGGAGTTTTTTAACGCTACCGTGGGTATGGGTGTTTCCGAATACATAAGGGTAGCGGCTTCTAAGGCGGCGGCGGTGGATATTGCAGTAGCACCGTTGGCTAGCCACCCGCCTTCACCTGATCCGTAAAACTTAATTACGTCACGGGTCGGGATTTGACGCCCTAAGTAATAAAACGGGTCGGCGGGTGGTTGATAGTTTTCGGCAATACCAACAAATACGGCGGGGGTATCTATGACGTCTTCGACGCGCATAACTTCAATACTTGACGGGTAGCCGTCAAAAGTGCGCTCGGTAACTAGCCAATAAGCCCGGTCGTACATAAGTAGATCGCTTAGTGTGCGTTGAATTACGGAGGCGTAAGGGTAGATTTTGCTTGGCATTTGCAAGAATGATCGGGCTACTACGGGTTGGTCGTAACGATATTCCCGAAGCCCAAACGCGCTAATCGTGTGTGTATAGGTTTTGAGGGCGTCCACAAATGCAGGTATCTGCATAGCCGTGGCTCGATCGGTTCGCCCGGCAAGTTGATTGGTGAGTAGCGCGTAAAGTCCGGCGGATTCACGAACGTGCGCGGCGGCAGGAACTTCGTCCATAGTCCGGGAAATAGACTCTTGACCGCGCACAATCGCGAGGGCTCGGGGGAACACCATGCCGCCATACTAAACGCATAGCATGACTTCAAGCCGTTGATATGTATTTGCATGCTTTAAGCGTGTCGGCGTGTCGCTACCCTGTCCTACGCCGGTATTTACTTGTATGAATAGTTGCCACGCTTCGCGGAGCCTTGGCCGCTTGGCTTACGGCAAACATCACGGCGCGGGCGGCATAAATGCCGTTTCGACCCATTGGGGCGGTAAGTACCCAACCGCCTTGACGCATGGATATTTTAGAGTTCGCGAAATGCTCTTGCAGGACTTGGCTACCGTCGTGGCGTAATTGTTGCCGGCTAAATAGGTCTTGGAGTACTTGGGTGGCGCTGACGGCTTCACGCTGACCAACTAGGGCGTCGAATTTCTGCCGTAATCGGTCAACGTAGCCGGGGGTTACTTGCACATAGATACTTGGGTGCTCGGCCCTAATCTTGGCTAGTTGTGTGTCGACTTCGGCAATAGTCCTGTGTGTGGTTACCCGAATTACGATTAGGCCGTCTTTATCGGGGGCGGCTATTGCTACTGCGTGACCCATACCGTCGAAATCAGTTTCGACCGCTACGCTCCACACGGCGTCCGGGTCTAATTGTGCATCCGGGTCTAGGGTGCCATTCCACCATTTATCTAATAGCCAATGATCGGAACGAATGACCCATTGGTTGCAATACTGGCGCCTAAACGCGGATTCTTCAATGCGGGCCCATTGTTCGGATAGGAATAGTTCCCGTTTTTCGCTCCACTCCGGTGAACCCCACTTCCACGTTGTGACTAGGGCCGGGTCGGCTTCGGCGGGTGCGCTCCACTCAAGTAATAGGACGGAGCTTGATTCTTCGTCGTCCAGGCGGTCTAGTGCGCGTTGCCGGTACGACTGCATAAGATCACTTTGTGAATCGCCTGCCGTTGATACTAAATAGATTTGTGGTTGCTCACGCATAACCATAGTTGGGGCTATCGAATCACTAATAACGCTTTGGGGGATTTTCCATGCTTCGTCACAAAACACCATAGACACGGAATAGCCCACGCCCGCCGAATCGTTAGCCGCATGAATAAGCCACCGGTCACCGGAGGGGAGTTCAATACCTGCCGCTTCGTTGCCCCACTTAACCGCCTTCTTCCCGTACACCTCGGTAGCCCATAACCCTGCGGGCCGCATAACCTCCATAGCGGTAGACCGCTTATTAGCCACATGGAGAATTGTTTGTACTTCTCCAAACTGCTCCCCGTGGTGTAGACGCCACATGCATATTGCCCGAGATAGCCAAGACTTACCCGATTGTCTCCCTACCGTGATAATGACCGCCGACCAAACTAGTTGCCGGTTTTCGTCATATTCAAGTGCTCGATTAAGTGCATACCTTTGCCATGGGAACAATTCCATGCCGTAAACGTCTTTAAGCCACACGGCGGCGGCCTCCCCAAAAGACCCCATTACGACGCTAGGCGGCTTAGTTTCTAATCGGGGTAATACGAACCCGTCTTCGTGGGTTCTAGGCTCTGCGAGCCTGTAACGGGCTTCCTCTGCCCCTTTGGGGGGAAAGAAGACAGGGGCGGCGGGAGTGTCCTGTGTCGTTCTTAAAAAAGGCTTTGGCTTTGCGTTTTCATTTTTCTTTTCGATTGCGCGTTGGCTTCCAAGTTTTCCGCCGTG
>Ga0136655_1000686_pt1 | contig 15498 bp, 14 predicted proteins | sample CPBDNA_2_FD_94863 | JGI IMG/M metagenome (GOLD analysis project Ga0136655, IMG submission 94863) | Freshwater to marine salinity gradient microbial communities from Chesapeake Bay, USA - CPBay_Spr_15_0.8_DNA (version 2) | ecosystem: Environmental > Aquatic > Marine > Coastal | place: USA... | reverse complement strand
TACGCACACAACTCCATTATGAATTTTGCCGAACACGATGTGGTCATTCCGATCACCGTGCTGGAGGAACTTGATCAGTTCAAAAAAGGCAATGATACCAAGAATTTTGAGGCCAGAGAGTTCATCCGATTGCTGGACAAGCTATCTCAGGATCATATGATTCATAACTGGACTCCTTTGGATGGGAAGATGAAGGGGAACTTTCGCGTACTCATGAATCCGGACAATCAGTATAATGCCAATGAGATTTTTGGAGAAGAAAAAAATGACCATCGGATTCTTAATGCGGCGCTTTACCTCAAGCAATTTGAAAAAAACCGGAAGGTGATTTTGGTCAGTAAGGATATCAACTTGAGGCTCAAAGCAAAGTCTTTGGAGATTCATGCCGAAGACTATGAGACTGGAAAAATCAAAAATATTGACGAGCTCGAGAATACAGGCAAGTATGTGATGGATAATGTAGATATCACCAGTATCAATAAGCTGTATGATCAAGGTTTTGTAGAGGCTAAGGAGATTTTGGGCCTTAAAAGGCGTAAGGGGAACGCCTTTTACATTCTTCGCTCGGACAAAAACTCCGTCTTATCTTTTTACAACTCCCAAGAAAATATTCTGGAGCGGGTGGATAAGCGATTGGCCTATAACATCAAGCCAAAAAATGCGGAACAGGCTTTTGCCTTGCATGCGATCATGGATCCGAATATAAAACTTGTATCGATTCAAGGGGTAGCAGGCACAGGTAAAACTTTGCTGGCACTGGCCGGAGCGCTGGAATTGCGAAGAGAATACAAGCAGATTTTCCTGGCGAGACCAGTCGTGCCTCTGAGCAATAAAGATATCGGCTTCCTGCCAGGAGATATCAAGTCCAAGCTCAATCCCTACATGGAGCCACTTTGGGACAATCTGAAATTCATCCAGAATCAATTCAAAGAGACGGATAAAGAATTTCAGAAAATTACTGAAATGATCAACCAGGAGAAGTTAGTGATCCAGCCGCTGGCTTATATCCGAGGAAGATCACTTTCCAATATTTTCTTTATCGTGGATGAGGCTCAGAACCTCACTCCTCATGAGATCAAAACTATTATCTCCAGAGCTGGAGATAATACGAAAATCATTTTTACCGGTGACGTCTTTCAGATCGATACGCCATACCTGGATTCACAATCGAATGGACTTTCCTATTTGATCGATCGTGCCAAAGATCATCCGCTCTATGCGCACATTAAACTTGAAAAAGGGGAGCGATCGGAATTGGCGAATCTGGCGAACGAGCTGCTTTAGTTAATCTTCTCATTTTTAAAAGGGCTTCGAGAGAAGCCTTTTTTTGTTTTTGAATTTCTTCAGTTTGATGCTTTTATCTGCTAAAAATAACTTTTAGGCTACTCTTTTGAATCTGAGTTGATTGTTCGAAGCTGAGGAAATCTTGTACGAAATCGTACAGGTAATTTTTTGTAATATTTTTAAAATACTGATAATCAGGTAAATGAAAAAATGGGGCGCTTTTTGGAATAGGTAGGACAGAACGCTAAACCAACTTTTGAAATCATGTCTATTTCATTATTTACTCAGAAAAATATTTGTGCTGCATTGGGCTTATTGATGGCATTAACCATTGTCCTGAAGGCAAATCAAGAAACCAAGCTCGCAAAGCAAACTGCCCGATTTGAATATACTAAACCAACTACTGAAATCGGTAAAATGTCCTCGCTTCAACCTTTGAATCAAGAGGTCCAGCAAAAAAATAAGTCCAATGAGGCAGGTGATTTTTGCCTTCCATGGACTTAAAATTACTCGTAAGGGTTATTTGGTTGATTGTTTGATTAAGCAAAAGAGGTGGATTTTATCCACCTCTTTCTTTTAGCTTTCAGTGATTGTATTCAATTTGGCTAAGAAGCTATTGTAATATTGTCTACCTACTTGGATGACTGCTCCTCCCGTCAGAGAAATCTCCTTGGTATTGAAGCTTTCGATATGCTTTAAGTTGACGATAAAGGATTTTTGGACTCGTAGGAAAAATTGGGAGGGAAGAATTTCCTCAATTTCCTTCATTGATTTTCGGATACTGTAATCTCGGTTTTTGGTAAAGATCGTCACCATGTTTCCATTTGCTTCCACATAATATAGGTCGGTGTACGGGACTTTTTCAAATGCATTGTCAGCTTTGATGAAAACCGAATCATCGACTAAGAATGAGCTATCAGTATTGCTTTTCACCGTAGTGACTTCGGTACTTGGCTTAGTTCTTTTATTGTACAGCACAATTTCTACGATTGCGTGTATATCATTTGTATTGAAAGGCTTCACAATAAATCCAGCAGGATTGACACGCTTTGCACGCTCGACAACAGTCGGATCTGAATAGGAGGTTACATATACAAGTGGCGCATCTACCATCTGCTTGACGATCTCGCCTAGCTCGATGCCATCTTTGTCACCTTTAAGTTTGATGTCCATGAAGATCAAATCCGGGCGATTCTTTTTAACCACTTTAATGCATTGATTTGCAGAATTTGCAATGTCAATGTTCACGTAGCCTAATAGCTCAAGAATCTCTTGAATATTTTCTGCGATACTGACATCATCTTCGACGATTAGGATCCGCTCTTCTTTCATGATAAGGTAACTTTACTGAACTGTGAGGTGTTTATTAAAAATTGAGCTGGTTTAAATTTTAGCACACCTCTAATTTCAGAATTTTATTTCGCAAATCAAATGCTTTTTTTTGGGCATGAAAGGATTAAAGGCTCATCATTTCCTTAAATCGAGCTGCTTGTCTTCTACTTACTTCGATTTTATCCCCACCTCTAAGGGTAACAACTAGTCCTCCGTTAAACCAAGGCTCAATCCCCTCGACCCAACCTAGATTGATAATATGCTTTCGGCTGGCTCGGAAGAATGATTTTTCATCCAGTCGTTCATCTAATGCATTGAGAGACTTATGAATCATAGGTTTGAAATTATCAAAATAAACCTTTATATAATTTCCGTCTGATTCAAACAGCCTGACATTGGACAGCTTCACAAACCAACAGCGATCTCCGTCTTTGACAAAAACCTGGTCGTCTAAATTCAATTTCTTGGAATTGAAATTTGAAGATTCAGTTTCTGTTTTTTGAGTGCCGTCTATTTTATTTTGAAGTTTGGTGATTGCTTCCTCCAGTCGTTTGGGTTCGATTGGCTTGAGTAAGTAATCAAGGGCGTTTACTTGGAAAGCTTTGAGGGCATATTCGTCGTAGGCAGTAGTAAAGATTACATGCGGGACATTATCCAATTCCTCCAACAGATCAAAACCGGTCTTCTCAGGCATCTGGATATCCAAGAAGATTACATCAGGGTTTAACTGTTCGATTTTATCTTTGGCATCATCCACGTTGACCGCTTCGCCTACTACTTCTACACTTTCCAGTTGGTTTAAAAGGGTGATTAGCTCCTTTCGAGCCAGTCTTTCATCGTCTATTACAATTGCGCGCATATGCTGTTAATTTGTTCTTTCTAAGTTAGCCCTTTGTTTGGGAATCTTTATTTCTGTGATCACGAATTGATTTCCTGAATTGAAAATCCGGAAACTAGCCCGATCTCCATAGATCAGTTTCAATCGTTGTACAGTATTGCTCAGTCCATTTCCTTCATCTCCTTTGGATTTAAGACTAGGCGCTTGGTCTAAATGTCCACTATTTTTGACTTGAATATACAAATCATCATCTAAACCTTCTCGGCACTTGATTTCGATTATTCCGCCTTTGACCAGATTAGAGATGCCGTGCTTTATCGCATTCTCGACAATAGTCTGTAACATCATAGGAGGTATCTTGTAGCTATAAGATTCATCTTCAATCAAATAATCTACATCCAATCGCTCCTCAAATCGGATCGACTCAAGCTCAAGATAATCTTTTACAATATTTAGTTCCTCTTCAAAATCGATGGTTTGTTTTTTATCCATCATCAGCGAAAATCGAAGCATATTGGAGATTCTGGTGATCGCCGATTTGGCTTTGACCGGGTCTTCATCCACCAGTGCGCGAACACTGTTCAGTGCATTGAATATAAAATGTGGGTTAAGCTGACTTTTCAAGTGATTCAATCTGATCTCATTGATCTTAGCCTCGTACTTTAATGAAGTATTGTAATTGTCTAGAAAGTGGAATAAAAAGTATAGCAAAAACCACATGACATAGAACAGAAATGCCTGAAAGAGATTGGCCAAGATCACTAAAACCCTAAAATCCTCAACTGGATTCAGGGTGCCAAAAACGATATTGATCAGTACCTGTGCGACTACATTGACAAAACTCAATGCCAAAATTGCTAAAAGGGATTGGAATAGGAGCCGAGGAATTCCTAGCGTGAACCAGTTAAAAGCCTTAATTAAATACCTTAAAAAATGAGTTGAAATAAGGTTAAATATCGCCAAGACAATAAAAGCTAAGACTTGCACTGCTGAAACGCCACTTGAAAGCGAAGCCAGAAAAATGATTACAAAAGCAAAGCCTCCCCAGCCTAACAGCTGCAAAAACCAATATAACCGTTCCTTATTCATTAATTTCAAAGGTAATGAACTCATATGGACAAGGATTTATAATTTGATAAGAGGAGATATCAGTTGATTTAGATTGAAATCAAGAGGTTAACTCAGTCTTAAGAAATTTGCCTGTGTAGCTTTCTTTATTTTCTGCAACTTGTTCGGGGGTTCCTTGGACCACGATATTCCCACCTTTATTCCCGCCTTCTGGTCCTAAATCCACGATGTAATCGGCCATCTTGATGATGTCTAAGTTATGTTCAATGATCAGTACCGTGTTCCCTTTATCCACCAATCCCTGAACAACGAGCATAAGTAGCTCGATATCCTTGAAATGCAAACCTGTAGTTGGCTCGTCTAGAATGTAAAAGGTCTTGCCTGTATCTTTTTTGGATAATTCGGTGGCCAATTTCACCCGCTGAGCCTCTCCACCAGAAAGGGTTGTAGCATGCTGACCCAGGGTGATATAACCCAAACCAACTTCGTTCAATGTCTTAATTTTACGAAGAATTTTCGGCTGAAATTCGAAAAACTCTACCGCCTGCTCAACCGTCATATCTAGTACGTCTGAAATCGATTTTCCTTTGAATCGTACTTCCAAAGTTTCCCGATTGTAGCGTTTTCCTTTGCAGGTTTCGCAGGGAACATGGACATCAGGAAGAAAATCCATCTCTACCAGTTTCATACCTGCTCCTTCACAGTCCTCACATCTACCGCCTTTCACATTAAAGGAAAAACGTCCAGGTTTGTAGCCTCTAATTTTTGACTCAGGAAGGTCGGTAAATAAGGCTCGGATGTCTGAGAAAACACCAGTGTAGGTCGCTGGATTAGATCTTGGAGTTCGCCCGATGGGAGATTGATCCACTTCGATGACTTTATCAAGTTCTTTCAATCCATCGATGCGCTCATAAGGCATCGGTTCTTTTTTGGAGTGATAGATTTCTCGATTCAAGATGGGATATAGCGTCTCATGGATCAAGGTACTCTTTCCTGATCCGGATACTCCAGTGATGCAGATCAACGTTCCCAAAGGCAGGTGTAAGTCCACATTCTTCAGATTATTTCCACTTGCTCCTTTTAAGAAAAGCTCTCCAATCTTAGTTTTTCTTCGAGTTTTCGGAACTGGGAGTCCAAGTTTTCCACTGAGGTAACTGGCAGTGGCTCCCGAAGACCTCAAAATCTCAGTTGGCGTGCCTGCTGCTACGATATGTCCACCATGTCTGCCTGCGCCTGGCCCCATGTCGAGGATGTAGTCAGATTCGAGCATCATATCTTTATCATGCTCGACTACCAAAACCGAATTTCCCAAATCGCGAAGACTTTGAAGGGCTTTGATCAACTTCACATTATCTCGCTGATGCAGGCCAATGCTGGGTTCATCTAAAATATATAGGACACCAACGAGCTGGGTACCGATCTGGGTCGCCAATCGAATTCGCTGCGCCTCGCCTCCAGACAAAGTCCGAAGCGGTCGATTCAGTGAAAGGTAATCCAAGCCGATGTCTAGTAGAAAGCCGATTCTTTTTCGGATTTCCTTCAAGACCTCCGAGGCGATGATGTTTTGCTTGTCGGAAAGTCTGCTTTCCAGATCTTCAAACCATACGCCAAGTCCACGAATATCCATCATCGCTAGCTGACCGATGTGGGTATTGTCAAGCTTGATATGGAGGGCTTCCTTTTTTAAGCGATATCCCTCGCATTCTGTACAGGTTTGGGTCACGGTGAATTCACTCACCCAATCTTGAATTTTGTCCGAACTGCCTTCTTGATATTTTTGAAGGAAATTGATGATTCCCTCAAAGGTTGTATGCCATTTGGTACCTGGATATTTGACAGAGTCAACCGCCACTTCTACTTTATCTCCATTCAATAAGATGTCCACTACATTTGGAGGAAGATTTTTGATAGGTGTGCTCATGGAGCACTTGTAATGCTTTAGAATTGCTTCAATTTTCTTGAAAATCCAGATGTCGCGGTATTCACCCAGTGGAGCTATTCCACCCCGGGTAATACTCAAATTTGGGTCTGGGATGATACTTTCTTGCGTAATCTCTTCGGTAATCCCCAAGCCGTTACAAACTGGGCAAGCACCATAAGGACTATTGAAGGAAAAGCTATTTGGAGCTGGCTCCTCATAGGAAAGTCCAGTTTCTGGATCCATCAGGTACTTAGAAAAATGGTGGATTTCTCCTTTCTCATCTCGAAGCATCAGCATTCCTTTACCATGCTGAAGGGCAGATTTTAAGGATTGAGTAATTCGAAATCGGTCTGATTCATCTGCTACAATTCGATCAATGACAATCTCAATATCATGGATTTTGTATCGATCCACTTGCATTTTGGGCGCCATTTCCATGACCACTCCATCGACTCTGACCTTGGAAAACCCCATTTTTCGAATCTGCTCAAAAAGTTCTCGGTAATGACCCTTTCGGCCTTTAACAACAGGAGCGAGGATGTATAATTTCTCATTTAGGAAATTGGAAAAAAGCTGCTCCACGATCTGATCTTCTGTTTGACGTACCATTCTTTTTCCTGTCAAATAAGAAAAAGCTTCCCCTGCACGAGCATAAAGCAGTCGCATGAAATCATAGATTTCCGTAACCGTGCCGACTGTTGAGCGAGGATTTTTGGACGTAGTCTTTTGCTCAATGGCAATTACTGGAGAAAGTCCATTGATTTTGTCCACGTCAGGTCGCTCCAAACCTCCCAAAAAAGAACGTGCATAAGCAGAAAAACTCTCCATGTAGCGGCGCTGTCCCTCTGCATAGATAGTGTCAAAGGCCAAGGAACTCTTACCGCTACCACTTAATCCAGTGATTACTACCAGCTTGTTTCGTGGTATCTTAAGGTCTAGATTTTTAAGATTGTGCTCGCGAGCACCAAATATCTCAATGTATTCTTCTTGAGAAGAAATAGGATTACTCATAAGTCAGTGGACAAATACAATCGGCGAAGGTACGAAATTAGAAAGGGATGGGCTAGCTAGATTCTAAGATTGTAAGCTGATTCTGCGGGGCTTTGTTCCGAATTGCAGGAGAAAATTTGACAGAAATAGGAATTTTTGAGCTAGCGATTACTCTTTTCAAAATGACAGGATAGATCCAGCTTTTAAGTAAATGTTCTGACTGACTGCCGTTTCCATTAAGCGCTTAGCCCTGTTCCAGCATTTATTGTGCTCGATATCCTTTATTCTGGCAAGAGCAGCTCATAAGTACGTCCCCGCTTTACATTCAGGTCTTTGTCTCGAAGCCAAGGATTGTATTGCTTTAATTCTTTATAGCTGCTATTCTTCATTTTAGCCCAAGACGCCAAGTTTTTGATGTCTTCTTTTACCACAATAGTTCTAAGCGGAGGATTTTGATAGTAATCTTCGGGCTGCAAATTAAATCCAAATTCAGATGGGTTTTCGAAGATTACCTTGAAAGCGAGGATTCTAAAGAGATACCGGCTTGTCTCATCGTTGAGGTAGAGCTCATAATAATTAGCAATCAACTGCTCTTCTTGCCTTCTGGCGAAGCCAGTCTGTCCCATATTGTAGCTGGCAGCTACAGCTGTCCAATCTCCGAATTTTTGATGTGCTTTTTTTAAATAACCAGCAGCTGCCTTAGTGGATTTTTCGAGGTGATAGCGCTCATCTACATCATTGTTGACTTCCAGACCATATTCTTTGGCAGTAGATTCCATAAACTGCCAAAAACCTCGAGCACCAGCTGGAGAGGCCACATTCATCAGGCCTGATTCGGCAATCGCCAAATATTTAAAATCTTCAGGAATTTGATTTGCGCTAAGCCATTCCTCAATCTGGGGCAGGAACTTAGTGGAGCGCTTCATGAGCAAAACCATATTCGACTCCCAATAAGCATTGACGTAGAGTTCGCGCTCTAAGCGCTCTCTCACATCAGGAATAGTTATAGGAAAAGATTCCCCGGCAAAACTCAAAGTGTCTGGTAGATTAAAAATCTTCACCGAATCTCGAAAAGATCCTTTCGAGGTTATGAATAGGCTTTGCTCCGCAGTCTGAGGCATGGTTTCCTCGCTTCCACTGCGCTGAAAAAGTAAATATCCTGTCAGCGAAAGGCATAGAAAAGTCAAAAAATAAAGAATAGCGAGATGTGTTTTTTGCATTAGAAATTTGGGCTCAGTAAATATTTATTATAAAATTCATCGATCACTTTTACTGCTTCGGTAGCATCTTCGACCACACAAAAAAGATCAAGGTCCTCTTCATTGATGTATTGGTGAGAAAGCAGTGAGCTTTTGATCCAGTCGACAAGTCCCTGCCAGTAGGCTTTCCCTACCAAGACGATCGGAAATTTCCCGATTTTATTAGTTTGGATGAGTGTCACTGCCTCAAAAAACTCATCCATAGTACCAAACCCTCCGGGGAGTACTACAAAGCCCTGGGAATATTTTATAAACATGACTTTTCTGACAAAGAAATAATCGAAACTCATCAACTTGTCTCGATCGATGTAGATATTGTTGAATTGCTCAAAAGGCAATTCTATATTTAATCCGACCGATTTACCACCCTCGGAATAGGCTCCTTTATTTCCAGCTTCCATGATTCCTGGACCACCACCTGTGATTACTCCATAGCCATGTCGAACTAGTTTTGCAGCAATGTCTTCAGCCATTTTGTAGTAAGCGTGATCCCTTGGAGTTCGGGCAGATCCAAAAATGGAAACACAAGGGCCTATTTTGGATAACTTTTCAAAACCCGTGACGAATTCTGACATAATTTTAAAAATTGCCCATGAATCTGTGCTTTTGATTTCATTCCAATCCCGCTCCTTGAATGCATTCCTGATTCTGTCTTCGGCTTTTTCTTCTTCTTCTTCCGTGCTCATAAAATTCAATTTGTTTTAAAGAAAACGATCTGTGCAGTCTTTTGGAGGGGAAAATCGTATTATTTCCCAAGCTTAGACCCTAAGCTACTGGCAATCAATATAAAAAAAATAGCAGGGATTGGGATCAAACGGCTATCATGCAGTGTATTTTTACACAAATTACTATCCAATGAACCTTGCTGAAAAGTCTCAGGCTGTATCAATTTTATTTGATCAACTTGAGGAAGAGTCGAAGCAATTTGCTTCTGAAAGTGGGTTGGGATGTGTTTCCGGATGCGGCGCATGCTGCGCAAATCCAGAAGTCTCGGCTTCACCACTTGAATTTCTCCCATTAGCCTTTGATTTTTACAATAAAGGGCTTTCTGAGACGATCTTGTCATTTTTGGATTCAGAGGAAGAAAGTAAAAGCTGCATCGTATATCGAGCACATAGTAGTGATGGTAAGAATGGTTATTGTACCAACTATGCGTATCGAGGTTTGATCTGTCGGCTTTTTGCTGCGTCTGCTCGGAAAAACAAGTACGGTGCAAAAGATTTGATTATCTGTAAAATACTGAAGACAGAAAAAGAACAAAAATTTACAGTAGCCTCAGAGCGAATTAACTCAGATTTACAAGTTCCTATGGCTTCAAAATTCTATCAAATGATCGAAGAAATTGATAGCTCACTTGCACAGCATTATCCAATTAATACGGCCATTAGGCTAGCTTTAGAATCGGTATTACGATTTAAATTCTACCAAGAAGAAGAGCTTTTACCGATAGCTTAATTTTTTTGATCTTCTCAATTAGGTTATATTGGGGTATTATTTTTAAGTAAAAACTTGGTATGGTAAAATTAGGAGAGATATTAAATACAGTTAAAGGAATTGTAGAAACCAAAATAGAATTGGTGAAAAATGAGATACAGGAGGAATTTATCGGGATCGTATTTCGGATTCTCCTTTTGACTTTCATGATTGCTTTAGGACTTTTGGTGCTTCTGTTTTTTAGTTTTTCGCTAGCCTTTTTCTTAAGCCAATACACGAAGTCACCTTACATGGGATTCCTGCTCGTCGGCGGTCTTTATTTAATATTATTCGGAGCAGTTTATTATGCTAGGTATTCTGATCGGATGCAGCGGGGTGTGGAGATCGGACTAAGAAGGTTTGTATTTAGTAAAAGAAATAGAAAAAAGGACAATGAATAAAAATCTTGAAGATAAGTCGGAGGAACTTGAACAAACTTTGTTGAAGCAATTGCAACTCTTCAAAGAAGACTCGAAGGATTGGGTCAAAGTTGGAGGTTTAGTCCTTGCTGGAGGCTTACTAACTTTTGCAATAGTTCAAGCCACACGAAAGAAGAAAAATCGAGAAACCGAGCGCGCACTTGAGGTATTAGAAAGAGAAGGCTTATTGAGTAAAAATTTGGAGAAAAAATTAACCACATCTTCCAAAAGTAGTTTTTGGCCTTCACTGGGTGAGCGATTATTATTGGTAGGATTAGCTTTCGCTAAAGAAAAGTACTTTCCAAACTTATTCAATCTTGTTTCGGAAGATGATAAATCACCAGAAGAAGGTAAGTAAACTCCTGAGATCACTCCAGTCTTCAGGGAATAAGGGCGTAGCTTGGCTAGTAGATCCTGATAAAATCTCTGATTTCAATAAGCTCAGGGCTGATTTTTCGTGGATTCGCCAAAGTAATTTGGATTTAATTTTTGTGGGTGGGAGCCAATTTGATCGGAATAATTTTGATGAGGTAGTATTGGTCTTAAAAGAACTCGCCGGAGAAATTCCGGTAGTCATTTTCCCAGGCTCTCATTATCAGCTCACCCAACATGCAGATGCTATCTTATTCCTGTCCCTTATTTCAGGAAGGAATCCTGAGTTTCTGATCGGTCATCAGGTTTCGGCTGCTCCAATCATTCAAAAAATGGGTCTGGAAGTACTTCCAACAGGTTATTTGCTTATTAATGAACATGAAATCACGAGTGTACAGTACATCAGCCAAACTACTCCAATCCCGAATTCTAAGCCAAATCTAGCTAAGGCAACAGCCTTGGCGGGGCAATTTTTGGGAATGACATTTTTTTTCCTGGATGCAGGGAGCGGTTCAAGTAGTCCCGTTTCTCCTGAAGTAATTCAAGCTGTTCGCGAAGTGGTAGCGCATCCAATTATTGTGGGTGGAGGGATTGACTCAATTCCTAAATTGAAAAATGCATTTCTAGCAGGAGCAGACCTACTGGTTTTGGGGAATAGTATAGAAAAAGACCCCGACTTTTTGGTCGAGGCCTTGGCATTTAAAGCGACAATGAATCGATCATTGCACGTTAATTAGTGACTCTCTTCGGCGCATCTTTCCTGCCGGCACTCCATACATCATTTTGAATCTTCGGCAGAAATAGGCGGTATCTTTATAACCCACATCCTTGCCGATATCCCGAATTGATTTTTTCGAGGTTCTAAGTAACTCCACAGCAGTTTCCATCCGCTGGTATTCTATGTAGTCCTGGGGATTTATTCCGGTAAGCATTTTGAAATATTGACCCACATAATCCTCGGATACATTGGCGATTTGAGCCAAAACTTTGTTAGAAAGATCGCCTCCAAGGTTGGCCTTGATAAAGTTAAATAAATCGATAAGTCGAGGGTCCTTGAAATAGGTAGCATTGGTGGAAAGCTCCTCTAAGAATAGGCGATTTTTTAAAATATGGCGAAGCAGCTCTATTACTAGAATTTCGGTTTGACTTTTAAGGATTCGCTCTTTTCCAACATTACTTACCTCTACCTCTTTCATCAAGTCCTCGATTATAGTGGAAAGACGATCATTAAATCGAATGATAAAAGGGGGAATATCTAGTGAATTGAAAAAGTTGACCACATCGAAAACTTTTGAGTCAAAGCTGACCATTGAAATACAGTCATCCTCTATATTTATGATTTCCTTGAAGGAAATGCTTTGGAGGTATTTCTTCTTATTTTCTTTGAATTGTTGATTGGATAAGTCTGACTTCTTTAGGCTATTTCCAAGTGTAAGTTTTGTTTTACGATCAGCAGGAAGGAATAAGACTTCGCCTTCATTGAGTAGCTCTTGATCTTCGCCAAACTTCAAAGTACCGTGATGAATTAGTATCAGCGTGTTATCAGTTTCCTTGTAATCTTTGACTGTGAAAGGTTTTTCAAGTCTAAAATTATTTCCTCGAATAAATCTAACATTTACCGACTCAATGACTTTGTTGTAATATTCCATGAATAAGTTGGAGAAAGAGTAAATTCAAAAATATAATTTTTCTAATTAAAAAACATAACTTTTCGGGAATGGGTTTGAAAAAAATAAAAAAAGGATATAATTAATAGAAATTATACCCTTTTTTTGATTACGGGTGACTACCTCAAGATACCTCTAGATATCACTATTTTCTGAATTTCAGAGGTTCCCTCGTAAATCTGGGTGATTTTGGCGTCTCTCATAAGTCGCTCCACGTGGTATTCTTTGACATAGCCATAGCCACCATGTACTTGTATCGCTTCAATTGTCACATCCATTGCTACTTGAGACGCATATAATTTTGCCATTGCTGAGGCATGAGAATAGTCTTCGCCTTGATCTTTCAGCCAAGCTGCTTTGTACACCAAAAGTCGGGCAGCTTCAATCGTCGTAGCCATGTCTGCAAGTTTAAACTGAATCGCCTGATGTTGGCTGATAGGTTTCCCAAATGCTTTTCGCTCTTTGGAGTAGGCCAGCGCCAACTCATAAGCTCCCGCTGCAATCCCCAAAGCTTGTGCAGCTATTCCGATTCTACCTCCATTAAGGGTTTCCATTGCAAAAGTAAATCCAAAGCCTTCTTCTCCGATTCGGTTTTCTACGGGTACTTTGACGTCAGTAAACATCAATGAATGCGTGTCAGAGCCACGAATCCCTAGTTTATCTTCTTTTTTTCCAACCACAAATCCTTCCCCTCCTCCTTCTAGAATAAAGACAGAGATTCCTTTGTGGCCTTTACTTGCATCTGTTTGTGCAATCACCAGATAGATACTTGCCGAGGAACCGTTGGTGATCCAGTTTTTTGTACCGTTGAGGATATAATGATCCCCACTAAGCTCAGCAGAAGTCTGCTGAGAAGTAGCGTCAGAACCAGCTTCTGGCTCAGAAAGGCAGAATGCGCCCAAAACCTCACCGCTTGCGAGGGGTTTCAAATACTTCTCTTTTTGAGCTTCGGAGCCATATTTCTCTAAGCCCCAGCATACCAAAGAATTGTTGACAGACATACATACTGAAGCTGAGGCATCAATTTTTGAAAGTTCCTCCATCGCCAATACGTAAGAAATGGTATCCATTCCGCCACCATTGTATTTCGGCTTCACCATCATGCCCAAAAATCCGAGTTCACCCATCTTCTGAACCTGCTCTTTGGGGAATTTAGCTTCAGTGTCCCGCTCGATTACTCCGGGCAGAAGCTCTGTTTTGGCAAATTCTCTTGCAGCATCTTGGACTGCTAGATGTTCTTCAGTTAGTTGGAAATGCATGTCTTAATAAATTGGGTTGGAATCTGATCGGAAGTTATATCAAAAAAATAAAAGGGGCAAAACCTGCCCCTTTTCCCAATTTTTATTTGATCTGTATCAATCCCGACCCCCAAAAAACATAAAAACATAATAAGCTAGCGTGGCTAAAGCTGCTAAAGCTGCTACTACGTATGTCATGGCTGCCCATTTTAGTGCGTCTTTCGACATTGCGTATTCATCTGGCGTTACAATGTTTCGTGTTTTAACCCAAGCAAGCGCCCGGTTACTTGCATCAAATTCTACTGGAAGCGTCACTAAGGTAAACAAGGTTATAACTCCGTAGGCACTGACAACAATGTATCCAACGATATCATAATCAATCCCCATGGCAAATCCTCCCAGAAGTGAGGCGATTAACACGAAATTTAAGATTTTACCAGCACTGTTTTGGATTGGTACGAGTGTAGACCTCAAATTTAACCAAGTGTAGGAAGTTGCATGTTGAACGGCGTGGCCGCACTCGTGAGCTGCTACTGCTGCTGCAGAGGCATTTCTACCGTAATACACATCAGGGCTAAGATTTACTGTTTTATTCAGTGGGTTATAATGGTCGCTCAACTGACCTTCCACAGATAAAACCTCAACGTCTGTGATGTTATTATCTGCCAACATTAATTTGGCGATTTCTGCTCCGGAAAGGTTGGCCTTCAGAGGCGTCTCTGAATATTTTTTAAACTTGCTTTTCAAGGTCCCATTGACCAAAAAGCCAGCTGCAGCAAAGACTATAAAGATTACTATGATCATATCTAATTTTATTTAACGATAATTTAACGAAGTTAAACCTCAGTGGGTTTTTTCCAAGCGGGAATTCTCAGCAGAATTATCCAGCTGATTAATCCTGCGAAAATTACTAGGAGGACTTGGGTGCCATGGATAATCGCCGCAAAGATTTTTCCGTCTTCTTCGGATACTCCCAACTGTATCAAAATGAAAGCCACAAGCGCATGAAAGGTCCCAATTCCCCCTTGTACAGGAGCAATCATGCCAATACTTCCCATTACCATGACCAGTAGTACTTCGCTGCTAGACAAATTGGCAGTGCTCTGAATTCCCAAAGAAACGGTATACATCGTTAAGAAATAAATGATCCAGATGGTAATTGAGCTGGCAGCAAACCCGACTGGATTCCTAAGCTTGCCTACAGATCGAAGGCCTCCTCCTATTTCTCTAAAAAAATGTTGGATTTTGTTGACCAAAGAGTGGTCCTTAAATCTTCGAGAAATCAGATAAATGAATAGGATGAATAGTAGTAATCCTCCAATCGCGATAGGAAGGTTGGAAAGGATTCCAGCACTTAATGACTCTAAGTCTACCAGTTGATTTGCAAGATTTAGAAACAATTCATTTTCTACAAAAAAAGCTAGAAAGATGGTGCCAATCAAAAAAATCAAATCTACACTTCGCTCCACGATCACAGTGCCGAACAGATGACCCAGAGATATGCCATTAGTCCGGGTCAATACGCCACATCGAGCAACCTCCCCGGCCCGAGGCACCAGCATATTTACCAAGTAGCCAACCATTACTGCATGATAGGATCGGTTAGGAGTAACCTTAAGCCCCTCGTTTTCTTGAAT
>Ga0136655_1000685_pt1 | contig 15505 bp, 15 predicted proteins | sample CPBDNA_2_FD_94863 | JGI IMG/M metagenome (GOLD analysis project Ga0136655, IMG submission 94863) | Freshwater to marine salinity gradient microbial communities from Chesapeake Bay, USA - CPBay_Spr_15_0.8_DNA (version 2) | ecosystem: Environmental > Aquatic > Marine > Coastal | place: USA... | reverse complement strand
TCCTTCAAGGGCTGCAAACCACCACTGGGAGATCCCGTTAAGAATCTTGCCTTTGTCTGGGATCTCGGTCGGGAGCACCCAGTCATATGCAGAAATACGATCACTTGTCACAAGCAGAAAGCGGCCTTGGGTGTTGCGGTAGATATCGCGCACCTTGCCCGAGTAAACATGTTCGTATTCCTCGGGGAGATCATATTTATTGGTCACAGAATTCCGCCCGGTGAGTATGTTGCCGCTTGAGGGTATTGCAAGGATATTTGTTCAACGCGATCTGCCAGAGTGCGAACTTGATCGCGGGCTGCTCCCGTAAATTCAATGGGCTCTGCCAACAACGCCTGAAGTTCGGCCAGGTTGAAATTTAACCGCGAATCTAATGCGAGTTTTTCAAGAAGATCATTGTCGGCGTCAGGTGTTTCGCGCATGCGTAATGCTGTTGCCACCGCGTGTTCCTTGATTGCCTCATGAGCGGTTTCACGGCCAATGCCTGACTGTACGGCAGCCATCAAGATTTTGGTTGTGGCAAGAAAAGGCAAGAACCTGTCTAACTCACGGTCAATCATGGCGGGGAAGGCACCAAAGGCATCGAGCACCGTCAAGAATGTTTCAAACAATCCATCAATGGCAAAAAATGAGTCGGGTAAAGCAACGCGACGAACAACGGAGCAGGCAACATCGCCTTCATTCCATTGTTGTCCTGCAAGATCCGCGGTCATGTTCATGTACCCGCGAAGCAAGACGTGGAACCCATTGATGCGCTCACATGAACGCGCATTCATTTTGTGGGGCATGGCTGACGACCCAACTTGGCCGGGCAGGAATCCTTCTGTTGCCAACTCTTGCCCTGCCATCAGCCTTACCGTGGTGGCGAAATTGGATGGACCCGAAGCGAGTTGGACGAGCAGTGCGCTCACTTCAAAATCAAGGGAGCGTGGGTATACCTGACCCACGCTAATGAATGTTTGTTCAAAACCCAGATGAGTTGCAATGCGTTGCTCCAGCTGGGCCAAGGTTTCCTGGTTGCCCTCGAGCAGAGTCAACATATCCTGCGCAGTTCCCACCGGACCTTTAATTCCTCGGAGCGGATAACTGGCAAGTAGTTCTTCCAAGCGATTAAAAGCAATGAGAAGTTCTTCAGCGAAAGTCCCCATTCGTTTGCCCAGAGTTGTGATCTGAGCTGCAACATTATGCGAACGCCCCGCCATTGCGACCTCTGAGTAAACAACAGCTAATCCCGAGAGTCGATCAAGAGCAGCAACGCATTTATCCCTGATCAATTCCAAACTGGAACGAATTTGCAGTTGCTCAACATTTTCTGTCAGATCGCGTGAGGTCATTCCCAGATGGACAAACTCGGCACCGGCTAGCGCATTGAACTCTTCAATGCGGGCCTTCACATCATGTTTGGTGACCCGCTCACGCGCATCGATGGACGCTAGGTCGATCTGATCGAGCACGGAAACATAGCGGTCAATTGCATCCTGCGGAATATCAACGCCGAACTCCAATTGAGCGCGCATGACGGCTATCCAGAGTTGGCGTTCCATACGGATCTTGGCCTCGGGTGACCAGATGTCAACCATCGCGCCCGATGCGTAGCGAGCGGCCAGAACGTTATGCGGAGTGCCTGTCACCCCCCTATCCTTCCACCTGCGAACGCGCCCAAGGTCGCCTAGGTGATGGAGATGCCTCCTTGCGCCGCCAACTGCGCAATATCGCCTCGATAATGGGAGCCGTCTATCGAAATCATCGCGGTCGCCGCGAGTGCGAGTTCCCGGGCCTGAACCAACGTGTCGCCTTCTGCCGTAACCGATAGAACGCGCCCACCTGAGGTGATCAGGACGCCATCTATCGCACTGGTTCCGGCATGGAACACCTTCGTATTGCCCTGGGACTCAGCCAATTCAATACCCCCAATTGGGGTTCCCGTAACAGGGGCGGCTGGGTAGCCCGAAGCGGCGAGGACCACCGTGACGGCGAATCCTGACTTCCACTCCAGCGCACGGAAGTCGGCAAGTTTGCCCGTTGCGGCTGCAAGAAGGAACTCACCCAGTGGGGTGACCAATCGATTGAGAACGACCTGTGTTTCAGGGTCGCCAAAACGTGCATTGAATTCAATGACGCGGATCCCCCTGGAGGTCATGGCTAGCCCTGCATAAAGAACACCAATGAACGGTGTTCCACGCTCACGCATGGCGGTCGCCATGGGTTGCAACACTCGTTCGGTTACTTCCGTGACCGTGGAGTCCGGCACCCATGGCAATGGTGAATACGCACCCATGCCCCCTGTGTTCGGACCAACATCACCCTCGCCCACTCGTTTGAAGTCCTGAGCCGGCTGCATGGCAACAACCGTGGTGCCATCGGAAATACCAAAAAGTGATACCTCTGGGCCATCAAGATATTCCTCGATCACGACGGTGCCGCCGACTGCAAAGCAATCGCGCGCATGGCCGAGCGCCTCGGTGCGATCAGATGTGACAACAACACCTTTGCCCGCTGCTAGCCCATCATCTTTAACAACGTATGGGGCACCAAATGCATCGAGGGCATCAGCCGCCTGTGACTCGGTTGTGCAAACCCTCGCCATTGCGGTGGGGATTCCAGCCTCCGCCATTACCTCTTTGCAAAAGGCCTTGCTTCCCTCAATCAGTGCAGCGGCCTTGGATGGGCCAAAGCAAGGAATGCCACGTTCACGCAATGCATCCCCAGCGCCAGCCATCAAGGGAACTTCTGGTCCAACGACAACGAGATCAACATCGCGCTCAGTTGCGAGATCAGCAATTGCTTGCGGGTTCTTAACGTCAACGGATACGCATTCAACAACTTGAGCGATTCCAGCATTTCCCGGAGCGACGATCACCGAACTCACACTCGGATCACGGAGCAGCGATTCAGTGATCGCGTGCTCTCGTGCACCCGATCCAATGACTAAAACCTTCAACGTGGCTCAGCCTTCGTAGTACGAACCGATAGCGCTGAGTGCTTGATCAATGATGGCCAAGCCCTCCTTCGCCTCAGCTTCGGTGACCACGCACGGTGGCACCACATGCATTCGGTTGAAGTGCACGAATGGCATCAACCCGCGGTTCTTGCATTCCACAACCAGCTGCTGCATGGCTGGTGAAGTTCCAGCGAAGGGTGCAAGTGGCGCCCGGGTCGCACGATCAGTCACCAGATCCATGGCCCAGAAGACTCCAAGTCCACGAACTTCACCGATCAGCATGTGCTTCTCTGCCAATTCCCGCAGGCCTGGGCCAATGACGTTTTCACCGATTGATGCAGCGTTCTCAATGATTTTTTCCTCTTTCATTGCATCAATTGATCCAACGATCGACGCTGCCGCAAGTGGGTGACCCGAGTAGGTGAGACCACCGGGAAATACTCGCTCATCAAATGTCGCTGCAATTTCACCAGAGATAATTACGCCACCAACTGGCACGTAGCCTGAGTTTGAACCTTTGGCGAACACAACAAGGTCAGGCTGGACATCCCAGTTTTGATACGCGAACCATTTGCCCGTGCGCCCGAAGCCCGACATGGTTTCGTCGAGGATCATGACGATTTCGTACTTGTCACACAGTGCACGCACGCCTTCGAGGTAACCGGGGGGTGGAACCAAAATTCCATTTGTCCCCACAACGGTCTCCATCAGGATTGCACCGACCGTTGATGGGCCTTCAAACTGAATGACATGCTCAAGGTGCGTCAATGCACGCTCTGACTCTTCTTCAGGAGTTGTTGCCCAAAACTCACTGCGATACAGGTATGGACCAAAAAAGTGCAGTTGCTGAGCCGAGTATTCATTGGGCCACCGACGAGGATCACCCGTTGCTTGGATCGCGGCACCCGTGTTGCCGTGGTACGAGCGGTACTGCGAGAGCACCTTGTGTTTGTGGGTGTGTATGCGAGCCATGCGAATTGCGTTCTCTACTGCATCGGCTCCACCATTGGTGAAGAACACCTTCTGAGCCTTGCCTCCGGCAAGCTCAACGATCCGTTGAGCAGCCTCGCCTCGCTTGTCGTTGGCATGCTGTGGAGCAACCGTCGCCAGCACTGCCGCCTGCTCTTGAATGGCAGCGATCACCTTGGGGTGCTGGTGACCAATGTTGACGTTGACCAACTGCGAGGAAAAGTCGAGAAACTTGTTGCCGTCGTAGTCCCAAAAGTGACTACCTTCGGCACCAGCAATAACCATGGGCTTCAGTGCTTTTTGGGCACTCCAGGAATGGAACACATATTCGCGGTCGAGGTCATAAACACGCTTGCCTTCGGCAGGATTCGCATTAGTCATAGCAGCACTTTAGAAGCCATTGACAAGCCTGGTGATAGCGGGGCAATGATTCAATTGATACACGTCTGGGTCCAGAGCACTCAACGGTGAAGGGCGGTCTTTTGATTTGCAAAACTGTCGAAATTCGACTCCTGTAACCAAGTCTCAAACTTGGCCTTCATTTCCGGCCATTCGGAATCCAGAATCGAGAACCAGGCGGTGTCACGATTGTGTCCCTTGACCACCGTGGCCTGACGAAATGTTCCTTCATAGGTCATGCCAAGTCGCAGCGCCGCATTGCGTGATGCCGAGTTAAGGGCATTGCATTTCCATTCATAACGGCGGTAACCCAAGTCGAAAGCATTACGCATCATGACAAACATGGCATCGGTGGCAATGCGAGAGCGCCTCATTTGGGGGGAATAGGTGATCCAGCCCACTTCAATACTTCGCGCTGCAGGATCAATTCTCAGGTAACTAGCAACTCCCAGCGCTTTGCCAGTGGACTTATCGATGATCGAGTAAAAGTACGGGTCTAGCCCGCCTTCCTTTGATTCAACCCAAGCGCGATATTCCGCCTCAGCTCTAAAGGGTCCCTGCGGCATGTATGTCCAAAGGTCATCGTGTCCTTCAAAGGCTGAGTAAAGATCAGCCGTGTGCGCACTCGCATTGAGTGGCTCGAGCCTGCAATAGGTTCCTTCTAGAACACCACCGGGCAAGGCCGGGATGCAATCAGAATCAACGGGGAGACCAATCGGATTCCCATCAGCATCTAGTTCAAAAACAGGGGTGTAAACAGCCGTGAGTTTGCCAGGTTCCATCATGAGATCAGATCATTGATCGCAATGGTCGCATTGCGATCTTGACCAACGCCAATGGCGCTAATACGCGTACCGGAGATTTCCTCCAAGAACTCAACATAGGCACGAGCATTCTTGGGTAGCTCTGCCAAAGTTGTTGCACCAGAAATATCCTCGCTCCAACCCGGAAGCATCTGATATACCGGCATCGCGTGATGGAACTCTGTTTGCGTCATGGGGATTTCAGTGGTGCGTTCACCATCAACGTCGTAAGCAACACAGACGGGGATTTCATCCCAGCCTGTCAAAACATCGAGCTTGGTCAGGAAAGTATCCGTTAAGCCATTAACGCGAGTGGCAAAGCGTGCGATCGGTGCATCAAACCAGCCGCAACGTCGCGCACGCCCTGTTGTAACACCACGCTCTCCACCGATCGTGCGGAGTTTCTCACCATCTTCATCGAAAAGCTCTGTTGGGAATGGCCCTGAACCAACGCGAGTTGTGTACGCCTTGAGAATTCCGACCACTCGATCAATGCGCGTTGGGCCAATTCCGCTACCCGTGCATGCCCCACCGGCCGTTGGATTACTCGATGTCACAAAGGGATAGGTGCCATGGTCAACATCGAGTAGTGTCCCCTGGCCACCTTCGAGCAATACCACTTTCCCTGCGTCGAGTGCTTGATTCAACAACAGTGAGGTGTCACGCACCAGTGGGCGCAGTGCATCCGCATACTGAAGTAGATCTTCAACAACTGCATCCACCTCGATGGCTCTGCGATTAAAAACCTTGACCAGTACTTGATTCTTATTTGCAAGCGCGCCCTCCACTTTTTGGCGCAAAATGGATTCATCAAAAAGATCTTGAACGCGAATGCCGACGCGTGCGATCTTGTCGCTGTAAGTCGGACCGATGCCCCGTCCGGTTGTTCCAATTTGTGCTTTACCCAGAAAGCGTTCCGTTACTTTGTCCAAGGTCACGTGATAGCTGGTGATCAAATGGGCGTTTGCACTGATCAGTAACTTCGATGTATCAACACCCTGCGCGTTAAGTCCAGCGATTTCCTGGAGCAACACTGCAGGATCAATGACAACACCATTACCAATTACTGGAATCACCTCAGGTGTGAGAATGCCACTGGGCAGTAGGTGAAGGGCGAATTTTTTATCTCCGATAACAACCGTGTGACCTGCATTGTTACCGCCTTGATATCGAACTACGTAATCAACTCGATCTCCCAAGAGATCCGTTGCTTTACCTTTTCCTTCATCGCCCCACTGGGAGCCAAGGAGAACTATTGCTGGCACTGCGAAAGGCTATCGGAGTCTTATACGGATTTCTGAGCGAGGCTACGGCCGAGGTCCCGGCCGGAAAGCCACGCTGCTTCAACACGAGGCTTTGCCGAAAATTCATCGCCTGCAAGGCAAATGTCCGCCACGTGACTCGTTGGAAGATCTGATGTGCTCCCTTCAGCCGGTTTCGCATAGGTCCAGCGGTGAGCATGAGCCCACACAGGTGTCTCAATGAAACCCAAAATTCGTTGCACGGCGCGGAGCGCATATGGGATTACGGCCTGCGGGTCGCTCAGATGATGTGAAGCGAGAACGGGATGAACGTGCGCGACGAGTGCGGGTGCATCGTCTCCTCGCCTGGCACCGTCGTTAGCAATCCACGTAATTTCATTGTCACCGTTAACAAATATTCCATCAAAATCACGCCATATTTTTTGCTCGAAGAGAAATGACACAGCAATGACCGGCTCCCAATGCGCGGGGGAAATTGAGTCAGCCTGGGGATAGATCTTTGCAGCTTGCGGTGTGGGCATGCATAGCGCAATCGTGGAGTATTCCCCTTGAGACTGTAATTCAGCGAGATCGGTTATTTCGCCCTCTTCAATATTCAAATCTCTGGCGAGATATTCAACAACGTTGCGAATTCCCTTGGGTGCGGTGTAGCGCATGGGTCCCACTTTGACACCACCAATGCCTTGAGCATCAGAGACATGAAATGTATCCGTCCACTGAGTGACAACTCCAGCGTTGATCATGGAGTCGGTAAGACTTTTGAAATCAGGATCACTCACGGTGAAGTATGACGCCCCGATATCAAATACTCTGCCGTCATATTTCGTTCCTGAGTCACGCACCCTCTTGGAAGCCATGCGGCCACCAATTTTCCTACCCTTGTTGATCATGGTGAAAGGAACACCACGATCGCGCAGCTCCCGTGCGCAGGCGACTCCACTAATTCCCGCCCCAACTATCAATACAGGTTTATTGACCAGAGATTCACCCAAGAGTTGGATCACAGTCGACTATGAACTCATTGATGCGCACTGTTTCGTCCACTTCACCGATTGCTTCAGCCGCGCGACCAAGGTCTTGTAAACAGCGCAAGAAACCTTGATTGGGCACGTGGCTCCAGGGAACTGGACCATGACCCTTCCATCCGTTGCGGCGCAAAGCATCAAGGCCGCGGTGATACCCAACCCGCGCGCAGGCGTACGAGGCAATGACATCGCCTGAATCCCAAGCTTTCTCACTCAACATGGCCCAAGCAAGCGAGCTAGTTGGATATTTTTTTGCAACCTCCTGGGGATTTTCACCAGCGGCGAGTGCTGCTTGCGCAGCATCGCCCTCTGGCAAATATGTTGGTTCTGGTCCGCCAAGCAGATTTACGCCCGCCATTACTTCATTTTCGTTCCGACAGAGCGCAGATCTTCACATGCAAGTTTGACGCGATCGGCCATTCCCTTTTCAGCAGCTTTGCCATAGGAGCGAGGGTCGTACTGCTTCTTATTGCCCACTTCACCGTCAATCTTGAGCACGCCGTTGTAGTTCACAAACATGTGGTCAACGATGGGACGGGTAAAGGCATATTGGGTGTCCGTGTCAATGTTCATTTTCACAACACCGTAATCCAATGATTCACGGATTTCGCTGAGTAACGAACCTGAACCACCATGGAATACCAAGTCAAATGGCTTGTCCACGCCATATTCCTTGCCCACTGCGGTTTGAATGTCATTAAGAATGGACGGTGTAAGAACAACATTGCCGGGCTTGTAAACACCGTGAACGTTGCCGAAAGTTGCTGCGACCATGTAACGGCCGCGCTCACCTAACCCAAGCTTTTTCGCTGTAGCTAGGCCATCTTCGACCGTTGAGAAGAGTTTCGCATCATGCTTAGCTTCGACTCCGTCCTCTTCTCCACCCACAACACCAATTTCAATTTCTAGGATGATGTTGGCCTTGACACAAGCGTCCAGCATCCGCTCTGCAATGTCTAGGTTTTCGGCCAGAGGTACCGCGGAGCCATCCCACATATGAGATTGGAACAACGGCTCAAGTCCCTTGGCCACTCGCTCCTGAGAAATGGCGATGAGCGGTTCCATGAAGCCAGGCAACTTATCCAGTGGGCAATGGTCAGTGTGGAGGGCAATATTTACGTCGTACTTTGCAGCGACAACATGTGCGAATTCAGCGAGGGCAACGGCACCGGTGACCATGTCCTTGACGCTCTGGCCGGAGGCAAATTCGGCGCCACCCCATGAAACCTGAACAATTCCGTCACTTTCAGCTTCAGCGAAACCACGGATAGCTGCGATGATGGTTTGGGAGGATGAGGTGTTTATCGCCGGATAGGCGAATTTGTCGGCTTTAGCCCGATCGAGCATTTCGCCGTAGACCTCTGGTGATGCGATTGGCATGTGAATTCCCCTTATTTGTGAATGCGTGGATCTAGTCTTTCACTGTTGCGTTAACACCATATTAACTGGTTAAAGGGCCCATTGACGGATCCAGCCGTGCATCGCTATTGCAGCAGCAGCAGAGACATTTATAGAGCGAGTTGATCCAAATTGACTGATTTCTATGAGGGAATCACAGGCTGTGCGCATGGGTTCAGATAGCCCTGTGCCCTCCTGCCCAACAACCAGCACGCATTTCTTGGGATAACTAAAAGTTTCCACGGGAACGGATCCATCCATATTGTCCACCCCGATGATGGGGATCTCCGATTCCTGAGCCCACTGGGCGAACATCTCAGCATTCTCGTGATGGTGAACATGCTGGTATCGATCGGTCACCATGGCACCACGGCGATTCCAGCGCTTTTTGCCCACAATGTGAACTTCGCCAACGAGGAATGCATTGGCGGTGCGAACAATGGTTCCAATGTTGAAATCATGCCCAAGGTTCTCAATGGCCATGTGCATGGAGTGCCGCTTGGTGTCGAGGTCAGAAACAATTGCCTCAAGTTTCCAATACCGATACTGATCGGTGACATTGCGTTTATCACCATCGCGCAAAAGTTCCCGGTCGTAAAAATCCTCGGTTGGCCACGGGCCTTCCCACGGTCCAACACCAATGACGGTGAAAGGCTCCCCAGCAGGTTCTTCATCATTAGCCCGTGACTCGACGGGCCCGCCTGCTTGCTCCATGGGTAGCAACTTAACCACTACCCTGTCCGTGTGCTGAAAACTCTTGCCAATCTTGTTCGTGGTGGACTCATGGGTGCCGCCGAAGTTGTTCCCGGTGTCAGTGGCGGAACCCTCGCATTGATTGTTGGCATCTATGAAACTCTGATCAATTCAATTGCGAACGTTGTCCTCGCCGTCCGACAATTTTTGGGCTTTTCTGGGGGCAAGCCGTCGGCTGCGCGCGGGACTGCAACCCTGAAAGCCTTGCCCTGGTCGCTATTGATACCTGTTGCAATCGGCATGGGCGCGATGGTGGTTCTCGGGGCGAAAATTATTGAGCCCCTGCTCGAAGAGCAACCCATTGCCATGAAGGCACTCTTTTTCGGCCTAGTAATCGCCGGCGCTTATGTTCCAGCACACATGGTCACCAAAGTCGGCGGATGGAATCCTGTCTACGCTCTTGTCGGACTTGTTGCAGCGGTCGCTGTGTTCTTCTTGACCGGACTACCGCAAGGAAACGTCACGGACCCTAGTTTGATCGCTGTGTTTTTCTCGGCGGCAATTGCAATTTGTGCATTGGTCTTGCCAGGAGTATCCGGGTCCTTCTTACTTCTCACCGTTGGAATGTACGACCCAACAATCTCGGCTGTAAACGACCGTAACTTTGCTTACCTCGCGGTATTCGCTCTCGGGGCGATTCTGGGCCTAGCCATCTTCGTCTCACTCTTGAAATGGTTGCTCGAGAACCGCGCCCGAATAACCCTTGTGATCATTACGGGATTAATGATCGGTTCATTGCGAGCATTATGGCCGTGGCAAGGAGCGGACAGGAAACTCCTTGCACCTGTCGATCAAGTCGGCACCGCAATAATCATGTTCGTTATCGGTGCGCTCTTTGTGTCAGTGCTGTTGATTGTTGAGCGCCGACTGGGTGCTAGCGAAGAACAAGTAGATTTACTCGAGTCCTAGGTCCTGCAAGGAGTAAGCCGCGGTGTATTCATAACCGCGTTCTACCACCGTTGCACGAGCACCGCGATCAACAATCACACTGACTCCCGCAATGACAGCATTGTCAGCCAAGAGCGCGTCAACAGCGGTGAGGACAGATGAACCGGTTGTTGAAGTGTCTTCAACGGCAAGCACCCGAACACCTGAAACATCAGGGCCTTCAATTCTTTTTTGCAGTCCGTGCTGTTTTTCTGCCTTGCGCACGACAAAAGAATTGAGAAGCACACCTTCGTTTGCAGCGTCATGCATCATCGCGGTAGCAACTGGGTCGGCACCGAGCGTGAGGCCGCCAACCGCTGCGTAATCAAATTGTTGGTTCACCTGGCGCATGACCGCTCCAACCAACGGAGCAGCTACCGCATCAAGGGTCACGCGACGCAGGTCAATGTAATAGTCCGCCTCGCGTCCGCTCGACAAAATGACCTTGCCTCGAACAACTGCCTTGTCCAAGATCTGTTGGCGTAATTGCAGCCATTCATCCGTGTTGGTCATGATAGATCCTCCCTGTAGCGGCATCGAATGGAAAAGACAGACTTACACCTGATACAGGTGAATCAGATCTAATTCCGTGCGCTCAGGTGCGTCGGTGATGAATTCAGCGATTGCCTCATTGAATTGCGCAAAGAAAGGCATGCTGTTCACATCAGCAGCAATCTGTGCTTCAGTGAACACTCCAATGCCCCGAATGAGCCCGCTTGCAGGGTCTCCCGTGATGAGAATCAAGCGATCCTGTGGCACTGCATCTTGGAAAGCCTTGGCAAATTCGCTGTACGCGGCGAGTACATCGGCATAGCGACCTGGCTTGGCATACATGGTGAATTCGACGACTGATTCCATGGTTTTCTCCTCGGTGGTGTTGGGCGCGTGCGGGAAACTTATCAGACTATTTACCACCGAGTTCTGCTAGCGGACTCGCCACGCGCTCGATAGCCACAGTTCGTCACCCGCAGCATATTGGGAACCTAGAGTTAGGGTCATGTCGCACGTTATACATCTTGTGAGCTACGAGTCCCCCTCAGGGTTAACAGCAGAACTTGAGAAACTTGATGTTCCAGTTGTGGAAATTCTCGCAAATAATTCGGTTTCCTCAGTGTGCCTCGCATTGAATTCAACCGGAATCGATGGACCTCTCATCTTCATCGCAACAGCACAAACGTGTCGGGATCTCCCAGTGATCGCGTCAGCCCAAAGAGCAGCTCACCGAGCCGTTATTTCTTATGCACTGATTGATCCTGACTATCCAGTTAGTACCGATGCGTGGCCTAATGCGCCAGTGAGCGCTTATTTATCTTCACCTGAGCACATGGGTTCTCGAACAATTTCCCTACGCGGAGTTGAGGTACAGGGCTTCATAACTGTCACGGACCTCGCTGGCTTAATCAAAGTGCAGGTTGATGCTGCACAGTGAGAAATCGCGCTGAAAGTTGGCGTACATTGGGGGAGTGAAAAGGCATGCGCGGGGGATTTTTCAGAGATTTAGAGGGTTGAGGCCCTCCATTCGTACTGCAGGTGCCTTCGCGGTTGCTATTTCGTTACTCCTTGGGTGTGGATCCTTCATTCCTTCGACTCAAGCAATTACGCCCAAAGTTGTCAACGGAGTCGAAAGTTCAGCGGGAGAGTTCCCATTTCTGGTCGCGTTACTAGACCCAGCCGACCTCGAATCGGAGGGAGCATTCCAGGCTCAATTTTGCGCCGCAAGCTTGGTTGCTCCCACAAAATTAATCACAGCAGCTCACTGCGTGGTTAACCAAAAATCAGGAGTCACGGACAAACCCGCCAACATCGTTGCGGGGTTCGCACGGGATCTCGATACTCGCAATGTTCCAACAATCAATGTTTCCGCTATTGACGTTCACCCTGATTACGCAATCCGATCGTCACGAAATGACATCGCGGTCTTAACACTTGCATCGCCAGCGACAAACGTTCCTTTGATTTCAGTGCTGACTCCTGAGTTGGCCGGTGAGTACACGGCTCCCGGACATCTCACGGAAGTCGCAGGGTGGGGAAACACCAGCACCTCAGGCAACCGGTATCCGCCGATTTTTCATACAGGCAATCTTGTTGTCTTTCCTGATGCAACCTGCGGGGGAGATAGGTCCTATGTGGTCAATGGTGTCAAATTTGAAGGATTTAACCCCCGAGAGGTGGACACCGAGGTCATGCTCTGCGCGGGTGGAGCCACACCAGCGGGCAAAATTGTCGATGCCTGCCAGGGAGATTCTGGTGGTCCACTCATTGCATCCGGGTCTGCCGGGCCCATGCTTATCGGCATTGTCAGTTGGGGTGAGGATTGCGCCAGCCGGTACCCCGGCGTGTACACGCGAGTCAGTGCGGAGTTCACATTCTTGAATAATGCTGGTGCTATCACCATATTGACACCCACGCTAGCACCTCAAGTATCCATAGTGCCTCTCAACAATTCACTGCAATTCACAATTACCCCTGGCGCCGATGGCATCTCGGTGACGCAATATGCAGTGAGCATTCTCGGGCCAACGCAGACAAGTCCAGATACTCAGAATGCACTGAGCTGCTTTGCGGCACCGTCGGAGAAAAAAGTTGCAGGCACATGCGCTATCGATGGGCTCATTAATGGTGCCGAGTACACCGTCACAGCTATCTCGGCGAACACCACTGGAAATTCTCCACCGTCAGCGCCCGTCAGCGCTTCCCCCAGTGACCTTCCTATTGCTGGCACTATTCGTAAGGTCAAATTCTCTGGCGCCAGAGCACTTTTTAGTCTCACCTCGTCGAATGCCAATTCGGCAGAGGTGCTCCGTGAGCAAGTGGTGTGTGTACCCACAGGCACTGGGCCAACACGGTCAGGATCAATCGATCGAAATGAGGCGACGGTCACCAAAATGACCAAGAAGAATTATCGATGTTCAGTGCACATCACCACCACGGCGGGCAATGCTGTGTCGGCTCAACGTCGCGTGAAACGCTGATCGCCGTAGGTCAAGTCCTTCAGTGCCGCATTTCGGGTCTCATTGGTTTGGGCCTGAACTTGCAAGAACATGGCCTCCCGCACTCGTCTTTCAGCGGCACGGCCTGCCATCATGGCAGCTCCTGCTTGCGCGATGACAACGGCTTCCGTGCAGGTTCGCGCCAAATCCAAAATGTCGACACGACAAGTTATTGCTTCTTCACGGCTGAATTCTTGCGGAGCATCGAGAATGGCATAAGCCCTCGCACGCAGGCGCATGAACTTCTCAGTCAAGAATGACGCGGCAGCCTTCATCACTTCGCTACTGCGCTTCTCCCCTGTTGCAGCAAGTTCATCGATCGCGGCGCGCGCCACGCCTAACCCTGCAGGGTTCGGCAAAATTGTCTTCATTGCATCCGCTGCTGACCACTCATTCATTGATTGAGTGGAGAATACGTATTCGGTCGGAATCACCGTATGATCAAAATGCACTGGACGGGTGTGCGTGCCACTCATTGCTAGGAGTTGAAGTGGTGCGTCAACTCGGGAACCAGGCAATCTTTTTTCGAAATCCTTGGTGGGGATGAAGAAAGTAACAATTGATCTCTTGTCTTCTGTTGCCGCCATAATCATCACGACGTCAGCTATATCCCAACTCGTCACCCAATCTAGGGTTCCATGCAGCTCCCACATGCCATCCGACTCAAGGGCAACTGGGTTAACTGGTCCTGGACGGCGAATATGAGCAAATGCAACTGCGGCCAAAAGTTCACCGCTTTCCAAACCGGGCAACCAACGATTTCGCAAGTCCTCCGAATCGGGCTGATTCCCACCTGTCTGGAGAGTTTTCAATGGTGTTTGATGCTGGGACCAGCAAAACCACGTGCTGGCATCGGCTCCAGCAATGCGTTCGGTGAGTTCGCGTTGCAGCCTCGATTCATTGGGCACACCGTGGGCTCCGACTTTGGCGAGTTCATCGAAATGACTGCGAGGAACTCCGTAACCATCGGAGTCGGCTGCAGATCGAGCAATCATTTCAATTACTGCGTCCCACTCGTGGGGCAATTGCACTGATGAATCGATCACGGGATCACCTAACCACGGCTCATGGCCCCGAGCGAATCCGGTGCAACAGCACATGGTTGCTGCTTGTCCGGCGACTAGGGTCGAGGCGAGAGGATTAGACGCTTATCCACACCGCGGCGCTACGCTTAACTTGTGATCGATAGCCCCCTGGTCCCCCGAATGCAGCCCCATGCACTATCAATTTTCGGTGAAATGTCGCGTCGGGCACTTGAAACGGACTCGATCAACCTTGGGCAAGGCTTCCCTGACACGGATGGGCCACTTGAACTCAAGGAGGAAGTCGTTCGGTGTTTAACCGAGGGAATCGGCAACCAATATCCGCCTGCACACGGGTTCCCACAATTACGCCAAGCGATTTGCGAACATCAAGCACGCTTTTATGGACTGCCACTCGATCCTGACACGGATGCCGTTGTAACCACGGGCGCATCCGAAGCGATTTCGGCTTCATTGCTTGCTCTCGTTGAATCTGGAGACGAAGTAGTCATGTGTGATCCCGCATTCGACGTGTACCGGGCAGCGGTTGATCTCGCGGGTGCCACGCCGGTGGGAGTTCCCATGACCACAACCGACCTGAGGCCAGATATCGAGGCTATTGCGCTTGCTATCACTCCTCGAACCAAAGTCCTCCTGCTCAATTCACCACACAACCCAACCGGGGTGGTATTCACGCGGGAAGAAATGATCGCGTTGGCGAACTTAGCCATTACCCATAACCTGGTAGTTATATCCGATGAGGCGTATGAACACCTCTGGTTCGACAACCACCAACACATACCAATGGCCACCTTGCCCGGAATGTTTGAGCGCACCATCACAATTGGTTCAGGCGGAAAGAGTTTTTCATTCACCGGCTGGAAGGTTGGGTGGGCAACTGGACCTGCAAATTTGATTCATGCTGTCAGAACTGTGCGCCAACACTTGAGTTTTGTCTCCGGCGGGCCATTTCAATTGGCAATTGCTCATGGACTTCGTTTCCCCGACACATATTT